>ERZ772973.142-NODE-142-length-44762-cov-5.27555_pt1 | contig 44762 bp, 35 predicted proteins | sample MGYA00580672_ERZ772973 | MGnify/ENA primary metagenome ERZ772973 (study PRJEB29015, sample SAMEA2737938) | human oral metagenome | biome: human oral; feature: human-associated habitat; material: dental | place: China | collected 2152 ...
ATTTATATTTATAAATAATATACGTATATTGTTATTAATTTGATATTTTCTTATGGATTAGAAATATATAGGAATCTTGCTTACAGAATTTTGATTAGTTCTAAGAATATGGTACTTATAAAATGGAAATTTGTAGAATATATCACATGAGGCGCAACTAACTAAATACAGTTCCTTAAAGTCGTCTTCTAAGGCAAGGTGTTTTTCAGTAAGCATACAAGCGAATAGGACACAAATTCAATTGAGAAATTTATTTTTAACTTTGATATTAAATAAAGGTAAATTTATGAAACAGATATTTATGTTTATATATCTATTCTTTGCTATTTTTTCTTATGGGCAAGGAAAGGATAAGATATTAAAAATAACTTACACCTATCATGTATTATTTGCAAGGCATAGAGATTTTGATACCTTTTTGTATGCTGATGATACTCGTTCTCAATTTGTCTTTGATCAAAAAGCAGAAGTCCGTACCACAGAAGAAGGTTATACCTTAAGAACGCCTAATTCGTTCTATATCAGTGATTATGATTATAAAAAACAAGAGGTTCACGCCAATAGAACTATAGATAAGGTAGTGCTTTCCTCTCGGTGGCAAAATGATTTGGCATGGCAGCTTACTGATGAGGAAAAGGAAATAGCAGGTTATAAGGTACGTAAGGCTGTAGCAGTGTCTTATGGAGATAAGGAACATCCACTTTATTCAGGGAAGGTAATAGCATGGTTTACAACAGATGTTCCTATTCCTACAGGACCTGATTTTTATAATGGTTTGCCAGGGCTGATTGTAGAGTTGAATTATGAAAAAACGAGAGAGGGCTATACACTTAAGAAAGTAGAGCAGGTTTCTAAAGAGGATTATACTTTTGTTCCTCTTACGGATGAAAATGCTATCAGTAAGGAGGATATGATTTATAATTTTTATCAATCAAAAGAAGTAAAGAATATTCTAAAAGCAGCTAAAAAGAAATGATTTCAGTCTCTTGTATTTTAATTAGTTAAAAAGAGGAAAGTGCTTATTTCCTCTTTTTTAATTTAAAGTCCTAAACGCTCTAACAAAATAATTATGAAAAAATATATCTTTATACTCCTTTCTGTTCTAAGTAGTTATATAGCAAATGCACAGACACAGGTAAAGGGAAAAATCACCGAGGAGGGGAGTGGTACTCCGCTTTCCAATGTGATGGTGCTCTTCTACAACGAAACTAATAACAAAATAGAGACCTATACCCAGAGCAACGAGCAAGGGGAATATACCCTTGGGAAGCGCTTTGCCGAGGGGATTTATAAGTTAGAGGCCTCCAAGTTGGGCTATCATAAGGATGCCAAGCGGATCGTGATAGGTACAGAGGCGGATAAGGTGGTAACCTTTGACTTTGTCTTAAGGTCCAAAGTATATGAGGTAGAGGGGGTTACCTTTGAGAAACGCGCGCCTATAGTGGTTAAAAAGGATACCATTATCTATGACATTCCCCACTTTACCGATACCCATGACGAGAGTTTGGAGGAGGTGTTGGCTAAGATTCAGGGCTTTAAGATCTTGCCCAATGGAGAGATAGAAGTCAATGGCAAGAAGATTCGTAAGGTGCTGGTAGATGGCAAGGAGGTATCGGACTTTGGGGCGGCGATGATCACCCGTTCGCTCTCCCCTGAAAAAGTGGAGAAGGTGGAGGTGCGCTTTGATGAAAAGAACGAAAAGCTCAAGGAAAGCCTTTTGGATGCAGAGAACTTCGTGGTACTGGATATTACCCTTAAGAAGAACGTAAAGAGATCTCTCTTTGGCAAGCAACGGTTTTCGGCGGGTTATCAGCAGCGGCCTAAGATAGGGGGGCTGACCAATCTCTTTTCGCTTAACTCTAAGGCCAATATACAGTTCTTTGCCGAGAACAATAACTTTAATAAGAATGAAATAGACCTCTATGCCATACGCAATATAGGAGAGGAGGCCTTTGCCCAAATCTTCACCACTCCTGTGGATATGGAGGACATCAAAACCAGACAAACCTATCAGGAAGAGACCTTTGGTTTTGAGGATTTTATCACCAATGACAATGCCATTGTAGGGCTGTCCATGAATTTTCCACTGAGTAATACAACTGACCTCTATATAGGGAGCTTTAACAATTATCATTTCTTGGAAAAGGAATATGCCCAGCAGAGTTTTTTTGATGGGCAGCAGGTCTATGCACAAGAGCAACAGCACTATAGCAACGAATACAACTCCAAGAACAAAATCCAGCTCAAGCATACCTCTGAGGGCTTGAAGGTGAATACTGACCTGAACTATGTGTATTTTGACCAAGCCCTACAGGGCGATGTAAGGGACACCTACCAAAACCTTTTTAAGAAGAAGCACTATACGAGCAACTTCTATTTCAACCAACGTATGGAATACAAGCTCAGTGAGGCGTGGGGAGTGTTCTCGGATTTGTCCTTCTCCAAGGAGGATTTTACCATCCATTCGCGGCTCTTTACCAATCACCCTTTGGCGCTTTCTTTCTTTGGTATAGCGGAGGATTTTCGTCAGGAAAACAGAAATGTACAGCGCTTGTTGCAAAGCAGGACAGGACTGGTCTACCAATCAGGACTTTTTGGCACTCATACTTTCGGTTATAAGTATCATGGCAACAGTCTTGAGAACGAAAAGCTGTCCCAAGTAGCGGCTTTTGCAGCCCAATATAGGAAATACCATAGTGAGAACCGCTCTTTGTTCTATAAGAATGTGTTGTATGTAGGAGGTTTTGATCTGCAATTGCAAGGAGAATATACCTCGGCTCGTTTTCCCTATGGCGATGGCAGTGGTTATGGAGAGAAAACCAAGTCATACTTCCAGTACAAAGCCCATGTGGGGTACAACTTTAGCAGTCGTAGTTCCTTATGGGCAGATGTCTCCCACCAGTTGGATTACTATCCCTTGCAGAAAGCCACCTTTGGCGATGTACTGCAAGACTATCAGACTATTTATAAGACCCAGCAAGGGATACAGCCTTTTTATAACACCTCTTATGCACTGCGCTTCTCTAATAGTTTTTACAATGGAGGAGAGCTATATGTAGCCTATCTGAGGGGGATTTCCAATAATCTAAATAGTCAGTCGTTTAATGACTATTTTATCTTTACCAATGCCAACCAGTTATCGAGCCATTATGACCTGTTTTCTTTCCAATACGAAGGCAAAATCAGCGATTGGAAGCTAAGCTATAGGGCAGAGCCAGAGTTTCTTTTTAATAGTTCAGAATACCTCTATAGGGGAGAGGTTGCTCATACGACCGCCTATCGCTTATTTGCAGGGCTGAAATTCACCTATACGCCCCATGAGCAGGTAAGATTGTATTATTATCCTAAGTATAGCTATTTTATCTTTGACAACAGTATCTCACAAGGGCAAGGGAAGTTTGATTTTTTGACCAATAAGTTGGAACTCACCACCTATTTCTTTGATAAAAAGCTATTGGCAGAAGTAGGGTTTCAGCAGGTGAATTTCTTCCAAACGCCTACGAGCTTTAACAATCTGACCCTTAGGTTAGTGTATAAGACTAAGCGTTATCGCTGGTATGTGGAGGGGGACAACCTTTTGGGGTCTAAGTATTTTATGACCCAAGATTTCAACCAGTCGCTGCTAAATGTAGCTAACAATAGGGTTTTTGGCCGCTATCTCAATGTAGGGTTTGAGTTTAAGATTAATTAATGGTTAGTGGTACTGAATTTTTTCTGAAAAATATTTGTATTTTATAACAAAAAGTGCTACCTTTGTGGCATGTATAAAAATACTAATAAATGAAGAAGTATACAGTAAAACTAATGACTATTGCTGCATTCGCTTCCCTATTGGGAGCTTGTGGAGGCAGCGAACCCGAACAAAAAACAACCCCTATACCTGCTACTGATATTGTAGCAGAAGGAGAGCAAGAGATGGCCGAGCTTACCTCTCCGCCATATGTACCTAAGCCAGTGGGCACTCGTCCTGCCAAGAAGCTCAAGGTAGATTTGGAAATCATAGAGAAAGAAGGTGAAATCATGGATGGCACCAAGTACCTATTCTGGACTTTTGGAGGTACTGTACCAGGTAGCTTTATCCGTACCCGTGTGGGAGATGAGGTGGAATTTACCCTCAAGAACCATCAGGACAACAAGCTCCCTCACAATATAGACCTACATGCTGTAACAGGCCCAGGAGGAGGTGCGGAAGCCAGCTTAGTAGCACCAGGACAACAACGTACCTTTAGCTTTAAGTGCCTTAACCCAGGGCTTTATGTATATCACTGTGCACAAGCACCTGTACCTTTGCATATTGCCAATGGTATGTACGGGCTTATCTTGGTAGAACCCGAAGGCGGACTTCCTCCAGTGGATAAGGAATACTACGTGATGCAAGGAGACTTCTATACCGATGGAGCTTATGGAGCAGGTGGTACTCAGGCTTTTAACCAAGAAAAAGCCTTGAAGGAAAATCCTGACTATATAGTATTCAACGGTAAGGTAGGTTCGCTTACCCAAGATGGCGCCCTAACAGCTAATCCAGGAGAAACCGTGCGCCTATTTGTAGGAAATGGAGGGCCTAACAAGGTTTCTTCTTTCCACGTAATCGGGGAAATCTTTGACCGCGTACATGTAGAGGGGGGTAGCCTTATGAATGAAAACGTACAAACTACCCTTATCCCAGCAGGGGGCGCTGCTATCGTGGAGTTCAAGGTAGATGTACCAGGCTCTTATGTACTAGTAGATCACTCCATCTTCCGTGCATTCAACAAGGGTGCTTTGGGACTTTTGGTAGCCAAAGGAGAAGAAAACCGCAAGATATATGCTAAGAACGAACCTACACCTTATGTGTCAGATCTAAAGATTTCTACCACTCCTAAGGACGATGCGATTGTTAATAAAACCAAAGAACAACAAATCGCTGACGGTAAGGTAATATATGCTAAAACCTGTGTGGCTTGCCACCAAGCACAAGGACAAGGTATGGAAGGAGCTTTTCCTCCATTAGCCAAATCCGATTTCCTCAATGCCGATGTAGATAGAGCCATAGATATCGTACTACACGGAAAACAAGGAGAGGTTACCGTAAATGGCAAGAAATACAACAGTGTGATGACCCCTCAGCCACTTTCTGTACAAGAAGTAGCCGACGTGCTTACCTATGTATATAATACTTGGGATAATAGCAAGAAAGTTGTTACACCTGAAATGGTTCAGAAAATCAAAAAATAATCCAAGTGATAAGGGCGCACTTTTGCGCCCTTATTTTTTAATCTTATGACTTATGAAAAAACTATTGAGCATTACCTTCTTTCTTTTCTTTCTACAAGCCATAGCACAGTCGCCTACTGCTATGGTGGAGATCAAAGGGGGAACTTATATTCCTATGTATGGAGTTAAAGAAAAACAAAAGGAGACCAAGCCCGTGAAAGTCAAGTCTTTCCTCTTGGACGTATATCCTGTTACCAATGCCCAGTATAGAGATTTTTTAGAGAAAAACCCTCAGTGGCAGCGTTCTAAGATCAAGGGTATCTATGCACAGAAGAGTTACCTTTCGGCATGGAAGGGTGATTTAGATTTTTCTCCTTTGGATCCAGAGGCACCAGTTACCAATGTATCTTGGTTTGCTGCTAAGAAGTATTGTGAGTGTCAGGGTAAGCGCCTGCCTACTACCGACGAATGGGAGTATGTAGCCCAAGCCGATGAGACTTCTATCAATGCACGAGAGAAGAAAAGCTATTCGGACTATATCACCAACTGGCTACAAACCCCCAGAACCTACGAGAACAAAATAGGTAGTACCAAAAAGAACTATTGGGGGGTGTATGATATGTATGGCCTTGTATGGGAATGGGTTAGCGACTTTAATAGTGTATTCTTCTCAGGAGAAGCCCGTAAGGACAATTTTGGAGACGATGGTCTTTTCTGTGGGGGCAGTGCACTGAACGCCTCTGACCTAACGAATTATGGGGCTTTTATGCGCTATTCCCTCCGTGGTAGTCTTAAGGCAAGCTATACTACTAAAAATCTGGGCTTTAGATGCGCGAAGGATAAATAGTCAGAGGTCAGAAGTCAGAGGTCAGTAGTCAGTTTAAATCACTAACCACTAATCACTAAAAACTAACAACTAATAATGCAATTATGAAAAGGTTTTTTATTATGGCTTTAGGGGTGCTATTACTCCAAAGCTGCAAGAACAACACAACAGAGTCTTCAGCAAAGGCAGAGGATCTCAATCAGTCAGCAATGACAACGCCTGCTGAAGGACAGCAGGCAGAAAGTGCCAAACCTACCGAGATTTCGGATATTTCTATCTACAACTTGCCAGAGACATGGACAACCCAAAATGGCAATGATGTGCAATGGAAAGACTTCAAAGGGAATGTATTGGTAGTGGTGATGATATACACCTCCTGTAAGGCGGCTTGTCCTATTCTTATCGCTGATATGCGTGATATACGTAAAACGGTAGATGCCTCCGATATGCCTCATAAGAAAAAGGTGAAGTATATCTTGGTCAGCATAGACCCTAAGGTAGATACTCCTGAGCACCTTAAGAAATTCGCCCAAGAAAGTGGTATGGATGATGACCAATGGATATTCCTACGCTCCGATGAAGAGAAAACCCGTGAGTTTGCCGCTGTATTGGCTGTGAATTATAAGCAAATCTCTCCTGTGGATTTCTCCCACTCCAACATTATCAGTGTCTTCAATGCCGAGGGCGAACTTGCTGCCCAACAAGAAGGGTTGGGTATAGATCGCACCAGTATTGTGCAAGAAATCAGAAAACAATTAGAAAAAGTAAAGGAATAACAAATAACTATTTTGCAGGTGAAAAAATTAATCATTACCATAACCATTAATCATTATTTTTCGTAATTTTGCCTGCTTAAAAAAAATGTAATGGACTACGTAAGTGTTTTTGAAATGCTTAAGATAGGAGTAGGTCCTTCCAGTTCGCACACCTTAGGACCATGGCGTGCAGCGGAGGCCTTCCTAAAAGAACTCAGGGAAAGACAACTATTGGAAAAAGTACAAAAAGTGCGTGTGGATCTCTACGGCTCGCTTTCCCTTACAGGAAAAGGACATGCTACCGACCTTGCGGCTATGCTGGGCTTGAGTGGTACTGATCCAGAGTATATCCCTATAGATAGTATCTCAACTATTATTGAGACTATTAATAAAGATAAAAAATTACACTTAGCAGGAGCTTTCTATATAGATTTTGATCCTGCAACACAGGTGGTATTCAATAAGAAATTCCTACCTTTTCATGCCAATGGCATCACCTTCACAGCCGAAGGAATGGGTATGGAGCCTTATGCTTCTACCTTTTACTCTATAGGAGGAGGCTTCATTGTCAAGGAAAAGACAGAAGAAGACAAAGAGCAGAGTGAGAGACAAACCCTACACTTCCCTTACGAATTTGAATCAGCTAAGGAACTTTTAGCCCATTGCCAGCGCGAGGGGAAGAAGATTTCCGAAATTATCTTTGAAGACGAGAAGGTCTTGCGCGACGAGGCTAAGATACATTCAGAGCTACTAAGGGTATGGCATACTATGGAAGAATGTGCCTATATAGGTTGCCATACCGAGGGTATTCTCCCTGGTGGGCTCAATGTAAGACGTAGGGCTTATGATATCCACAAGAAGCTCTTGGGAGACACGCTCCCATATGAGGGCTTGGATGCTTGGCTTGCGGCTATTAGGAACAAGAAGGTAGAGTTCCGCGAAATCCTCAAGTGGGTAACTTGTTTCTCCTTAGCCGTTAATGAGGTCAATGCCTCCTTAGGACGTGTGGTAACCGCTCCTACCAATGGTAGTGCAGGGGTGATACCCGCCGTATTGCTCTATTACTTAGCTATAGATAACCACCAAGGAGGAGACAAGGAGATAGAACAGTTCTTGCTTACGGCAGGGATTATAGGTAGCCTCTTTAAGAAAGGAGCCACTATCTCGGCTGCTATGGGCGGTTGTCAGGCTGAAATAGGTGTATCCTCGGCTATGGCAGCGGCAGGCTTGTGCGAACTCTGGGGAGGTACGCCCGAGCAGGTGATGATTGCAGCGGAGATTGCTATGGAGCACCACTTAGGCCTTACTTGTGACCCCATAGGCGGCTTAGTGCAAATCCCTTGTATAGAGCGCAATGCTATGGGAGCTGTGAAGGCAATCAATGCCGCTGAACTTGCCCTTGAGACCGATCCTAAGAATGCAAAAGTACCTTTGGATAAGGTAATTCAGACCATGTGGCAAACCGCTCAAGACATGAATACCAAGTATAAAGAAACCTCCGAGGCAGGCCTTGCGGTAGCCGTAAGTATAGCCGATTGCTAAGATGACCAAGAGAGAGAAAGTACGTTTTATCATGGAGAAGCTTGATGAGCTTTTTCCTGACCCGCCTGTTCCCTTAAATCACAAAGACCCTTATACGCTGCTTATAGCCGTAATCCTCTCAGCCCAATGTACCGATGCGCGGGTGAACCAGATTACCCCCTTGCTCTTTACCAAAGCCGATAACCCTTATGATATGGTCAAGCTCAGTGAGGAAGAGATACGAGAGATTATAAAGCCTGTGGGACTTTCTCCTATGAAGGCGCATGGAATCTATCATCTGTCTCATATTCTTATAGAGAAGTATGAGGGAGAGGTTCCCCAATCCTTTGAAGCCTTGGAAGCCCTTCCTTCGGTGGGGCATAAGACAGCCAGTGTGGTGATGAGTACCGCCTTTGGGGTGCCTGCCTTTCCAGTGGATACACATATACATCGCCTGCTTTTTCGCTGGGGACTCTCCGATGGTTCTTCGGTTGTTCAAAGTGAGAAAGATGCAAAAAAGGCCTTTCCTAAGCGTAAATGGAACAAACTCCACTTACAAATTATCTACTATGCTAGAGAATATTCCCCCGCCCGAGGCTGGGATCTTGACAAAGATGTAATCACGAAAATAGTGACTAATGACAAACGACAAGTGATTAATGACAAACGACAAGTGACAAGTGACAAGTGACAAGTGACAAGTGATGAATAAAAGAGAGGAGGCTATCCGAAAAGGGTAGCCTCCTTTATTAATGAATGTGACCTATTAGGATTAGTTGTTATTAGTTATTAGCTATTCACTATTCACTATTCACTATTCATTTGTCACTATTTTTTGTATTCCTCGCGGAGTTTTTTAGCGGTTTCCACCATAGCGGTTAGGGCTAATTTGGTTTCCTCCCAGTGGCGTGTTTTAAGACCACAGTCAGGATTTACCCAAAGGTTTCGGAAAGGTACTACCGCAATGGCTTTCTTCATCAGGTGATAGATTTCGTCCTTAGAAGGTACGCGAGGGGAGTGGATATCATATACCCCAGGACCTATTTCGTTAGGATATTTGAAGTCGGCAAATACATCTAAGAGTTCCATTTGTGAGCGAGAGCACTCTATGGTGATTACATCGGCGTCCATATCGGCTATAGCCTCGATCATATCGTTGAACTCAGAGTAGCACATGTGGGTATGGATCTGGGTTTGGTCTTCCACGCCAGAGGCAGAGATACGGAAGGCCTTGATAGCCCAGTCAAAATACGCCTGCCAGTCAGCCTTGCGCAATGGTAAGCCCTCACGGATAGCAGGTTCGTCAATTTGGATAACTTTGATACCTGCTTTTTCAAGATCCACTACTTCATCGCGAATAGCAAGAGCTATCTGGGTAGCAGTTTCAGAACGAGGTTGGTCATCACGAACGAAAGACCACTGTAGGATAGTTACAGGCCCAGTGAGCATACCCTTTACAGGGAGCTTAGTGAGGGACTGTGCGAACTTACTCCAGCGAACAGTCATAGGTTTAGGACGAGATACATCTCCGTAGATGATTGGAGGTTTCACGCAGCGAGAACCGTAGCTCTGTACCCAACCAAATTTGGAGAAGGTATAGCCGCTGAGAAGCTCTCCGAAGTATTCCACCATGTCGTTACGCTCGAACTCTCCATGTACCAGTACATCAATACCTGTTTGTTCTTGCCAACGGATAGATTCTTCAATTTCTTTTTCTAATTTCTTATCATATTCCTCTTGAGATAGGGTGCCTTTGTTAAAGGAAGCTCTCCAAGAACGCACCTCAGGCGTCTGAGGGAAAGAACCAATGGTAGTGGTAGGGAATAGCGGTAAGTGTAGCGCTTCTTCTTGTACCTTTTGGCGGGTAGCGAAAGCACTCTTGCGCTGGCTATCCTTATCAGTAATGGCCTTGACACGAGCCTTTACTTCAGGATTGTGGATAAGGGTAGAAGTTTTACGATTTTGGGCAGCCTTCTTGTTTTCCTCAAAGATAGCTTTCACCTCAGGGCTAAGGTCATGGCCTAAAGCAAGCGTCTTGAGGGTAGCGATTTCTTTTACTTTTTGTTTGGCGAAAGCGAGCCATTGCTTGATCTCAGGGGTAAGAACCTTTTCGTTGTTCTCAAGCTCCAAGTTACAAGGAGAGTGTAACAAGGAAGAAGAAGAGGCAATATATATACGGTCGCTGCTGATCGCTTCTTTTACCTTCTCAATAAGAGCAAGGGAGTGTTCAAAGTTGTTTTTCCAAATGTTACGGCCATCTACAATACCCAAGGAAAGTTTTTTGTCCTTAGGAAGCGCCTTTAGTACGCTGTCAAGCTGAGCAGTTGCACGCACAAGGTCAATGTGTAGTACATCAAAAGGAAGAGATACGGCTAATTCTGTATTGTTTTCCAAAGCACCGAAGTAAGTGGTAAGGATAAATTCGGTGTTAGGGAACTGAGCTTTAAGGGCAGTATATACCTTTTTGTAAGCCTCGGCAGCCCCCTGAGAGAGGTCAAGCACCAAGTAAGGCTCATCTATCTGGATAGTTTTAGCACCTGCATCTACGAGGCTTTTTACAAGCTCTATATATACAGGAAGTAGGCGGTCAGTTAGTTCCAGACGGTGGAAGCCAGCTTCTTTTTCTTTACCTAAGAGCAGGTAAGAGATGATTCCAAGGAGTACAGGTTTGGTTTCAAACCCATGTTTTTTAGCTAAGTTGTATTCTTGTAGAGGTTTATTTACCTTAATAGAAAAGGCTTGGTTTTTAGTAAATTCAGGAACGATATAGTGGTAATTGGTATCGAACCATTTGGTCATTTCAGAGGCGGTAACGTCAATGCCGTCTTTTTGGTAGCCACGAGCGATAGCAAAGTACTGTTTTAGCTCGGAGAGGCTTTGTGTAGGGGCAAAGCGTTCAGGAATCGCATTGATAGTAAAGGAGAAGTCCAATACTTGGTCATACAAAGAAAAGTCATTAGAAGGGATCAGGTCAATACCAGCTTCTTTTTGCAGTGTCCAGTTATGTACACGGATATTCTCCGCTACGGCCAGCAGCTCTTCTTCGCTGAGGTTTCCCTCCCAAAAGGCTTCATTGGCTTTTTTCAGTTCGCGCTTCTCACCGATACGCGGATAGCCTAACACATTTGTTTTCATATTCACTTAATTTATTTCTTATGAGACTTAAAATAATTTCTTTTTACTTTCAGGGTGCAAAGATATAATATAATATTCTAATAACCAAATTTTTTTCAAAAAAAAATTCTGATGAATATGAAAAGTTTTATTTTTCAAGCGGCACAAAATAATTTATAAACAAGTTAGGAAAGTTTTCAACAATCAATGTTGATAAATAACCTTTAAGATTAACAAATTATTGTGTAGAAAGTGGCGAAAAATCACTAAATTTGCAACAAAAAAACAACAATATAATACTACTTAATAAGATGAATAAAGTCAAGTATTGGCTGAGTTTGTTAGTCTTTTTTATTTTAACGACGCTCTCAGCACAGACCATTACAGGTACAATAGTAGATGAGGAACTAAAAGAACCCCTATTGGGAGCCAATGTACTCATAAAAGGAACCACTCATGGGGCTTCTACTGATGATAAAGGGAAATTTACGCTCAAGACTACCCAGAAGAAGGGAGTGTTGGAGGTTTCTTTTATTGGATTTAAGACAAAGGAAGTGCCGTTTACCATAGTTAAAGGTAAAGCAACCCTCCAGATTAGCTTAAAACCTGATGCAGAGGAGCTTACAGGGCTTGTGATTACAGGTAATACGCTCTTGGACATAGCCAAAGAGCGCAAGACACCAGTGGCCGTTTCCACCATACGGGCAGCTGAGATCGTGAACAAATTGGGTAATCAGGAGTTCCCCGAACTGCTTAAGAAAACCCCTTCGGTATATGCTACCAAGTCGGGTGGGGGCTATGGAGATTCCAAGATTAACATTCGTGGCTTTGGTAATGAAAATATAGCGGTGATGATCAATGGTATGCCTATTAATGATATGGAGAACGGTAGGGTATATTGGAGTAACTGGGCAGGAATATCTGATGTTACTTCCTCCATGCAGGTACAGAGAGGATTGGGAGCTTCCAAGATTGCCATTGCTTCGGTAGGGGGTACCATAAATATAGTAACCCGTGCAGCAGATATGACAGAGGGCGGATTGGTATCAGCTACTTTGGCAAATGATGGGTTCTACAAGGGATTGGCTGCTTATAACACAGGAAAGCAGAAGAATGGTTTTTCCGCTTCTGTATTGCTTAGCCGTACGGCAGGGGCTACTTATGTAGACAGTTCTGAGTTTGAGGCTTACAATTACTTCTTGGCGTTGGGGTATTCGCCTAATGAGAAACATGCGCTTCAGTTCATGTTCACAGGAGCGCCCCAATGGCATAACCAGCGCAGCAATTACATCTCTATCCAAGATTACTTAAAATATGGATCAGATGGAGAGCCTAATCGCCGTTACAACTCCGATTGGGGAAGCTATAAGGGAAAAGAGTTCAACTTCCGTCGCAATGTGTATCACAAGCCAGTGATGATGCTTAACTGGGATTGGACAATTGATGACCATTCTACTTTGAGCACCGTAGCCTATGCCTCTTTCGGGCGTGGGGCAGGTACTCGTGATGCAGGAGCGGCTTGGACAGGTGGTTTTGGTAGAGATGGTCGCCCTGAGACCTTGTATGTCAATAACTTCAGAACCAGTGATGGTCAGATAGATTTGGAACGCATCGTTAATTATAACCGCGGTGAAGACGTTTCTGTTCCAGGTCAGTCAGTAGCTACTCATGGGACACCTTATGTAGCCAATGCAAGAAGGAATGTTACCAATCCTAATAACAATAGAGATTATGGTATAACTGAAGGGTTTGCTCGTAAGGCAGCGGTTAATTCCCATAACTGGTTTGGCTTTTTGACCAATTTTAGTCATAAACTCTCTGACAAACTTTCTTTTAGTGTAGGGCTTGACGGTCGTTATTACAAAGGTTACCACTATGAAGTCCCAAGTAGTCTCTTAGGAGCAGAGTTTTATTCTGATAGTTCTAATAAAAATCTTTCTCATCCGCGCCATATTTCTTATATACTTTCCGATAAGCCTAATTTTAATCCTTTTGGAGGTAGTATAGATCCCTTAGATGATCAAATTACCTATAGGAATGACGGAAATGTACGCTGGATGGGTGCTTTTGGTCAAGTGGAATATACCGATGATAAGCTCTCTGCTTTTGTACAGTGGTCAAGTTCTATACAGTCTTTCCAACGTATAGATCTCTTTACAAAACCTGGTACGCTTGCCCTTAGAGGCCGACCAGAGACCGCTATGCCAGAGGCCACTTCCTATAAGGGAATCCCAGGATACAATGTGAAGGGAGGAGCTAACTATAACATAGACAAACACCACAATGTATTTGTCAATATAGGCTATTACTCTCGTCAGCCTTTCTTTGATGCGGTGTATCCTAATTATAAAAACTTCCTTAATACAGGGCTTACCAATGAAAAAATCTTCGGATTGGAATTGGGCTATGGCTTCAAGATGGAAAACTTGGCTGCTAATGTGAACCTATATCGTACCGCTTGGAAAGATCGCTATATCCGTCGTGATAATCAGTGGGATGGAAACACTCAGTATTTTGTAGAGCTACATGGAGTGGGGGAAGTGCACCAAGGAATAGAGGTAGATGCCTCTTATCGTATGAATGACTACCTTAAGTTTATAGCTATGTTCTCCGCAGGAGATTGGTATTACCAAGGTAAATCCAATGTGCGTACATTCCTTTCAGCAGATAATAGCGAATACATACTCACAGGTAAGCACTCACCTGAGTTTGACCTTAATTTAGATAATATCAAAGTAGGGGAGTCGGCTCATATGACAGCTAACCTTGGGGTAGATATAACTCCTATTGAGAACCTCAACATAGATCTAAGTTGGCACTATGTCAATAACCTATATGCAAGAATGGACATTACTGCTATGGTTAATAATCCTAACCTCAATAGCCTTAAACTTCCAAATTATAGCCTTTTTGAAGGAGGAGTTTCTTACAAATATCCTTTCGGAAAGAGACAAGCCATTACAGTTTTGGCCAATGTGAATAACATATTGGATACCACTTATATAGCGGAATCCACTACTAACCAAGCTATAGACAACAGAACCACTGATACCTACAAGGGGATAGACGTGAGAAATAGAGTCTTCTTTGGCTTCGGTCGTACTTGGAATGTCGGGCTGAAGTATCAGTTCTAAAAAAGTATAAATACTAAAAAACTACCTCTTTGTGAGAGGTAGTTTTTTAATTAACCATGGATAAAGATTTAACTAAACAAAGATTTTATTTTGCCCCAAAGTCCTTTGGGAAGTATATCAATGCCTAAGCCAAAGTTACTATCACCGATGCGATTGTAATCGTCCTTAAGCTCTTGGATCTTATCTAGTGTAATCTCTATGTTAGTGAGTGGATTATAGGAAATTTCTACTTTTCCAGAAGTTTTATCAATAGTTTTTTTGCTTTTATAAGTAAAATAATCATTACTGATATCCAATTCCTGAATGGTGTATTTCTCTTTGGTATCAATAGGCTTATCGGCATATAGCTCTATGATATAGTGTTCGCTGTCATAGTTATGCCAATAGCTGCTATCCTTATGGCGGAAATCGAGCAAGTCTTTCTTGAGTACCGAATGATCAAAGTACATGAGAAACTCTTGTCCTTCCTTGGTAAAGTAAGGTTTTAGGATAGTGGCCTCGTAGGCAATGGTCAGTTCGTTTTCTTGCTTGTCGTCCTTTTCTATCTTGATACTAGCATCCTTGAAAATCTCACGGATATCCTGTTCACTTCTGTCATTGATATAATTGAGGTTATAGAAGAGGAAGCGGTTCCAGCCGTCAATGAGTTCTTTCTTGTTGGTCTGCTTGAAATAATTGCGCATATTGTTGGCGCGGTTGTAGCGATAGGTGGTATTGAGAGTGATCTTTCCTTTATCGCCGTTTACAACTACTTTTACATGTTCATCAATGCAAGGTAGCTCAAAGAAAGAGGCCTTACGTACCTGAAGGCTTGCATTTTCTTTGATTTCCATATAGTGGCAGAAGCTAAGTACTGTACGCTTTTCCAAGCGACCAAACTCGTTGCGAGAAGTAGTATCTACAAAATAATCCTCTGCGTTGTGTCGTATTTTTACGATTACGTGATTGAATGATAGTAGTGAGGGTAGGTAATACTTCAGATAAAAATCAGCATTGTAATTGACAAGCACGATAGAGGAATCCACTTCCAAGTAATCTAATATTGTCTTAAGCAGCACACACTTAGCCTTGCAATCGCCTTGCTTGTTCTGGAAAGTGATAGCAGGTTCTTGAGGCTTATGTCCGTTCATCTCGTCCGCATTGTAAGTATAATAGATATTATTCTGTACATACTCAATGGCGAATTGAATTTGTTCGTCCAGTGTAGGGAGTTTGTCTAACTTTTCCACTAAGTCAGGGGCAAATTGTTGTAGGTTAGACTGTTTCAGTACGTCCTCATACAAGGGATAGATGTAGTTGGAGAGGTCTTTCCAAGTGCTTTCAGTTGCAAAATCAATAAAAGGGAATATTTCTCTATTGGGATCAACAGGATTGATATAGTTGGTGTGTTCTATCTCAAACACGCCACCTTTTTCCAAGTACTCAACGGGCTGCTCTATGGCATTCCCCTCGGTATCTCTGAAGAAAAAACGCTTATAAGCTACCTTTTTTTCTCGGTTATTGATGAATTTGTAGTGATATTTTCCATAAGCCCAATAAGTGTCTGGGGTTACGTAGATATGCTTTACAAAGTCACGGCGTACGAACTCTTTTTCAGAAAATACTTTTGTACGGGTATCTTCCAAGATCAAGATATCGTAGAGGCGAAGGTCACGGATAGAGACGTTTATTTTCTTAGACTTACTCAGTACGCCTCCGTTGCTATTGTTTTCATTGTCAAGTACTTTGATATTGGTATCGGGGAGCTTATCTATATACTCGCCCTCACGTATCACAGCGATACGATGAATCTCATAACACTCATTTTCCTCCAAGACCATATCGCCCACAGAGGCACGTTCTAAGTTTTCAGGTTGGGTAAGGGTATAAGCCATGAGGGCATAATCCGCATTTTGCTGATCATCTACATAATAATATTTGTTGAGTAGATAGCAGAAATCTCTTCCTTCCTCTATTTGTTCTGTAGCGAAAGGAGAATCTTCACACAGCTTGATGATCTGTTCGTTGGTTAAGGTATCCGCCCACTGTGGAGCAGCTTGTATTTTATACCCTTGTTCTATTTCCATATTTTAGTCTTTTATGTTTTAGTTCAAATATAAGTGTAGAAACATATGTTTTATAGGTTGTTAGTCTTTTTTCAGCTCAGCAATGGTTTTCTCAGGATCGGAGGCAGAGAAAACAAAATTTCCAGCCACCAGTACATCGGCACCAGCGCTTACCAATTTGGGAGCATTTTGGGCATTGACTCCACCGTCCACCTCTATCAAAGTTTTGGCATGAGATTTGAGAATCAATTCCTTAGCTTGAGATACTTTTTTGTAGGTATTTTCTATAAAGGATTGCCCACCAAAACCAGGATTGACACTCATGATAAGCAGCAAATCCACTTCAGTGATGATATCCTCCAATACGTGGATAGGAGTGTGAGGATTTAGCGCAACTCCTGCGAGCATACCCTCATGCTTTATAGCTTGAAGGGTGCGATGCAGGTGGGTACAAGCCTCGTAATGTACCGAAAGGGTATAGCTACCTAAGCGAGCAAACTCAGAGATATATCGGTCAGGATCTACAATCATCAAGTGTACGTCCAAGGGTTTTTGGGCATGTGCCTTGATAGCCTTGACCACAGGCATTCCATAGGAGATGTTGGGAACGAATAGGCCGTCCATAATATCTATATGAAACCAATCGGCTTGGCTGCGATTAACCATTTCAATATCTCTCTGTAAGTTAGCAAAATCTGCCGCTAATAAAGAAGGTGCAATAAGCATGATGAAAATAATAGCTGTATTTCTAAGCTACAAAGATACGTTTTTTTTTCACTAAACAAAATAAAAACGGAGAAAATGTCATAGATACCCAACTGACATTTTTTCTTGAAGATGCTGTCAGCGAATCTGACACTTTTCCTGCCAAACACAAAAAAATGAGTTATAAAGAGGGTGGTAAGGTTAAATATCCTTATATTATAAGGATCGTAGGTTAAATACAGCTAACAAACTATAATTTGGAATGATTTTTGTTAATGACATTTCTCTAATGACTAATAACTAAATACTAATCCCTAACAATATATAATTGATCACTATAAATGAGACAGCTTAAAATCACCAAGCAGGTTACCAATAGAGAGACAGCCTCTTTGGATAAGTACTTACAAGAGATTGGTAAGGTAGATTTGATTTCTGCCGATGAGGAAGTAGAACTTGCCCAACGTATCAAGGCAGGAGATAAGATCGCCCTTGAACGCCTCACTAAGGCCAACTTGCGCTTTGTGGTCTCTGTAGCCAAGCAATACCAAAACCAAGGACTTACCTTGCCTGACCTTATCAATGAGGGGAATATGGGACTGATTAAGGCCGCCCAGCGCTTTGATGAGACACGTGGGTTCAAGTTCATCTCCTATGCGGTATGGTGGATTCGCCAGTCTATCTTGCAGGCCTTGGCAGAACAGTCGCGCATTGTGCGCTTGCCGTTGAACAAAATAGGCTCTATCAATAAGATCAATAAGACTTATGCCTATTTGGAACAGACCCATGAGCGTGTGCCTTCGGCTGAGGAAATCGCAAAGGAACTGGATATGTCGGTCAATGATGTAAAAGAATCCATGAAGAATTCGGGCAGACATATCTCCATGGACGCTCCTTTGGTAGAAGGGGAAGACTCCAACCTATATGATGTGTTGCGCAGTGGAGAGTCCCCCAATCCTGATAAGGAACTCATGCACGAATCGCTCAAAACAGAGATAGAACGCGCCTTGGAAACCCTCACCCCACGTGAGGCCGATGTGATACGTCTCTACTTTGGGCTTGGGGAAAACTACCCTATGACTCTTGAGGAAATAGGGGAGACCTTCGAGCTGACCCGCGAGCGTGTGCGACAAATCAAGGAGAAGGCCATTCGCCGACTCAAACACACTTCAAGAAGTAAAATCCTTAAAACTTATTTAGGATAAAAAATAGGGGTTAGGACTTACCTAACCCCTAAAATCTGTCTTCTAAAGAATGAAAAAAGAAAAGAAACCACTCTTATTAGAAAATATTACCATTACCGATGCTGGGGCAAAAGGCAAAAGCATCGCACACGCTCCCGATGGGCGTGTCATCTTTGTTGAAAATGCTGTCCCTGAAGATGTAGTGGATATACAGGTTACTAAGAAAAAAAAGGCGTTCTATGAGGGAATTGCGGTAAAGTTTCACCAGTATTCACCACAGAGGGAGACACCTGTATGTGAGCACTTTACCTATTGTGGTGGTTGCCAATGGCAGCATATGAATTACCAGAGCCAACTCTTCTATAAGCAACAAGAGGTGGTCAATAACCTCAAGCGCTTGGGAGGGATAGTTCCAGAGGAGACTTTACCTATTTTGGGTTGTGAAAAGCCGTATTTTTATCGCAATAAAATAGAATTCTCCTTTAGCGAAACCCGCTGGCTTACCCCTGAAGAGATAGCTTCCAAAGAGACTATAGACAGTCGCAATGGCTTGGGCTTTCATATAGCACGGGCGTGGGACAAGGTGTTGGATATTCATAAGTGCCATCTCCAGCAAGATCCGTCCAATGCCATTCGCAATACGCTGAAAGCTTATGCGCTCTCCCAAGGGTATACCTTCTACAATCCCAGAACCCATACAGGTTGGTTGCGTACTATTATGATACGTATTACTTCCCTAGGCGAGCTGATGGTGGTTATCCAGTTCTTAGAGGAACAGCAACACGAGCGGGAGCAACTATTGGATTATCTCTTGGCACAATTTCCACAAATCACCTCCTTACAATATATCATAAACAACAAGCCCAATGATACCATTTACGACCAAGAGGTGGTATGTTACCATGGGCGAGACTTTATCTATGAGCAAATGGAAGGCTTGCGATTTAAGATCAATGCCAAGTCTTTTTTTCAAACCAATTCCACTCAGGCTTATGAGCTTTATAAGGTTACCCGTGATTTTGCGGCACTAACAGGGAAAGAGCTCGTCTATGACCTCTATACAGGAACGGGTACCATAGCCCAGTTTGTGGCCAGAAAAGCTAAGAAAGTCATAGGAGTGGAGGCTGTACCAGAAGCCATAGCCGATGCCAAGGAGAATGCGCATGACAATCAGATAGACAATGTGGAATTTTTTGTAGGAGATATGAAAAATATCTTCAATGAAGAGTTTATCGCCACCCATGGTACCCCCGATGTAATTATTACCGATCCCCCTCGTGATGGTATGCACAAGGATGTGGTAGCTCAGATTCTCAGGATTGTTCCTCAGCGGGTGGTCTATGTGAGTTGTAACAGTGCCACCCAAGCCAGAGACTTGGCGCTGATGGCACCTATGTACCGAGTGGTCAAGATACGCCCAGTGGATATGTTTCCCCAGACCTATCATATTGAAAATGTAGCACTATTGGAACGGAGAGAGAACTTATAGTTCATTTTTGATAGCCACCAATTGTTCTTTGATAGCCTTGAGTTTGTCTATGATTTCAACGGTGGAGAGCAGTTGCTTGGGTTGGTTTTTGAGTTTGGTCTTAGCACCCTCTAAGGTATAGCCCTCTTCTTCTACTAAGTGATAGACCAAGCGGAAGTTTTCTATATCTTTTTGGGTATAGCGTCGGGTGCCTGATAGGCTTTTGGAGGGTGAAAGGAAGTCAAATTCCTTTTCCCAAAAGCGAATTTTGGAGGTATTCACCCCAAAGGCTTCGGCCAATTCGCCTATGGAGTAGTAGCGCTTTTGGTTAGGGATTTCCATTAGTCTAAGGATTGGTTGCCTTGGTTAGATTTCTTAAGCATTTCGGCATATTCCTCGGCAGAGAGACTACCATAGTAGAAGTTGATTGGGTTGAGGTGTTCGCCGTTTTTCTTTACCTCGTAGTGTAAGTGAGGTGCCTCAGAGCGGCCTGTACTCCCTACAAAGCCGATCACATCACCACGTTTTACCTTTTGTCCTGGACGTACATTGTATTGGCTGAGGTGTCCATAGAGGGTCTCGTAGCCATAACCATGGTCTATACGAATATGCTCTCCATAACCAGAGGAATTGTTATCAGCACGGGTAACCACCCCATCGCCAGTGGCATAGACGGAAGTACCAGTGGGGGCAGAAAAGTCCATGCCATAGTGGAATTTTCTGACCTTGGTAAAGGGGTCGGTACGGAATCCATAGCCCGATGCCATACGCTTGAGGTCTTTGTTCTGTACGGGCTGAATAGCAGGAAGGGATTGTAGGAGTTTTTCTTTCTCCTTGGCCAAGGCGGCAATATCGTCCAAGGATTTAGATTGTATGGCTAATTGTTTCTCTAAGGATTCAAGGCGCTTAGTCATATCAATAAGCAGTGTAGAATTAGTATATTTTTCTAAGTCTTCATATCGGTTCACTCCTCCGAAGCCGCTTTTTCGCTGAGCATTGGGGATAGGGGTCATCTCAAAATAAGTACGGTAAAGGGTATTGTCTCTGTCGGCAATATGGTCTAATACCTCTTCCATTTGCTGCATTTTTCGGTTGAGAATGGCAAACTGTGTTTCATTTTCCTTCAACTCCCGTCTTAGAGAAAGCTCCTTAGGTGTCTGCATGAAGTTGATATTATAGAGAATGACTACTATAATCAGGGCAAAGAGAAAAGAAGACAGTAAGAAAAAAAACATATACTTCAGGCGTCTCTTTCGGTTATTGATTTGCTTGAAAGAGAGTGTTTCGGGGTCGTAATAGTATTTGATTTTTGCCATAAATAATGCTTTTAAATAGTATATGTTGCTTAAGCGTGGCAAAGATACAAATTTCATATCAAAGAAAAAAACGAATTAACTAATTAGCCAATTAACCAAGGAGTAATTGGTAAATTATCAAAGTAACAAATTATCTTATGAAAATATTCTCTTATAATGTAAATGGGCTTCGTGCCGCTATGACCAAAGGATTCGTAGAATGGCTCTCTGCTGCCAATCCCGATGTGATCTGCTTGCAGGAAATCAAGGCCTTGGAGAGTCAAATAGACTTGGCACCTTTGGAGGCAGCAGGCTACACCTATCATTATTTCCACTCAGCTGAGAAGAAAGGATACAGTGGGGTGGCAATTCTCTCCAAAATTCAGCCTACCCATGTGGAGGTAGGCTCAGGGATAGACTATATGGACAAGGAAGGGCGTATCCTCCGTGCAGACTATGGCGATCTTTCGGTCATGAGCCTGTACTTACCTTCGGGGACAAATATTGACCGATTGGATCACAAACTACAGTTTATGGCTGATTTTCAGCAGTATATAAATACACTCAAGCAGACGCGCCCCAACCTTGTTATCTGTGGGGATTACAATATCTGTCATGAGGCGATTGATATTCACGACCCTGTGCGCAATGCCAATGTATCGGGCTTTTTGCCAGTGGAGCGCAAGTGGTTAGACGATTTTCTCAAGAGTGGGTTTGTGGATAGTTTCCGCTTTTTTAACAAAGAACCACACAATTACTCTTGGTGGAGCTACCGCGCCAATGCTCGCAATAATAACAAGGGTTGGCGTATAGACTATTGCTTGGTAGCCAAACCCTTAGCCGCTCGTATGGTAAGAGCTGCTATACTGCCAGAGGCCAAGCATAGTGATCATTGTCCTATCTTAGTTGAAATCCGCTCAACCGATGAAAAATAACGCCTCCAACCACCTGCTGGTTATTCGTCTTTCTGCCATGGGCGATGTGGCAATCTCTTTGCCTGTGCTCAATGCACTTACCACCCAGTACCCACAGCTTACACTTACGATCCTTACCCGTCCGCTCTTTGCACCGCTCTTTGCCCACTTGCCTCGCACCACGATTTTTCCTATAGATCCCAAGGGCACTCACAAAGGTATCAGAGGCCTCTATCGGTTATTCAAGGCCTTAAGAGGGCAAGGAATCACCCAAGTGGCTGACCTACACAATGTACTGAGAACGAATATCTTAAAGTTCTTCTTCTCTCTTACCTTCATTCCTTTTGTACAAATAGATAAGGGTAGGCGAGAAAAAAAGGCACTTACTCGTAGTAAGAATAAGGTTTTCACCCCTCTACTACCTTCATATAAGCGGTATGCAGCAGTATTCGAGCGCTTAGGCTACCCCATTGTGTGGGATAAGGATTATTTCTCACCTAAACCAACTCTTACAGAGCCGATTAAGACGCTGCTGAGTGCAGATACCAATATAGGAATCGCTCCTTTTGCCTCTCACAAGGGCAAGGAATACCCTTTTGAGCAAATGAAAGAGGTTATAGCAGCACTTTCCGAGCGCTATCCCAAGGGCAAACTATTTATTTTTGGAGGAGGAGCAAGAGAAAAAATATTAGTGAATACTCTGCCCGCCTATCCCAATGTAGAACTCATGATAGGCCGTCTTTCTTTTGCGGAGGAGTTGGCCTTGATCGCGCACTTAGACCTTATGCTGGCTATGGACAGTGGTAATGCCCACTTGGCGGCCAACTATGGGGTACCTACCCTTACTCTGTGGGGGGTTACGCACCCTTACGCAGGCTTTGCCCCCTATGGCCAGCCTCAGGAGTATTGCCTTGTTGCTGACCGACAGCAGTACCCCTTGGTACCTACTTCGGTTTTTGGAAATAAATATCCCGAAGGTTATGAAAAATCCATAACAACTATTTCTTTACAAGATATTTTACGTAAGATAGCCGCTATTTTGGAAAAATAAATTAGCCTCTTTTCGGACTTTTTTTATACTTTTGCTTGGTAAAAAACGCTTTTATACTATATGATACATTTTTTTTATGAGCTTCCTTTTGAATTACCAGAGGAAGAAGCTGATTTCCGTCGTTGGGTGCAACTCATCATTGCCTCCGAGCGCAAAAAAGAAGGGGATATCAACTATATCTTTTGCGATGATACCTACTTGCACAAGATCAATGTAGATTATTTGCAACATGATACCCTGACGGACATCATTACTTTTGACTATGGTAAGGATAACATGCTCTCAAGTGACATTTATATCTCTATAGATCGCGTACGGGAGAATGCCCAATCCTATGGGGTGGATTTCCCTGCAGAGCTACTTAGGGTAATGGCACATGGAATCCTGCACCTGTGTGGCTATAAGGATAAAACAGATGAAGAATCCCAACAGATGCGAGAGAAAGAAGAGGAAAAAATGGCTCTTTTCTTAAAATAGAAAAAACCTTTGAGTCACTGGGCTCAAAGGTTTTCTTATTCTAAGGGAGGAAAGAATTAGTCCTTCATACGTTCTACGTAGGTACCTTTCTCAGTTTCTACCTTGATACGGTCTCCTTCGTTGATAAAGAGCGGCACATTCACTGTAGCACCTGTTTCTACCGTTGCAGGCTTAGTGGCATTGGTAGCCGTATTTCCTTTTACCCCTGGTTCTACATGAGTTACTGTAAGAATCACATTGGCAGGCATTTCCACTGAAAGGGGTGTTTCATCTTCGGCATTGAATATAATCATTACCACTTCCCCTTCTTTGAGTAAGTCTGGATAGTCCAACATATCACGACGGATATGTACTTGGTTAAAGTCCTCTACGTTCATGAATACAAGCTCTTCACCCTCTGGGTAGAGATATTGGAACGAACGTGTCTCCACACGTACATCGTCTATCTTGTGTCCGGCAGAGAAGGTGTTGTCAATAGTTTTCCCTGTAGTAACACTCTTGAGTTTTGTTCTCACAAAAGCAGGCCCTTTCCCAGGCTTTACATGGAGAAATTCAATGATTTTGTAAATGTCATGGTTGAAACGGATACATAATCCTTTTTTAATATCAGCTGTACTTGCCATATTTATTTGAATATATTTATTTGTTTACTAATTACTTAAGGCTTCCTACCATATCCTCAGGGCGTACCCAAGCATCGAATTCCTCAGGGGTTACATAGCCCAAGCGGATAGCTTCTTCACGAAGGGTAGTGCCATTCTTATGAGCGGTATTAGCAATTTCTGCCGCTTTGTAGTAGCCTATCTTGGTGTTAAGGGCGGTAACGAGCATAAGGCTATTATTGACCAATTCCTTGATACGTGCATAGTTAGGCTCAATACCTGAAGCACAGTGCTCTTCAAAACTTACGGCCGCATCTCCGATAAGGCGTGCGGACTGTAGGAAGTTGGCACAGATTACAGGCTTGAACACATTTAGTTCATAATGTCCTTGGGTAGCCCCTACACTGATAGCCACATCATTACCCATCACTTGGGCAGCAACCATTGTAACAGCCTCGCACTGAGTAGGGTTCACTTTCCCTGGCATGATAGAACTACCTGGCTCATTGGCAGGGATCAAGATTTCTCCAATACCACTACGAGGGCCAGAGGCCATAAGGCGGATATCGTTGGCTATTTTGTTAAGTGATACGGCGATTTGCTTGAGCGCTCCGTGAGATTCTACCATGGCATCGTGAGCGGCCAAGGCTTCAAACTTGTTCTGAGCTGTTACAAAAGGAAGTCCTGTGAATTGGGCGATATATTTGGCTACCACTACATCATATCCCTTAGGGGTATTGATACCTGTACCTACAGCAGTACCACCCAAGGCCAATTCGCTTAGGTGTGCAAGGGTATTTTTTAGGGCTTTGATACCATGTTCTATTTGGGATACATAGCCAGAGAATTCCTGACCAAGGGTAAGAGGAGTAGCATCCATAAGGTGAGTACGCCCTATTTTTACTACATCTTTGAATGCCTCTGATTTTTTCTGTAGCGTATTTTTAAGTTTTTCAAGACCTGGAATGGTAGTCTCTACCACCATTTTGTAGGCAGCGATGTGCATACCAGTAGGGAAGGTGTCGTTGGAGGACTGTGATTTGTTCACATCATCATTGGGCTGAAGAACTTTTTCTCCTTCGCCTATTTTTCGTCCAGCCAAGAGCTGAGCACGATTGGCAATGACCTCATTCACATTCATATTGGACTGAGTACCAGAGCCTGTTTGCCAAATTACCAAAGGGAATTGGTCGTCCAATTTACCTTCTAAGATTTCATCACATACTTTAGCGATTAGGTCTCGTTTTTCTTCGGAGAGTACGCCCAATTCAAAATTGGCATAGGCAGCCGCTTTCTTTAGGTAGGCAAAGCCATAGATTACTTCCTTAGGCATAGAGGCAGGAGCCCCTATTTTGAAGTTGTTACGAGAACGTTCTGTTTGTGCCCCCCATAGCTTGTCAGCGGGCACTTTCACTTCACCCATGGTGTCTTTTTCAATACGATATTCCATTGGTATATAGTTTTAATGGTTTTTTTCTCAAGATAAAAAGCATCAGTTTTTCATGACACAAAAGTATATTTTTTTTCTTAGACTACCAAATTTTTTTCATAAGAATTTCATCTTAAAGTAAAAAATGAAATAAAACTAACGAGTGCCCACCACAGAATAGGTGAGTGATAGGTAAGAGAAAAATAATTAGGAAAATTATTTGAAAATAGGAGATAATTTCATAACTTTGTACCTAATAAATCAAAGAGAAAATGGAACAAAATCAGCAAAACAAAAGTTATCTACTCCCTATTGTAATGATGTTTGCGCTATTTTTTATGATCGCCTTCGTTACTAACTTACAGAGTCCTATGGGAGTCATCGTAAAAAGCCAATTCGGTGCCAGCAACTTTCAGGCACAATTGGGAACCTTGGCCAACTTCATTGCGTATGCTTTTATGGGGATTCCCGCCGGGCAGATGCTACAGCGAATAGGCTATAAGAAAACGGCACTAACGGCCGTAACGGTTGGCTTTGTAGGGGTGTGTATCATCTTTCTATCGGGAGCTATGGAGAGTTTTGCCATATATCTCACAGGAGCTTTTGTGGCGGGCTTTTCTATGTGTATGCTCAATGTAGTGGTCAATCCTATGCTCAATACCTTAGGTGGTGAGGGCAAGCGAGGTAATCAATTGCTACAGTTCGGTGGTGCGCTGAACTCTATGGGAGGTACTATAGTGCCTGTCTTTGTAGGTTACCTTATAGGGGAGAATATAGAAAAAGCCTCTATTGACAAAGCTAATCCTGCCTTATACTTGGCCATGGGTACCTTTGCTTTGGTATTTATCGTGCTTTCCATGATGCAGATTCCTGAGCCTCATATTGTAAAGAAAGTAGAGGATAAAGCAAAAGATCCTCATAGTGCTATGTCTTTCAGACACTTTGTCTTTGGGATCATAGCCATTTTTGTATATGTCGGGGTGGAAGTAGGTATCCCTGGAATAGAAAACTATTTCATGACTGCCAAAACAGAGCATGGTGGCTTGGGTATTGATGCTACTACGGCAGGCTCTGTAGTGGGTACTTACTGGTTCCTCATGTTTGTAGGCCGATTCGTAGGAGGTGCCTTAGGAGCTAAGTTCTCCAGCAAGGCGATGCTTTCCTTTGTAGCCTCTTTAGGGTTATTCTTTGTGCTTTTGGCCATATTCTTACCTACCGACATATTGGTGAATATGCCTGTATTCAACAAAAACATATCCTTTGGTTTAGCAGAAGTACCTGTTACTGTGATGCTTCTAACCCTCTGTGGGCTATGTACTTCCGTAATGTGGGGTGGTATCTTTAACTTAGCCACTGAGGGCTTAGGCAAATACACAGCTGCCGCTTCAGGTATCTTCATGGTTATGGTATGTGGAGGCGGTATTCTCTCCACCCTTCAGAGCTATGTAGCGGATATCTTCGGCTATGTACAGAGCTATTGGGTAGTGATCTTAGGCCTCGCTTATATCCTATACTATGCCCTTGTAGGTAGTAAAAACGTAAATAAAGACATAGTTGTTAATGATTAATACCACTAATGATTAATGAATTGCCTTAATCCAAGGTACAATAGACTCATGTCTCTACAGTGCTGGCTATGATAATTCTTCATTAGCGCGGTCTTCTGTAGAGACATGAGTTTGTTACATCTTACCCAATTTTATTGTATAAATTCTTACTTCTTTCTCCTCTTTTTCTTGACTTTACTACCTCAATTGTTGTAACTTTGTTTCACTATCCATTTTTCATTTGTTATTTGTTCTTAAAAAAATAGAAGTGAAAAATAAAAAACGTACTTTTGCGTCTAATTTAGATGAATTAAAAAGATTAAAATACCTATTATGAGTAAAAATGTATCTGACCAATTGGTTGAAATGTTAGTACAAGCAGGTGTAAAAAGAGTCTATGCCATTACTGGGGATAGCCTCAACCCTGTAAATGATGCTATTCGTCGCGATGGTCGCCTCGAGTGGATACATGTACGCCACGAAGAATCCGCAGCTTATGCAGCCTCCATGGATGCCGAACTCAATGGCATAGGCTGTTGTATGGGAAGTTCAGGCCCTGGACACGTGCACCTTATCAATGGGCTCTATGATGCCAATCGTGCAGGCAACCCTGTCATTGCTATAGCCAGTACTTGTGCTACACAAAAGTTTGGTACCCACTGGTTCCAAGAAACTAACCCCTTTTTGTTATTCCAAGATTGTAGCAAATATGTATATGTAGCCAATACACCTAAGCAGTTTACTACCATGATGCAGCGTGCTATACAAACGGCAATCAACGAAAAAGGAGTGGCTGTATTGGGCTTACCTGGCGATGTGGCAGGAGCTGATTTGGAAGAAGTGCCTACCGCTACACAGACCTTTTTGGCCAAACCCGTTATACGCCCTTCCGATAGTGAGCTGGATAAGTTGGCCGCAGTACTGAATGATACCAAGCACAAGAAAATAACCCTTTACTGTGGGCATGGCTGCCAATATGCTGTAAGCGAAGTAGAACAACTAGCCGAAACGCTCAAGGCACCTATTGTGGCTTCTTTCCGCGGGAAAATATTCTTTGACCGTGCCGATAGCCCATATATAGCAGGTATGAACGGACTCTTGGGACACCGCTCTGGTTATGATGCTTGTGCCGAATCCGATGTACTTGTGATGCTGGGTACCGACTTTCCTTATGCCGAGTTCTTGCCTAAGAAAAACACCATTATCCAAATAGATCAGCGCCCTGATATTATCGGTCGTCGTGCCAAAGTGGATTATGGTTTTGCAGGTGATGTAAAGGATACCATTGTCGCGCTATTGCCTAAACTTACCCCACGCAGCGATGATAGCTTCCTTAAGAATATCCACAAGGAGTATGTATCACTTGAGAAGTCTTTGGACGATTATACAAAAAAGAAGACCGAAGAAGACCAGATAGATCCCGAATATGCGGCTAAGCTCTTAGACAAGTATGCAGCTGAAGATGCCATTTTCACCGTAGATACAGGTATGAATGTGGTTTGGGCGGCTCGTTTTGTCAAGGGTACGGGCAAGCGCTACCTCACAGGTTCTTTCAACCATGGTTCTATGGCCAATGCACTGCCTATGGCTATCGGAGCAGCAGCTGCCTCTCCAGGCAGACAAGTGGTGGCTATGTGTGGTGACGGGGGACTCTCTATGCTTTTGGGCGACTTGGCTACCCTTATGCAATATCAGTACCCTGTAAAGATATTTGTATTCAATAACCGTTCGCTTGCTATGGTCAAACTTGAAATGGAAGTTTCTGGCTATTTAGATTGGCAAACCAATATGGTTAATCCTCCTTTTGACAAAATAGCCGACCTGATGAATATCAAGGGCTATGAGGTACACAAAACAGAAGAGTTGGAAGCCACTGTAAAAGCTGCCTTTGAGCACGAGGGGCCTACTTTGGTCAATATCTACACCAATCGCGATACCTTGGCTATGCCTCCTCACATTACTTTTGACCAGATGAAAGGCTTCGCTACTAATGTGATGAAGAAAATAGGACAAGGTGATTTTGCAGAAGCCAAAGAAAGTATAGCCAATAGTATAAAGCATATTAAGGACATTTTATAACGGCTAAAGATTAATGGCTAATGAAAAAGTAGGGATAAAGGAAATTATTCCTACTTTTTTACACTCTAACAATTAATAATTATCAATTGAAAACAAGAATAACAACTTTATTGGGTATAGAACATCCTATCATTCAGGGGGGTATGATATGGGCGAGCCAATGGCAGTTAGTAACAGCCGTAAGTAATGCAGGTGGCTTGGGGCTGTTGGGTTCTGGCTCTATGTCGGCAGAGGAGCTTCGTGCTCAGATCAGGCAGTGTAAAGCACATACGAATAAACCTTTTGGGGTAAATGTGCCTATTATGTACGCCAATAGTGCGCAAACGATGGAGGTCATTATGGACGAAGGCGTCTCTGTAGTTTTTACTTCGGCAGGGAATCCAGCCCTTTGGACAGAGAAACTCCATGAGAAAGGAATAAAAGTCGTACATGTAGTAAGTAGTAGCAAGTTTGCGCTTAAAGCTCAAGCAGCTGGGGTAGATGCCGTAGTAGCTGAAGGGTTTGAAGCAGGCGGACATAACGGACGAGAGGAGACCACCACTTTGGTATTAGTGCCAGAGGTATGTCGGAAAGTAACTATTCCTGTGATTGCAGCAGGGGGAATTGCTACTGGTAGAGCTATGTATGCTACTATGGCGCTCGGAGCAGAAGGGGTGCAAATGGGTAGCCGCTTTATCGCTACAGAGGAGGCCTCTGTACATCCCCTTTTCAAACAGGAGGTACTCAAAGCCAAGGAGGGAGATACGGTATTGACTCTTAAGGAACTCTCTCCCGTACGTCTGCTAAAGAATTCCTTCTACGAGCAGGTAGAAGCGCTTTATCAGCAAAGAGAAGCCACCCCTGAGAATCTCAAACAGCTATTAGGTAAGGGACGTGCCAAATTGGGTATGTATGAAGGTGATCTTAAAGAAGGCGAATTAGAAATAGGTCAAGTAAGCAGCCTGATAGAGGAGGTAAAAACAGTCAAAGAGGTCTTCGAGGAAGTATTAGCAGAGTTTCAACAAACCAGAGATTTAATGATTAATGCCACTAATGATTAATGCCACTAATGACCATTAGTCACTAACCACTATTCACTATTCACTATTATTGGTTTTATTCTTGTCTCATAAAAGGGAATTTGTAATCTTTGACAGGTATGTTTCCATTTTTCTATGATAAAAGGGTAGTTACTACCATCGGCAATGAGCATTTTAGGGCGGATATTACTCAAAAATTTCTCTAAGTGAATTTTAGGATTATTCCTTAGCAATAGGTAATGAGTTGGGTAGGACGTATCTAAATAGAATTTGTCATCAATGATGGTGAGAAAATCTTCTTTGAAAGGAACTATATTCTCTAAGGCTTTGTAATGAAGGCTTGCCACTTGTTGTTGGGTACAGAAATTCTTAATAAGAGTTTGGGGTACTGACAAAGTGTCAGAAAGATAAAAAGTGGCTTCTTTGCCTTGTTGTAAGGCAATGATCGTCTTTTTATATTGGTGAAAGACAATAAGTTGCTCTTTTTTTGCACTTTCATATTTCAGATAAAAGAAATAGGTCTGCAAAGACAGTAGCGTCAAAAAGAAAAAATAGACAAATTTTACCTTTCTGACCCTTAGGTATATAACAGCCCATATAATAGCTAAGTAACACAAGCACAAGCAGATAGTGTCAAAATACACATCGCGAATAACCAGCTGTTCCACCGAAGCTATATAGCCTATGATATGATTCATAAGCGAAAGAGCCTTCTCGTAACAAACTATAAGCCAATAGGGGAGTAGCTGTATATTAGCCAAAAGGACAACGCCTATTCCTATGGATAAGATAATACCTAAGAGAGGTAAAATCAGTACATTGGTTACTAAAAACAATCCAGCAAATTGATGAAAGTAGTACAAGGAGAGTGGTAACACACCTATCTGTGCAGCGATACTCACCTTGATAATATCCCAAAAAAAGTTAAGAAATTTATTTTCAAATCGGTAGTTCTCCCCCAAAGGTAAAAACAAAGCAATGGAGAGTACCGCCATATAACTCAATTGAAATCCTACCTCAAAAAGGAAAATGGGTTTGCAAAGCAGTAGTATAAAAGCCGAAAGGAGCAGACTATCATAACGAGCTCTTCTACTTTCTGCCAAATAAGCAATACTATAGCCGCCAAACATGACTACGGCTCTCAGAACAGAAGCAGAAAGTCCTGTAATAGCTGCATAAGAGAACAGAAAGACTAAGATAAGGGCTATTTTTATTCCTTTTCTATGTACAGGTACTACCAAAGAGATAAAAAGTGTTAGCAAATAGGTAATAATACCTATGTGAAGCCCTGAAATAGCTAAGATATGGATAGCTCCCGCATTGATATATTGTTGGTATAGCTCTGGAGTAATATCCGATCGAACTCCCAAGACTAAGGCCTTGAGTACCCCCACAGTTTCTTTAGAGAATGGATAGTGGGAGAGGGTAGCTGCCAAGTGACCTTGTAGCTGTTTGGCTTTTATAAAGGGGGAAAAAGAAGGAGCATCCTTGATTTCATAGCAGGTAGGGTAGCCCTGCCAATAGATTCCTTGGTATTCCATATAGCGTTTGTAATCAAACTGATAGGGGTTTTGAGCAGGAGCAATAGGAGAGAGCTTACTGTGGAAGAGAATCGCTTGCCCTAAAGCATTTTCCCTTAAGGTATCCCTTAGGTAAAGTATGAGTTTCCCTCTATAATTTGCCGTTTCTGTAGGTTGTAGGGCAACGATCACTTGTCTATTCTTGATGTGGTCTATCCTTCCTACAAGGTTATATGCTTTCTCAGGGGAGAGCTTATGTAGGTAATGCTTGCTGTCGTTAGGTTCATAATGTATATTGTAGGCCAAAATACCCAAGCTCATTCCTGCTAAAAATACGGTTTCTTTTAGGAACTTTTTCAGTCTAAAATGGCAGTAATAGATACTCCCTACTGCTATTCCGCTCAGCAGCAGGCTCATGGCTATTCCTATCTTATCGAGTAAGTCTTGGCCTATAATACCAAGGATCATACCCAAAAGAAGGATACACAAGGGAAAATTGAAGGGAGTAGGCTTCATCTGATAACAAAAAAGCCAGTTACCCCTTAGGATAACTGACTTGTTGAATATTATTTTTTACATTCCGCCTCATCGGGGAGCTTTCCACAAAAACTGCAAGGCGTCCCTTCAGGGTTCAAATAAGGGCTTTGGCTAGCACAAGTACCGGAGAATCGGCCTCCTTTTTTGCCCCATATTTTTATTGCCATGCCTACAACACATAGGCTTAAGATAATCAATACGATGACAAATAGTTTCATATGATATATATTAAAAAATTAAAATCCTATAGTATATAATTGGTATTGATGAAGTTGGACGTTTCGGTCTTTAGTAAGTTTTCAAGGATTTCATTATTATATGGATTATCCTTAGAAGCTACAAAAGTACGTATAGAGAACGAGCGAAGTGCATCATATACACTAAGAGTACCCACAGCCGAATCCTTGCGACCTGTGAAAGGAAATACATCAGGACCTCGCTGACATAAGCTGTTAAGGTTCACCCTACATACAAGGTTTACCATAGCATCAATTAGTGGTGCCAGTGTATAGACATCATGCCCAAAGATACTCACCTGTTGGCCATAGTGAGAGTCGGCGATCTCTTCCCTTACCTGATCAATATCGGTAAAGAAACGTACAGGTACCACAGGGCCAAATTGTTCTTCCTGATAGACACGCATATCGGGGCTCACAGGAGCAAGTACCGCAGGGAAGATAAAGTTCTCACAGCGCTCACCACCTTTCTTATTGAGAATCTTGGCTCCTTTCTGCAAGGCATCGTCTATAAGATCTTGTATATATTGAGGTTTATCAGGCTCGGGTAGGGGAGTGAGTTTTACGTTCACCTCCCAAGGGTTTCCAAAGGGGAGTTTGTCCACCTCCTCTGTGAATTTGGACAAGAAAGCCTCTTTTATATCCTCATGTATATAGAGTATTTTCAAGGCAGTACAACGCTGTCCATTGAAGGTAAGCGCTCCTGCCACACATTCCTTTACAGCAAGATCTATATCTGCATCGGGTAGGACAATAGCAGGATTTTTAGCTTCCAAGCCCAGTACCAAGCGCAAACGATTCTTGTGTGGGTGTTTGTCTTGTAGGGCTATAGCCGAGCGACTATTACCAATAAGTGCTAAAACATCTATACGGCCAGTTTCCATAATAGGAGAGGCAATTTCTCTACCACGCCCAAAAACGATATTGATAACTCCCTTAGGGAAACAATCTCTAAAGGCTTCCAATAGAGGGGTAATAAGCAATACACCATATTTGGGTGGTTTGTAGATAACCGTATTACCCATCAGCAGTGCAGGAATCAGCAGCGCAAATGATTCATTAAGAGGGTAGTTATAAGGCCCCAAACAAAGGACAATTCCTAAAGGGCCACGACGAATATGAGCATAGATACCATCTTTTTTTTGGAAATGGGCACTATCACGATCTAATTTCTTATACTCCTCCAAGGTATTATATAAGTATTCTATAGTGCGGTCAAACTCTTTTTGGCATTCAAGAATTGTTTTACCAATCTCCCACATCATCAGGTGTACCACCTCATCACGCTTGTGCTGGATCTCTTTGGTAAAGCGTTCCAATATTTCTACACGGTCTTTTACACGCATAGTAGCCCATAGACCATTGCCCTTTCCATAAGCGTTTGCAGCAGCTTCGAGGGCTTCAAGAGCTTCTTTTTCAGTCAGGTGAGGAACACTTCCCACCAAGGTAGGAGCATATTGTTCTGTAGAGGAAATGGTGGAATACACCTCATCACAGGCTCCTCTCCACTCTCTGAGTTCTCTATTTATAAGGTAAGTCTTATGATGTAAAGGGTTACAAACATAAGCCTTAGGTATAGGTTGAAATTCGTTCATTATTTTATAGTTAAGTTGTTTTATACTCTGCCTTTTAGTGCATCAAACACCCAAGCAATAGCCAGAAATCCCACCCCAGTGGCAGCAAATCCCCAGCCAGCAACATCTTCATAACGGAAGATACCCAGCCCTATGAGTATTAATCCAAAGAGGATCATAATCAAGGTGGCATATCCTAAAACAGAATTCTTATTTAAACCCATAATAATCAATATTTTAAAGATACTATTTATATATCTCCCTCAGAAGTAGATTTATTTTTTATACTCTTGATGAAGTCTCTACCAAAAATAATGCCAATTCCTACAACGACACCCAAAAATCCCCAAATGGCAATAATCATGCCTCTTTTAGGTTTTGATTTTTCTAAGGGAATACTGACAGGTTCTATGTCAATAAAAGCAGGGGTGTCCTCTTGTAGTTTGATTTTTTGGTTTTCAAGCTGCTTGGCTAATTCTATATATACATTGTTAGCTAAGCTATACTCGGCTTGTAATTGTGTTTGGCGGGTCATAGGTACCGCAGTGATAAGGCCTCTATTGCTGTCTTGGAAAGCTGCCAATCTCATCTGTTTTTCCTTAAAGTTCCTTTCAGCCTCTTCGTATTGTCTTTCTATGAACTCCAATTGGCTTTTAGCCTTACGAGTTTTGAACTCTATGATAGTCTCTTGCAGTGTTTTCTTAGCCTGACTTAGCATCTGAGCAGCAGCTACAGGATCACCCATGGAGAAAGAGAAAGAAATGGTATTGTCTTTCTCATTATTAGTAATCTGTAGTTGGCTGCTTAGTAGAGAAAATAATTCTTTCTCTTTAGGTGTAACACTATATACTTCTAAGGAACCATCGGCAGTTGGCTCAGGTACAACCTCTTTGTCTTTGGAAGAAAAAGCTCCTATGATAACCCCAGGTAAGCCAATGGTATATTTTTTTACTACATCCAAGGCTCCTGCTTTTTGGTATTTCTGGCAATATTGCTCATAAGTAATAGGAGTACTGTCTTTGGAGGTTTGTATAGAAACTTGTGTCATCTTCCTTTGGAAAGGAATACTGGAGGCAATACTTGTGTAGAGCTTAGGAGAAATTAGTTCTCCTGAAGAGGAACCCAAATTGATACCTGCCAAAGAAGCCAAGCCTGATAAGCCTCCACCCGAAGAGGAACCACTCTCTTGAGCCAATACTAATGAAGTAGCAGTATATTCCTTTTTAGAAAAAATAGCAATAAAAATACCTATAAGCAGGAATATGATAAAATATTTTAAAATAGTTTTCTTTCCATTCCATATTTTCAGCAATAGAGCAAGCAAATCTATCTCATCATCTTTTTGTATCTCTTGATTCATTTTTCTGTTATTTAAAAGCGTTGTAAATAAGTATAGCTAAGGTAGTTATTGCAGTCATTATACTGACTGTTTCAGCTGTAGAAACTGGTTTTTTCTCTGGTTTTTCAGGAACAATCACCAATGCTCCAGGGGCAACTTTAGGATAGCTTCTAAAGAAGAGGAAGCGGTTGGTGCCTTTTACATCTCCATTGGCATATACTACATATACAGATTTTTTCTGAGCATTGTCGGAGAATCCTCCTGCACTATTGATATAAGATCGGGTAGATTTTCCTTTTTCATAGCGCACCAAGGAGGGTGCCAGTACCAATCCTTTTACCTCAACGGTTTGTTTTTCAGAAGGGATAATAAGTACATCTCCGTCTTTTAGGACAAGATCTTGGTAGGAGTTCTTATTCTCCATAATTTTTTTAAGATTAATACCTACGCGGTATTCAGATGCTTCGGGAGTGTTTTCTTCCTCTTTAGTTTCAATAAGAGTGAGATCCTTATCCGTCTTTTTAAGTTTTTTAAGTTGTTTTTCTTGGGCTTTTTGATCTTTTTCGTCTTTATCTTTCCTTCTTACTAAGGTAGCACCTTCCACATAGGCATAAGGAGCCAATCCACCAGAGCGTTCTATAAGGCTTGAGATACGTTCTTCTTTAGTAAGTATAGCATAAAAACCAGGGAAAGAAACCTCTCCTTCTATCTTGACTACTTGTTGGGGTACATAGCCCTTTTGATAGCGGACAGTTACTATATCATTAGGTTCTAAGGCGATACTTTCCCCTCCCTCTTTAGAGAGGGATACAGTATATACTTTGCTGATGGTCTTGAAATTGGTATCATTCAGTTGGCGAGCTACCTCCACTTGTGTTTGGTCAGCACCTTCTATAAAGCCGCCTGCCATGATGATAAGGTCGGCAGGGTGTAGTCCTTTGGCATAGGCAAACTTCTGTGGCTTACGTACAGCTCCTTCTATACGTACCATAGGCTTGGCGATGAGGCTATCTCTGCCATATATATGCAGACTATCATTGGGTTGCAGGGCAATACTTTGTTTCTTTTCTAAGAGATCTTTGAGTGAAAAATTAAGACTTTGCTTATCTACATGATCTATAGAGCGGAAGAGAATAGCGCGATTCAGATAGGCTTCTTCTCTTACACCAGCGGCTTTTTCTATAAGATCTAAGACGGTCATACCTTCTGAGTAAGCATAGTTACCTGGTTGATATACAGCCCCTGTGATACTGATTCGGTTGTGATATACATCGGAGAGCTTATGTACTAATAGTTTGTCGCCTGCTAACATAGTAAATTTGCTAGCTTCGTTATAGGGGACTTCCTTTACTTCGCGCTTGGCACCTATGATACGCTCTACTACCATTACATCTTTGTAGGCATTGGATTTAAATCCTCCAAAATACTCCTCTAAAGCAGAGAGTTTTTCACCATCTTTGACCTCATAGAGACCTTCTCTCTTGACAAAGCCAATTACCTCTACTTGGTTCTTATAAGGAGGTACAATGATGACATCTTGATCATTGAGGTTGATATTCCCTTCTTGGGAACCCTTGAGTAAGAAGTTGTAAATATCTAAGTGGGCGATAGTTTTTCCTCCACGAACCACTTGTATATTTCTAAAAGAACCATTTTCAGTAGGCCCTCCACTGGCATAGAGGGCATTGACTACTGTAGAAAGAGCACTAAGAGAGTAAGTACCAGGGGCTTCTACTTCTCCTATGATATTGACTTTTACGGTACGGATATTGGCAATGGAAACACCTGTATATACCTTAGCGTAACTGCCTTCAGGAGCGGAGATACCTGCATATATCTTACGCAAAGCGGTATTGATACGTGCTTTAGCTTCTACAAAGTTGAGTCCTCCTACATGCACCTTTCCGGCCATGGGGAGAATGATATTTCCTTGATTATCCACTTTTTGGGTAGTACTACTTTCGGCAGCACCCCATACCTCTACCAAGAGTTCGTCTCCTGTATTGATGATGTAACTCTCAGGGGTGGGTACATTGATCGTTGGGGTAAAGGAGATTTTAGGATTTTGGAAAAAATCGTAGCCAAAAACCCTACTTTTTTTCATAACCATGGTAGAATCTCTTTCCTTTCCTGTGCGGCCAAATACTTCTTGCTCAGAGGAAACTGGCTTGCTACTTGGGGTAGTTGTTTTTCTTTTGGCAGTAGTGGAAAGGGTCATGATACGTTGTCTGAGCTTAGTAATCTGAGAGATAGGTACGCCTTTTACACGGGCGGCAGTTTCCAAGTCAGTAATGGAGTAGCCTTGTGCTTGTGCTTTCTCCCAGAAGGATTGAATTTGTTCATCAGAGAGTTGATCTACATTGATATAGGCAAGTTGCTCTAAGTTAAGATTCTGTACTTGTGCAGAAAGTGAAAGTGAGAAACCTACACTTAAAAGAAGAAAAAATAAGATTTTCCTAATCATTGTTCGCTGTTTTTAATCAGAGTGCAAATATACTTCGTTTATCTGAGAAAATAAAATATTTTAAACATTAATTATTTATTCCAATTTTTCAAGTTCTTTTAAATAACAAATAAGCACTAAAATATATTTTTAAAATACTGATTGTCAATGAGTTTATATAATAATTAGAAGTAAATTTTGATAATAACAACACCAAACAAAGTGTGGGCAAAACAATTAACAATTAACAATTAACAATTAACAAATGTTTTCACTATCTTTGCCGAGTAAATCGCTCTCATCCTTTCCCTATGAAGAAAATATTACAAAACTATTTTTTTGCATTTCTCATTCTTATAGCCCTTAATATTTTTTTGGTTATTATTACAGTTTTTTTCTTTCTCTATGGTCTTACTGCTTTACTTGCCTTAGTAAGCATCTTCTTTTATGTAGGAAGTCGTTACAAAGGCACAAGAATCTATATACTTAGTTTTGTTATACTGATTATTATAGGTGTATATTTAACCAATTATGGAGGGGAGCTATATGGTAAATTTTTACTTTACAAATCAGAGAGGAACTTTCCTCCAGCACTTGAAAAGTTTGTTTTTGTAGAGAGAGATCCTACCTTTGTAGAAGGAAAAGAAATTATTCCATTTAGCAAAAAACATGAGTGGCTTTCTTTGGAGAATTATACCATGTCCCAGCACAATGAACTTGTAGCACTTTATAGAGAAACATATCTTCTTCAGGAAGGAGATTTGGAGCTCTTTGTAAAGAAATTTGACACAGCTGGAAAGGAGGTAGATTCTCTTTCTTTTTATCATTCTGAAAAGCAAGAACGTAAGATATTTCTCGTAGAAGATTGCCTGATAGATATTTCTAACCGCACTTATAATAATGCTTGGTTTACAAGTGGAGACAAAGAATTTCACCCCATGAAATTGGTAGAAGGCTCTCAGAAGTGGAACTTCCAACAGGTCAAAGACTTTCACTATAATAGGAGCAGGGAATCGTCTTATTGTCATATTATAGAAGTACCTTATTGGCAACTTTCTGGAAAAGATGATTTTCCTGAATCAGATAACCCTCACTATATGATTGTTTTTTTAAAAGATAATCAATTATATTATTACCTAACCTCCTATGATATTGCATCTTATTATTTCTATAACGAAGATTATGTAATAGATACCCCTAAGCATACATCTGCTCCTCTTTTATTGGCTTACAGAAATCAAGAACTGTACAATAAAGACCATTTAGGTAAGGGAGAAAAATCATCACAACATACCCATATTGACCCTGTTTATTATTTGGATAAAAATATAGAATGTAGTGGATTAGAGCCACTTCGCCTTTTGAGATCTTTTGAGGTAGAAAAGGGGATAGGAGAGCTATATTACCAGTTAAGGATTGGTGATGAAGTACTCCCCTTGAAAACACTCTATGAGATTTATAAAAACCATGAAAGAAGCGTGAAGGACCCTACTTACTATTGGGAAAATGGCACAGAGACTCTTGAGATGTGTAAAAATATCTATTTATATAGCAATAAAAACCTAAAATATCATTTACTATATACCTCTATGGGTACTTATATTATAAAATAATCCTCATAAAAGAGTAAAAAAATATGACTATTCAGAATTTTGATAAGTTTGTAGATGAAATCTTGGTAAAGCAAGGCGAAGAAGCCTTTGAACAAGGCAAAGTATCTTCCTTAGAAGAGCTTGAGGACGGCCTATGGGTTGCCTCGGTAGAGGGGGCTACTACTTATGAAGTGGAAATACTACTGCATAAGAATACCATTAGGGAGACTTCTTGCTCTTGTGAGCACAAGAAAAAAGGTGTCTGCTCGCATATAGTAGCCGCTTTCTTGGCTATAGAGGCTAAGAAACAACAAGAAGCAGCCAAAGGAAAACAAGGAACTAAAAGTAAGAGAGATAACCTTAAGAACTTATTGGAAAAAATATCCCGTACAGAGCTGGAGGAGTTTATCAAAACCTATATGGCTAAGAATAAGGTTTTTAAAAGTGACTTTGAACTTTATTTTATAGATAAAAATGAGAATAACGATTTCGAAAAGAAGATAGCAGAGATTATAGACCAAACTATAAAACCTCGTTATCGCTATAACTATCTTCAAAATCTCACAGATATTAACAAAGAGGTAAAAAAACATCTCAAGTCTATTACCACCTATATAGGAAATAGCAACTATCGGGATGCTTTTATCTTTGCCAAACTTCTTTTTGTAAAGCTCAATAGTATTATTCAGGAAGCAAACTATCTTTCTGAGACGTTCCTTAATAATACAGATAAGACCTTAGATACAATTATTTTCTTAGCAGAAGATGAAAGAGTACCTCTTGCTCTAAAAGAAAAAGCAGCTTCTTTTCTATTAAAAGAATTATATAATGGGACAAATTACGAATATGATTATTATGGAAAGAAAATAACAGAGGCTTCTAAGAGAATTTGTCTACAGCTTCAAAAAGAAGAGGAATATTTAGCTACCTTAGATAAAATTCTTTCTAAAAAGAACCTTTCGAGGTATGATAAGCGTATTTATACAGCTGAAAAAATAAGTATTCTTTCTAAAAAAGGAGATACTGAAGCAGTTAATAAGATAATTGATGAAAATCTTGAGGATCCTGAACTCAGAAAAATAAAAATACAAATCAGTATAGAAGAAGGAGATCTAAAAACGGCAAAAAAACTCCTTAAAGAAGGAATAGAAACACTTTATCAGAGAAGAGGTAATCAGAATATAATAAAAGAATGGATGGCAGTTCTAATACATATTGCTGAAATAGAAAAAGATATTCCCACCATTCGACATTATGCCAAGGAAATTGCTTTAGAAGACAAAGGAAATATAGAATACTATGAAAAATGGAAAAAAACCTATACAGAAAAACAATGGAAGGAGGTTATAGAGAAAAAAATTAAGGAACTCGAAGAGGATTATAACCAAAAAAGAGAAAAAATAACAGATTATTGGAGGCCTTCAATAACTTCTCCTATCTTATTCTTTATCTATGAGCAAGAAGATAAGCATGAAAGGCTTTGGAATTATGTAAAAGAATTAGATATTCAGACTACTTTGTATTTCCTACCTTACCTAAAGAAATATTACAAGGAAGAAATAACAGAAAGATTGGTTCATTTAGTTCATTTCTTTTGCGAAAGAATGTATACAAAAAATGAATATGAAACGATAGGGGAGGCTATTCGCTATATAATAAAAGAAGTCCCTGAGAAGCTTGATACAATAAAAAAATTAGTACTCGAACTTAAAAAAATCTATAAAAGAAAATATAACTTTGTGGAAATTTTAAATAAAATAATTATAGACTATAAAATATAATCCTATGGAAAAGCCTCCTTTTTTAAGAGTTATGACCATCACAATGGTTATACTATTGGCTATTTTAGTAGTCCTCTCCCTATGGATGTTCCGTATAGATAGTTCGGAATTTACCATTTTCTATGTTGTCCCTGGGGTGCTATATCTTTTTTTCTTTTGCTTGATGCTAAATCTGTTGGGATATAATATATATAAGAAAAACCAAACAGGAATTATTATTTGCTCTATTGTTACCTTTCCTTTTCTTTTTCCTTATTTTGATATCTCATCATTCTTAAGATTTTGGTTTGGAATCTTTGGTATACTGGGACGTATATCGGAAATATCAATGTTATTTTTAGGTATTTATGTATTTATATATCCTAAATTATGGAAGATATTAGCTGCTTCCGGAGTTATTCTTATAGTTTGTACTTTATTATTCCATTATACACCTCTTTTATTTACATTATATTTTATTTCTATTTTCTATTTGGCATAATTAAAAATATTTTACAGCTATGAAAAAGAAATTATTACATCTGTTTTTGGCTCTTATTATAGGGATTGCTTTTGCTATAGCTTATGCTTTTATAGTGTATGAGATATATACTTTAGTTACACAAATGGGAGGTAAGTTTTTGGCAAAATTTGTTCCTATCCCTTTTGCCTTGGGAATGTTGGTTTTCTATAGCTTTTATTATCGTTGGGCTAAAAGATTTTTTTTCTATGGAATAGGGGTGTTTACAGCTTTTGTGTTTTTTGTACTTTATTCACCCAATATATGCCAAGAAGTGTTTCTGCAATATTCACGTATCGGGAAGCAAGAACAAGCACGCAGTTTCCTTTCCTTAGCAGATACGACAAGAGTTACAGCTAATACGAGATTTTCACTACTTTCCCCTAAAGAAGGATATCAGATAAAACAATGTTTGCTTAATGAAAATCACGAGTTAGTAGTACTATATACAGAAAAGCATTATGTGGAAAATCCTTTCTATATATCAGGGAAACTTGTAGGTGAAGATCCTTTTGAGACACCTCCTTATATGGTTGTGTATGATACAATAGGAAAAGTTAAGTACAGTGTCTTCTTGGCACATCCAGAGGAAGAAGCAATAGGAGAGTTTTTGCTAAAAGGAAACTATATTATAGATCTTAGTACTTATGAATATGCAAATTATACCTATGATGGATCATTTATTATGCAACCTATGGAATATTTGAAGGGATATGATCCTGCTCATAGAGAAACGAGGGCACCTATATCTTATTACGAAACAACCCTCTCTGATGAAGGAGAATGTGGAGGATATCCTGCAATAATAGGAATATTTATAGAGGATGGCCAAGCCTATTACTTTTTCCCCCCTACATCAGAAAAGAATACTCAGTACAGAGATGATCAGGATGAAAATATGCTTATAAGTAATCTGTTCTCTATATTAGAAGAAGAGGAAGAAAAGGGGGCGTATTCTTTCGAGCGGAGAAATATTCTTCCACAAGATTTTTATTATGAGTTTCTTATTATGAATGGCTTTTTTAGGAATGACCAAGGGGAAAATTGCGAGGTGACTTATTCTGATATACAATTGTTATTTGACCTTAAAATAGGAAAAGATACTTTTCACTTTAAGAAAGAAAAAATATCTAACTATAAAGGATATAACCAACTTAAAACCCCTACTTATTATATAGAAAATGAAGAAGAAACCTTAGAGAAGTACAAAGATATGTTTCTTTATACCAATAAGCATCTATCTTATGCTATTTTCTATGATGGAGAATATGTTTATATGGTAAAATAAATATTTCACAGCTATGAAAAAGAAATTATTACGCTTATTTTTTGCTTTTCTTACAGGGGTTATTTTTTTATTGGTATATTTTTTAATCTTATCAGGAGATTATGGAACTGTATTTATAAAAAAAGAAATATTATTATATACTTTGTATGTGTTATCTTTCTTTATAGGTGTATTTTCCTATTATTACTATCAAAAAAATAGCGTAACTAAGCGTTTTATACGTATATTTCCTATTTGTATGCTTGTGTTTTCTCTTGTTAAGCATTCGTCTGTGGTATATTCCTATTACAAATATCTTATTTCTTATATAGAGATGCCCAAAGAGCTTAGAGAATATGATTTGTTAGATGACAAAGAGATAAGACAAGCAGGAAAAATAATTATGCCTATTCCTCAAAATGACATATATGCTTATACTGATTTGTTCTTTGACCCAAGTGATAATTTGTTAGTGTATTACAAATATGATGCGGAAGAAGCCAAGGCACCCGTGGATTGTATATTGAAATATGATAAAAAGGGAAACCTTTCGGATACCTTATATTTGGAAAATAATCAGAAAGAGAAGAGAAACATCGCACTTAAAGAGGCTTATTTGATAGATTTTGTAGAAAAATCCTATTCTTCTTTTATGATAGATGGCAAAAAGGATTTTCTCCCTATGAAAGAACTAAAGGGAGAGGGGAAACTCTCAGAAAAAGATATAGAAGCCTATTTGTTTGAGGAGCCTACCGATTTGATAACTATTATACACATATATGGCGAAGAGAACCAAATTGTTATTATCAAAAAAGAAAATGAATTGTATTATTCCAAAACAAAAGTTTTTTTCTCTTCAAAAGATATAGATTTTTCTTTTCCAGCTCATTTTTATTTGTTTACAGTTTTTAAAAATCCTACTCCTGAAATAGGAGAAGCCCCAAAAGAGCGCCATATAAAACCTGTGTATTATTTGAAAAAACAAACCTATAATACAGGGCTTCGTTTATTAGGAGAAGGAGAATCCTTTAGAGAAACAGAATATCGAGGCGATGTATATTTCAAGTTGCTCTTGAATGAACAGCAGCTACACCTAAAGACTTTCTATAGTCAAAATCTTTTTCCTTTTAATGATACCTCCGATGATATTCGCTATTATCAGAATCAGAATGAAACACTGGAAATATACAATGATATACGATTATATACTAACAGACACTTATCCTATGCTTTGCTCGGCATAGGATACAAATATTACCTAATAAAAAACAAATCTTGAAGATTATGAAAGAATATACGAAGAATAAAAAGGGATTCCCTATATTGGCTTGGCTTCCGATAGTGATTTTTATTGTTTTGGCAAACATAAAATATTCGTCAGATATTAATATTGACGTACCTATTAAGCTTTTTATCTATATTTCAGTAGGGATGATCGCATGGCTTATCTCGCTTGCCAATATACTTACTTATGTCAAGCGCTATCATTGGCTCGTTATTCTATTATATAGTCTTGTTTTTGTGTATTATACAGTATAAATATATTAAAATATAAAAATAATATCACTTAATCACTATTTAATTATATGAAAAAGAAACCGACTATCTCAGTAGGA
>ERZ772973.144-NODE-144-length-44008-cov-129.635_pt1 | contig 44008 bp, 34 predicted proteins | sample MGYA00580672_ERZ772973 | MGnify/ENA primary metagenome ERZ772973 (study PRJEB29015, sample SAMEA2737938) | human oral metagenome | biome: human oral; feature: human-associated habitat; material: dental | place: China | collected 2152 ...
CCGCTGCTGAGGATCCAGATCATGAGCGCAGTGACCGCCCAGGGGGCGATCACCGGGGCCGTTGAGCAGGCCGAAGGTCGTCGCCGAGATCAGGAAGGACCACCAGGTCCACTTCCGGTAGAGCATGAGGGCGAGGGGCGCCTCGACGAAGGCTCCGCCGATGAGGGTGCCGACGATGGCGGCGGGACCCGTCGGAGTGGTGAAGACACTCATGATCCCCATGAGAAGGGCCGCGATCATCACGGCGCCGGGGCGGCGCACGACGGTGGCGGGCAGCAGGAAGGGAACGAGCCACAGTCCCATGATCGCGCAGCCCAGGAGAACTGCGTCTCGGGAGGCTCCCGCCGCCGGGGCCAGGTAGTTCAGGGGCACCAGGAGGATCATCGAGACCACGGCCAGAGCCGCGATCGTCATGAGGTGACGGGTTCCGAGCGCTGAGTCGGCCAGGCCCGAGCGTGACGACGTGCGCACGGTGGGCCGCTCCTGCCCAGTCGATGTCGCTGTGCGGTTGGTGGGGCTCATGTCTTCTCCTTGTGTGTTCTCGCGGGTCGCGGTGAACAGTCCGACGTCGTGCCGGAGCACCGGGGACGCACCGCCTCAGGCGCGTCAGCGCGACGGCCTCACGTCTACTCGGATATCGTCATCTTTGCAAATCATTATCATTATCTACCTAGATGTCATTCGATCTCGATGACGTGGTCGGTGCACTCGTTGAGGAACTCGATGTCGTGGCTGATGACGATGACGACGCGCCCCTCGCGCGCCAGGTCCCGCAGCTCAGCGGCGATGGCCACGAGATGTCGGTGGTCGACACCGGAGGTGGGCTCATCCAGGATGAGGACGCGGGCGTCCTGGTCGATCGCGGTGGCGATGACGAGGCGCTGCTTCTGCCCGCCGCTGAGCGAAAGCGGGTGACGGTCGGCCAGGTCGGCCAGGTCGAGGCGCTTGAGCTGCGGAAGGCCGGCCTCCTGGGAGACCGACTCGGCGAAGAGCTGGCGGTGGACGTCCTGCATGACGAGGAAGGCCTGCCCGGTGGCGAGCTCCTTGCCGTCCAGGGAGATGCGCACGCCCCTGCGGGCGCGTTGCAGACCGCAGACAGCCCGTGCCAGGGTTGTTTTGCCGATCCCGTTGGCACCCATGACGCCGGTGATCGCACCTGCGGGGAAGAAGAGCTCGGGGATGTCGAGAATGAGGCGGCCGCCGCGCTCGACCTTCAGGTTCTCGATGCGCAGACCGCCCTCCTGCGGACCTCCGGAAGTCTCGTTGGGCTCAGCCCATAGTGCGCCACCGGCCGCGCGGGAGGGATGCTCGACGCCGCTGCTCACGACGTCGTCGGCCGTGCTGCCCGCGTGGCCGGTCCGGGCTGCGACGGGCTCGGGGCTCGTAGCCAGGCGGGGCCGCTCCAGGGTGCGCAGGCCCAGCCGCCTGCGCCGCTCGTCCTCGATCCGCCACAGCTCCTCTCCGCCCATCCGGTGCAGGACGCGTCCCCGCCCCATGATGACGGCCTCGTCGACGAGGCCGCGCAGGAAGTAGATGCGGTGCTCGGCCACCACGAGGGTCCGGCCGGCCTGTTTGAGCCGTTCGATGGCGGCGCGCACGTCGTCGATCGCCCGCGGGGCCAGGTTGGAGGTGGGCTCGTCCAGGAGGATGACGGGGGTCTGCTGGGCCAGGGCCTGGGCGCAGGCGACCTTCTGGGTCTGGCCGCCGGACAGGCCGCGCAGCTCCCTCTCAGCCAGGTCGGTGATGCCCAGCGTCTCCAGGGCCTCGTTGCGACGTCGCCGGATCTCCGGCGCGGGAACCTGGTAGTTCTGGGGCGCGAAGGCGAGTTCGTCGGCCACGGTGGTCGTGAAGAATTGGGAGGCGGGATTCTGGAAGACCGTGGCGGTGCGCAGGCCGGAGCGCTCGATCGGGGTGTCGCAGACCTCCTCGTCCCCGACGAGGACCCGGCCGGCGAGCTCGCCGTCGTGGAAGTGCGGGATGAGACCGTTGAGCAGCCGCAGGATCGTGGACTTGCCCGACCCCGAGGCCCCGCACACGAGGGTGAGGCTTCCGGGGGCGACATCCAGATCGACGCCGTCAAGCACCTGCTGGCCGGCGGGATAGGCGTAGGAGACGCCTCTGATGCGCAGCCTCATCTCATCAAGCGGGGTCACCGCCACACCCCCGGGACGGGCAGCAGCGCGAGAGCCACCATGGCGGCGCTCAGTGCGAGGAGCACGGCGTCGGCGCTCCCGAAGCGCAGACGATCAACGACCGTGGGGCGGCCGCCGCCTCCTAGCCCCCTGATGAGAGCCGCGGCCGAGAGGTCGTCGGCGCTGCGGGCCGAGGCGGCCAGGACGGGCACCACGAGCTTCTCAATGCACTGAAGCGGGTGGCGCCACAGGTAGGAGCCGCTGTAGCCGCGCAGCCGCATGGCCTCGATGACGCCCCTGGCCTCATCGAGGGCCACCGGCACGAACCGGAAGAGCACCGCCAGCGGAATGGTGAGGAACCGCGGCGCGCGCAGCTGGCTGAGGGCCGCCAATAGGGTGCTCACGCGGGTGGTGGTGACGAACCATGCCCCCAAAGACAGTGAGATGGCGAAGCGCAGCAACCAGTAGGCAACGACCCCGAGGAACACCGCGAGCCCGCTCGGCCACCACTGAGGCAGCTGAGTCAGTCCCCAGAACATCGCGGTGATGGCGCAGTAGCTCATGAGGACGCGCACCGGCTCGTCCAGGGCGATGAGCATCCCCACCAGGACCGCGATGAGTCCGACGGCGCCGGTGGGGGCAACCCCCATCACCAGCACGTTGCACACCAGGAGCAGCAGGAACTTGCTGCGCGGATCGGCGCGAACACGAGCAATAGCGCCGACGCCGGAGCGGGGGCGCGCCCCGAACGGGGCGTCGAGGAGCGAGCGGCTCTGCGGGCCCGGCGCCGCCGGGCTGGCCGGGGACATCGAGATCTGTGGGCGCCGCATGCTCAGGCGACGCCTGCGCGCTCGAAGTGCTTGCGCAGCACCTTCATTCCCAGCAGAGCGCTGGCACCGGCCACGAGTGCGATGACGAGTATCCACCCAAGAAGGAACTTCATACTGATCAGCGACTGGAGGTCTCTGGCGTACGTGTCCCCCATGGACTCGCGGATGTCGGCGAAGTAGGCGTCCGAGGCCCATATCACCGGGAGGATCGGGCTGATGGCCCACATGGAGAAGACGGCGAATCCCAGGGCGTTGGTGGCGGTTCTGGCGTATCCACCGGCGCGGGTGATGGTGTCGGCGGCGAGTCCCAGGACGGTTGCGACCAGGGGTGTGACCCAGGCGTGTCCGGTGGCGACCATGAGGATGCCGATGATGAGCCCCAGGATGGCGTAGGCGCCGAAGGCCCGGGTCCGGGCCACGTAGAGCATGCAGATGATCGCCTCGACGATGATGCCAATGATCCCGCCGACGAAGATCATGATCGGGTGGATCGCCCCGAGCATCCCGGAGGCGAACAGGGCGATGAAGTACAGGGCGGTGAAGACTCCCACGTTGATGAGGTTGCGCGGCGAGGCGATGTTCGCCGCCCGGGCACCACCGTTGCCACTGGCGGGGTTGGTCGCTGCTGACCTGACTGAACTGGCTGTGCCGGCCATACCGGATCCTCTCATCAGCACCTCACCGGCTTTGGTGAGGCATACCTAAGTGTGTACTCCTTCTCGGGGGTTCCCGCAAGGGCCGAACAGGCACGGAGCAGCTATAGAACGATCAGGACTAACCGTTGAAAAGACGGGAGAACCGGGTGGTGAACCGGCGCTGAGGATGCCGGGCGAGGTCCTCAGGAGCCTAGCCTGGAGCGCCCAGGCCACCGCGTCCCACAAGGTCGATGCGGTGCATCTCCTCGGGACGCAGGCGCCGCACCCGCTGAGTCAGGGACTCGGCGGCGTCGCTCACAGTCGCCAGAGGGTCGGGCAGGTCCACGGGAGCAGTGGGTGGTGAGTCCAGGCGCAGGCTCTCCCAGGTCACCGAGAAGTCGGCGCCCACCTCCAGGCAGGCCGCCACGAAGGCTCCCCGCAGGGCGGCGCGCGTTGCCGGGGGCGTGTGGCGGGCGCGCTCGATCTCCTCCGGTTCGCACAGGCGCGCCATGGCCCCCTGGGCGACCAGGCGTGGCCCCAGCCCGGTCTCGGCGTTGAGGTCGTGGTAGGCCAGGTCCACCCGCGAGCGCAGGGCCTCCAGGGCACCACCGGACAGCTGGGGGTGGCGCTCGCGCTGGGCGCTCATGAGGCGGCGTTTGACAGCCCAGTCGATCTCGGTGTCGATAGGACCGGTGTCATGGCGACGCAGCGCAGAGATGACGCGGGGCGCCAGATCCTCCAGCAGGGGCTCGGCGCCGCGGAGGAAGTCCGGTACTCCGGCGTCGCCCAGGTAGGAGGTCATCCGCTCCAGGAAGGCCTCCTGGATGTCGACGGCGCTCAGACGGCGACCGTCGACGGTGATGGCGGGAACATCTCCCCAGGGGCTCTCCCCCAGTGCGGACAGGGTGGCCAGCGGGTCGGCCAGGATGAGGTCGGTGAAGTCCCAGCCGGCCTCGAGGGCGTCCAGGAGCAGGAGGGTCACCGCGCTGCGCAGTCCCGTCGTCGGCTCGGCCATGGTGGTGTCGGCGCAGGTGACGTGCAGGCGGCGCAGGCGGGTGGCATCGGCGTGGGGCTCGTCGCGGGTGTTGACCAGGGCGCGCTGCCCGGTGGTGTCGGCCGAGGTCAGGGCCTTGAGGTGCGGCGCGCGCGGCGACAGGCCCCAGAAGGCATCCTCGTCCCCCGATCCCCGAGCGTCCGTGCCGCTGCCGGCGGCACCTGGCTCCAGTGGTCTCCCGGAGCCGACCAGGACGGGGCGGGTGGCCAGGAAGGAGGTGAGGACCGCCATGACGGCTTCACCACGCCCGACGTCGACGCCCTCAGTCCCGGGCGCGTCATCGAGCAGGTGACGGGGCACGGAGTAGCTCTCGTGGCAGCCGTAGGTATGGCCGGCGGAGTCGGTGTTGTTGGCCAGGAGGTGGAAGCGGGCGGAAGTCCCCATCTGCGCGAGCCCCGCGGCGGCGCGCTCCGCCATGGCGGCCAGGATCTCGCGCCCGGCCTGGTCCTGGGCGACGAGGCTGCGCACGCTCACGCACTCGGCGGTGGCGTACTCGGGGTGGGCTCCGATGTCGAGGTAGAGGCGCCCGCCGTTGGGCAGGAACAGGTTGGTGCTGCGGTAGCCGGCGGGCCGGTGGCGGAAGACGAGTGCCGCCGCCCGCTCGACGTCCGGCAGGTCGTCCTTCGTCGCTCTCGACGGCCCGGAGGGAGCGCACAGGACACCGAACTCGGTCTCCAGACCGGTGACGCGCGGCCCCGGGGCGCTGGCGCTCACTGGCCGCCCTTCTGGACGAAGCCTCGCACGAACTCCTGAGCGTCAACGGCCAGGACGTCGTCGATCATGTCCAGGACCGAGTCCAGACCCTGGCCTCGGGCAGGTCCGGCCGGCGCGGGAGTCGGGTCGTCATCGGGGGCGGGGTCGTCCTGGCGGCTGCGGGACGGCTGGGCGAACTCACTCATGTCTGCTCTCCTGACGGGGTGGCGGGTACGGTCACGGCTTCGGTAGTCGGCGCCAGGCGGTCCAGGCGCTCGCCCGTGAGGCGCGTCAGGACCTCGACGACATCGGCGGCGCCCTCGACGGCAGGTGACGCGGTAGCGCGGGTGAAGGACAGGGGGTCGGTCAGGGGCAGGCGACGCTGGTCCTTCTCACCGGTCTCCAGAACCATGGAGTGCCAGCCGGCGGCGACCACCTGGCCGGGGAAGGCGCTCACGAGCCTACCGCGCAGCCAGGCCCGGGTCGTGGTGGGCGGCTCGCTCAAGACGGCCTCCCCCATCTGCTCGCCGAGCCCACCGCGTGCGTCGACGCCGGCGGGCACCCGCTCGGCCAGGCCTCGCCCGGCCGGGGACAGCTCGGACCAGGCCAGGTCGACGGCGTGGAGGACGTCGCGCCCGCGCGCATCGGGGTGGCGGCGAGCGGTGGCGTCCAGAAGCTGTTTCTTGGCGACCCACTCCAGGTGCCCTGCGGGGCCTTCCGAGTCCCTCGGGTCTCCCGACTCGTCGCCCCGGGCGCGCAGGGTCTCGAGCTCGCGCAGCGAGGCCTGCCAGAAGGCGAGGATCGCGCCGGTCTCGGCCCCGCCGGTGTCGGCGCCGTCGGCCAGCGCTGCCAGGTCCGGGCTCAGGGGGTCGCCTGCCGGCGCCGGCGCGAGGCGTCCCTGGTCCTCCAGGTGGCCGCGCACCGTCTCGAGGTACTGCTCCAGGATCTCCAGGGCGCTCAGACGCCGCCCGTCGGCGAGCTCGAGCGCGCCGCGCAGGCGAGTGTCGCGGGAGACCTCCCGGGCCTGGGCCACGGGGTCGGCCAGGCGCAGGCGGTGCCAGGCCGCGGGGGCGCCGTCGGCCAGGACCTGGAGCACCAGGGAGGTCATACCGAGCTTGAGCCAGGTCATCGTGTCGAAGCAGTTGGCGTCACCGGGCACCAGATGGAGGCGCCGCCAGCGCTCGGGGTCGGCGTGGGGCTCGTCGCGGGTGTTGACCAGAGGACGGTCCACCGTGGTTCCCAGGCCCACGACCTTCTCCAGGTAGTCGGCCCTCTGACTGATCTGGAAGGCGGTGTCCTGGGAGACGGCGCCAGTGCCGACCCGGCCAGAGCCCACCAGGAGCGGGCGGACCACGAGCAGGGGCACGAGGGCCTGGGTGAGGTCGTCGAAGTCGATCGAGCGGGGCACGAGGTAGTTCTCGTGGGTGCCGTAGGTGGCGCCCTTGCCGTCGACGTTGTTCTTGAACAGGCGGGCCGCCACGCCGCGACGGCGCAGCAGCTCGGCTCCCCGGGTCACCAGGAGGTCCCCGGCCCTGTCGGCCAGGGTGGCCTGTGCGGCCCCGGTGCACTCGGGGGTGGCGTACTCGGGGTGTCCGTGGTCCACATAGAGGCGCCCGCCACTGGACAGGCAGGTGGCGGTGCCGCGCTGCCAGGCCTCCTCCTGGGCGGTCAGGCGCGCAACGACGGTGGTGCGCAGGCGCCCGGGGACGGGTCCCTCGACGGAGGCGGCTCCGGGGACGTCGGTGAGCATGGAGGGATCGACCGCTGAGCGGTCCACCTCGAAACCGCGGGCGTCACGCAGGGGGTACTCCCCCGAGTAGTCCCAGCGCACGCCCGGGCAGCGCCCCTGCTCGCTCTCGGCCTCCAGACAGGCCACCACGACGTCCTCGGGCTCAGCACCGAGGATGCCGTACTCGGTCTCCATCCCCATGACCGTCACCTCGCGGCCGGGGGTCCGCCGGGAGCTCGTCGATGCCACGGTCTCACTCCTCCCGGAGGCGCTGGAGTACGGTCATGGAGGTTACCGGGGCGCCGCGCCGCCCGCTGACGCGGGCCCAGTCGTCGGGGTGGACGGTGGCGGGCAGGCCCTCGTTCTCCATGATCTCCTCGATGACGGCGCGGTGCAGGTGCTCCTGCGTCAGACCGCGCCTCCCGCTGGTGACCAGGTCCTTGACCGCCGCCTTCTTGGCCCGGTCGACGATGTTGGCGAGCATGGCGCCGCTGACGAGGTCGGCGACGTGGAGGATCTCGACCTGCCCGTCGGAGTGGGTGAGCTCGACCATTTCGGTGGCGCGGCGGCGGGTGTAGAGGGCCTCGACCACCTGCTCGATAAGAGCGTCCACCGCTCCCTGCGCGCCGCCGCGGGCCGCCAGGAGCTCCTCGCTGATCGGGAGGTCGGGCGTCAGGTAGGTCGCCAGGATCTCGGCGGCGCCGTCCCGGTCCGGCCTGCCGATACGGATCTTGACGTCCAGGCGGCCCGGTCGCAGGATCGCCGGGTCGATCATGTCCTCGCGGTTGGTGGCGCCGATGACCACGACGTTGTCGAGCTCGTCGACGCCGTCGATCTCGGCGAGCATCTGCGGGACCACGGTGGTCTCCACGTCCGAGGACCGCCCGGACCCGCGAGTGCGGAACAGGGAGTCCATCTCATCGAAGAAGACGACGACAGGCACCCCGGTGGCGGCTTTCTCCCGGGCGCGGGCGAAGATGACGCGGATGCGCCGCTCGGTCTCCCCCACGTACTTGTCCAGCAGCTGGGGGCCCTTGATGTTGAGGAAGTAGGCCTCGCCGCGCCCGCCGGCCCCCAGGGAGGCGGCGACGGCCTTGGCGATGAGGGTCTTGCCGCATCCGGGCGGCCCGTAGAGCAGCACCCCGCGCGGCGGGGTGAGCCGGTGCTCGCGGTAGAGGTCGGGGTGCAGGAAGGGCAGCTCGACGGCGTCGCGGATGAGCTCGATCTGCTCGCCCAGTCCCCCGATGTCGCGGTATCCGACGTCGGGCACCTCCTCCAGGACGAGCTCCTCGACCTCGGAGCGCACCACGGGGCGCAGCGCCATGCGCACGGCCAGGTCGGCCACGAGGGCGTCGCCGACCCGGGGACGGTGGTCGGTCAGGGTCGCCGAGAGGCTGAGGACCTGCTCCTCGTCGTGACGGGCCAGGACCAGGACGGTGCCGTCGTCGTAGGTCTCCTTGACGGTAACGACCTCCCCGAAGCGCGGCGAGGGGCAAGTGGCGGTGATGACGAGGTGCTCGTTGAGGACGACGTCGTCACCCGCGTGGAGGGAGGAGGACACGACGGCGGGCCCCACGCCCACCCGGTGGCGCCGCCCGGCGATGGAGACGTCGGCGGTGCGTGCGGTGGCGTCCACGGCCAGGACCGTGGCGTGCGCCAGGGGTGGGAGCTGAAGGGCCTTGACATCCTCGTGCAGGGCCGCCAGCTCCTGGCGTGCCGCCCGCAGGGCGTTGGCCAGGTGGGTGTTCTTACGGCTGAGCACACCGGTCTGTTCGACCAGTTCACGCAGGCGGTCGGTGGCTTCCGACGACGTCGCCGCGCCCGAGTCCCTCTGCTCCACCGCTTCCTCCGGCCCCTCGTCCATGCGCGTCCTCCTTGACTCCGGTCAGCCTCCGGCCAGGCATCGGTCCGGGTCCTCCTCAACCCGTAGTGGTACAAGCGTACCAATCCAAGCTCATTTCGTAACCCTGAATCAGACTTGCACCGTGGACGAGCCCCGCCGACGTCTGCCGACCTCACATCGGGCCGTGTCGAGGCCTCCGGCCGCGCCGTGACAGAATCGGCCCCATGTCTGAGACACCCACGAGCCCCGCCGCTCCCCCGTCATCGTCCAGCCGTCTGCTGCCCTCCGAGCCCCACAGCCCGCGAGTGCCGGCCAAGGTGTCGACCGACGGCCTGGAGACCACCTGGGGCGAGCGCTGGGAGTCCGAGGGAACCTACGCCTTCGACCGCAGCGCCGAGCGCGCGGAGGTCTTCTCCATCGACACCCCGCCGCCGACGGTCTCCGGCTCCCTGCACGTGGGGCACGTCTTCTCCTACACCCACACCGACACCGTGGCCCGCTTCCAGCGCATGCGCGGCAAGGCGGTGTTCTACCCCATGGGCTGGGACGACAACGGCCTGCCCACCGAGCGCCGTGTCCAGAACTACTTCGGGGTGCGCTGCGACCCCTCCCTGCCCTACGACCCGGGCTTCACCCCGCCGCACACCGGCGGCGAGGGCAAGTCGATCAAGGCCCGCGACCAGGTGCCGGTCTCGCGTCGCAACTTCGTCGAGCTGTGCGAGCGACTCACGGTTGAGGACGAGAAGCAGTTCGAGGCCCTGTGGCGCCGGCTCGGCCTGAGCGTGGACTGGTCCCACACCTACCAGACCATTGGCGAGCGGGCCCGCAAGGTCGCCCAGACCGCCTTCCTGCACAACCTTGAGCGCGGTGAGGCCTACCAGGCGGCGGCACCCGGCCTGTGGGACGTCACCTTCCAGACGGCGGTGGCCCAGGCCGAGCTGGAGTCTCGCGAGTACCCCGGCTTCTACCACCGTCTGGCCTTCCACATCGTGGACGAGGAGGCCGCCGCCAAGGCCGAGGCCGCCGGCGCCCCGGTGGAGAACGGCGTCGACGTGTGCATCGAGACCACCCGCCCCGAGCTGCTGCCCGCCTGCGTGGCCCTCGTGGCCCACCCCGACGACGAGCGTTACCAGCCCCTGTTCGGTACCAGGGTCTCCTCCCCCGTGTTCGGCGTCGAGGTGCCGGTCCTGCCGCACCCGGCCGCGGAGAAGGACAAGGGCGCCGGGATCGCCATGTGCTGCACCTTCGGTGACACCACGGACATCGACTGGTGGCGCGACCTGCAGCTGCCGCTGCGCGCTATCCTGCGCAAGGACGGCCGCATCGAGACCGAGACGCCCGAGTGGATCACCTCCGAGGCGGGCCGCGAGATGTACGAGGCTATGGCCGGCAAGACCACCTTCTCCGCCCGCGAGGCCCTCGTGGCCCGTCTCGCGCAGACCGGTGAGATGCGCGGTGAGCCCACCAAGACGGTGCGTCAGACGAACTTCTTCGAGAAGGGCGACAAGCCCCTGGAGATCGTCACCTCCCGCCAGTGGTACATCCGCAACGGCGGTAAGGAGTGGACGAACCCGGCCTCCGGCACCGACCTGCGCGACGAGCTGCTCGAGCGCGGCCGCGAGCTCGATTTCCACCCCGACTTCATGCGCGTGCGCTACGAGAACTGGGTGCGGGGTCTCAACAACGACTGGCTGGTCTCGCGCCAGCGCTTCTTCGGCGTCCCCTTCCCGCTGTGGTACAAGGTGGGCTCCGACGGCGAGGTCGACTACGACGCGGTCCTGACCCCGGACGAGTCCGAGCTGCCGGTGGACCCCTCCTCCGACGTCCCGTTCGGCTACACCGAGGACCAGCGCGGCAGGCCCGGCGGCTTCGTCGGCGAGCTCGACATCATGGACACCTGGGCCACCTCGTCCCTGTCGCCCCAGCTGGCCTCGGGCTGGCTGACCGATGAGGACCTCTTCGGCCGGGTCTACCCGATGGACCTGCGTCCGCAGGGCCAGGACATCATCCGTACCTGGCTGTTCACCTCGGTGGTGCGCGCGGACCTGGAGTTCGCTGCCCTGCCGTGGCGGAACGCCGGCCTGTCGGGCTGGATCCTGGACTCCGACCACAAGAAGATGTCCAAGTCGAAGGGCAACGTCGTCACCCCCATGGGCCTGCTGGAGCAGTACGGCTCCGACGCCGTGCGCTACTGGGCCAGCTCAGCGCGCCTGGGCCTGGACGCGGCCTTCGAGGAGACCCAGATCAAGATCGGCCGGCGCCTGGCCATCAAGGTCCTCAACGCCTCCAAGTTCGCCCTGTCCATGGGGATCCCGTGGGACGCGGACGAGGCCACCGTGGCCGCGGCGCCCGCCCCCTGCCTGGACGCCTCGGTGGTCAGCGAGCCGATCGACCGGGCGGTCCTGGCCGCACTGGCCGACGTCGTCGACACCGCCACGGCCGCCTTCGAGGAGTTCGGGCACGCCCGTGCCCTGGAGGTCACCGAGTCCTTCTTCTGGACCTTCTGCGACGACTACATCGAGCTGGTCAAGGACCGGGCCAATGACTTCGACGGCTCTCACGAGCCCGCGGCCGTCCGCTCGGCGCGGGCGACGCTGGCGATCGCCGTGGACACCTTCGTGCGCCTGCTGGCCCCCTTCCTGCCGTTTGCCACCGAGGAGGTGTGGAGCTGGTACCGCAGCGGCTCGGTGCACCGGGCCGCCTGGCCGCAGTCCGCCGGCCTGCGTGAGGCCTCCGCCGGGGCCGACGCCGAGCTGGTCGCCCGCGCCGGGGCCGCCCTGGCGGCGCTGCGCAAGGTGAAGTCGGAGGCAAAGACGAGCCAGAAGACGCCGATCCTCTCGGTGACGCTGGCTGTCGCCGCCGACAGGCCCGAGTACGCCGAGGCCATCGAGGCGGTGCGTGCGGACCTGACGGAGGCCGCCAAGGTCACCGGCCCATTCGCCGTGGAGCAGGCCGCCCAGGCGGTGGACTCCGAGTCGGCCGACGCAGCCGCATCGGTGGCTGTCACGACCGCCGAGCTCGGCGAGGCCCCGGCCAAGAAGAAGTGAGCCGCCAGCAGCCGGTCTTCTGACGAACGGTGGCGCCATCCTAGGGAGGGGCGGCGCCACTGTCGTCGTTCTAGGACGCACCGGGCAGGCTCACGCGATCGGTTCTCGCCTCGAGGCTCAGCAGGATCCGGTACTCGATGAGGACAATGGCGATGGCGGTCAGCAGGGCTGCAAGAACGTCGATCCGGCTCTGAGTCACGCAGTCGTGGGAGAAGAAGGGGATGAGCCGGGAGTCGAGCGAGTCGAAACGCTCCCCGTTACAGCTCAGTGTGCTGCCCCCGAAGTCGTCCAGGATGCGGGCATTGCCCACCGTGTACGCCCAGGCGAAACCGACCGCTAGAGCGAAGATACCGCTATACCACGGCCAGGCGAGGCAACGGGGCAGGTGGGCTCGATTCCGCCGGGACAGCACCACCGCGATGACGGCGATGGCGGCGAACACGATGCTCACCCCCAGCCCCATGAGGTCAGCGCGGTGCTGGATGTCATCGGGAGGGCTGGGATGCGCCGGATCAACGATCTCGTCACGAACCACGGTGTAGCCGTCAGCATCGTTCCCGGTGAGGGCGAGGGCGTGGAGGTTCGTCTCCACACTGGTCGTGCCGGAACCGTCTGCGTAGGTCTTGGACGTGGAGACCTCAGCTATCGCATGGACGCTGCCGTCATCCTGGTAGGTGGCCCTGATGCGCTTGACCTCGCTCGTTGCAGAGGTCACCGGAATGCCGTCTTGAGCCAGCCGCTCACGCAGATCGCGGATGGTCGTCTCGGCCCGCGTGGGCGGAGAAGCCCCGGTGGAGGCCTCCGTATCGGTCCACTCGGCGTCCAGCGCCGCCTGATGCTCCCTGATAGCCGTCAGGACCTGGCCGGGGTCGGGTTTGTCTCGCGCCGCCTCCTGAATCCTGGGGACCAGCCACGGGAGTAAGGCCAGGCAGACCACGGCCACGGTCAGAAGGACGATCAGAGTATTGACCACGCGGATCCTGCTCAGCGTCATCCCTTCTCCTTCAACGCCGCACGCTCACCGTCGAGTCTGGCAGATCGTGCGATGATCCGGGTGGTTTCGCATCTGCCCCTCGGCTCCGGTAGCGCGCCGTGGATCCGCGGTCCCTGAGGAAGGCGGGCATGAGCCTCCGACGCTCAACCGGATCCGGTTCTCCCCTCAGACGCGCCAGCAGCAGAGAGCCCGCTGCGGCACCCATCGCCTCACGGTCCACGCTGAGCTCGCTGAAGGACTCCCCCTGCCGTCCGCGGTACTCCGTGACCCCGAGGGTGAGTACGGACAGGTCGGCGGGAATCGAGAGCCCGTGAGCCTGCGCCGCGCAAGCGAGCCCCACCACGGCGGCCGGGTTGTTGGAGATGACGGCGCTGCACCCCTCCACCAGGCCATCGGCTCCTACGATGTCACCGCAGGCCAGCGCCAGCTCCGGCACCTGGCGCACCAGAACATCCACCCCCAGATCACCCGCGGCGAGCAGAAGCTCATGGGCCTGATCCTGGCGCGCGTGGGCATCGTCGTAGGTGGTCTCCCGCATGAGCGCGATAATGCGCCGGTGCCCGAGCCCGGCCAGATGCTCCACGGATGCGTGCGCCATCTGGACGAAGTCGGTGTCGATACCCGGCGCCCCAACGGCACGACCAGAGGATCCGATGAGGACGGTGGGGATCTCCTCATCCAGGAGCATCACCTCCCGATCATCACCCTGAGCCACGTCCATGAGGACAACGCCGCCCAGGGAGCCCGAGCGCACGAGCGAGCGCAGCTCGATCAGCGGTGCCGAGGAGGTCATGACCGGGATGACGACCTGGATCCCGCTGGGTTCCAGGGCCCGGCGCACTCCGTCGACATAGTCGAGGTCGTTGGCGTCAATGGTCGAGCGTTGCCGTCGAAACAGCACCCCTGCGGTGCGTAGCCCCGGCGAGGCCAGTGAACGGGCGGCGGTATTGGGGTGGTAGTCAAGCTCACGCACAGCCCGCATAACCCGTTCGCGTGTGCTCGAGCGCGTCGAGCGCTGGCCGGACAGGACGTAGGTGACGGTCGAGGGCGACACACCCGCCGCCCTGGCCACGTCAGCGCGGGTCGCCGCCATCGGGTCCTCCTGCGGGTAGCTCCAGCCAACAGGCGCCGTTGGGCGGCAGGACGACGGCGCCCGCATCACCCCTGTCATCCTGGTGCCAGGAGGTGAGCAGCAGGCTACCGGAGCCCTTGAGAGTCACCGGCTGCTCGGTGGTGTTGAGGGCGACGCCGGTGCTGCCGTTGCGCAGGTGCAGGACCCCGGGCTCGGCCGGAAGCCACTCCACTGAACCACGCCCGAGCCGGCGCTCTCGGCGCAGGGCGATGGCCCTCCGGTACAGGCTGAGGGTGGAGTCCTCGTGTCCCTCCTGGGCCTCGGGCGAGTAGCTGCCCCACCCCTCGGGCTGGGGCAGCCAGGTGCGGCCGGTGGTGCTGTAACCGTAGGAGACCCCGTCCCGTGTCCAGGGCAGGGGAACCCGGCAGCCGTCACGCCCCGTCACGAGGTGGTTGGTGCGCTCCCACAGGGGGTCCTGGCGGGCCTCGTCCTCCATGGTGGTGTGCTCGGGCAGTCCCAGCTCCTCACCCTGGTAGAGGTAGGCGCTGCCGGGCAGGCCCAGCATGAACAGGGTGGCGGCGCGAGCCCGGGCCAGGCCGAGCTCGGCGTCGGGCTGGGGGTCCTTCGGCCCGATCCCGGGATCGGTGTCCATCTCGGCGGGATAGGCCAGGCGGGAGGCGTGGCGCACGACGTCGTGGTTGGACAGCACCCAGGTGGCCGGGGCCCCGACGGCCCCGTACTCGCTCAGGGAGACATCGATGACGCGGCGCAGCTCAGCAGCGTCCCACCCGGCGCCCAGGAAGGGGAAGTTGAAGGCCTGGCTCATCTCGTCGGCGCGCACGTACAGGGCGGCATCCGCCTCGGTGGGCACCCAGGCCTCGGCGACCAAGAGGATGTCCGTACCGACCTCGTCCAGGACGCTGCGCCACTCGCGGTAGATGTCGTGGACCCCGGGCTGATTGAAGGCGGGGCCGACATCGGGCAGCTTGTCACGGGCGGCGGCAGCGTCCTCGCCTTCTGCGGCGACGACGTTCCACCGGTCCGGACCGAGATCGTCGTCGGGAAGCCCCTCGGCCTTGACCAGTCCGTGGGCGACGTCGACGCGGAACCCGTCGATACCGCGTTCCACCCAGAAGCGCAGGAAGGTGCGGAAGTGCTCATGGACGTCCTCGTTGGACCAGTTGAAGTCGGGCTGCTCGGCCGCGAACAGGTGGAGGTAGTACCAGTCCTGGTCCTGGCTGCGGCCGGTGAGCGGCTCGACCGGCTGCCAGGCGGGTCCGCCGAAGAGCGAGCCCCAGTTGTTCGGGGCGCCGTCGGCGCTGTGGCGGAAGATGTAGCGGTCGCGCTCGGGCGAACCGGGCCCGGCCTCCAGGGCGGCGCGGAACCACTCGTGCTGGTCGGAGGAGTGGTTGGGGACCAGGTCGATGACCACGCGGATGCCGACCTCGTGCAGGTCGGCGATGAGCGCGTCGAGCTCCGCCAGCGTGCCGTACTCGGGGGCCAGGGAGAAGTAGTCGGAGACGTCGTATCCGGCGTCGACCTGCGGTGAGGGGTAGAAGGGCGAGATCCACACGGCGTCGACGCCGAGCGTGGCCAGGTGGTCGACGTGCTCGCGGATGCCCTGGATGTCGCCGATCCCGTCACCGTTGGCGTCGGCGAAGGAGCGGGGATAGATCTGGTAGATAACGGCGTCGCGCCACCAGGCATCGGTGTCTGTGCGCGGCGCGAGGCCCTGAGAGCAGGAGCTGGTCGAGGTCATGGGCGGATCCTGGTCGGGCCGCAGCGCTGCGGCGAGGTGAGAGAGAAGGAGGAAGGAGAGGAGCAGAGACGTGCAGAGAAAGATGCCTAAGAGCCGGCGGGAGTCGCAGACGTCCTCTGCGGGACGGCGGCGCGGTGCCGCCGCCCCGCAGAGAGCCTGTGGCGGACGAACCCTACAGTGATCCGGGTTCTGGGCGCGCCGGCACTACTGCTTGAGTCCGCCGGCGGCCAGACCCGCCACGATGCGGCGCTGGAAGAAGAGCACCATGAGCACCAGCGGCAGCGTCATGATGACGCCGGCCGCCATCTGGGAGCCGAAGGGCGTGTTGAACTGGGAGTCCCCGGTGAACTTCGACAGCAGCACCGTGGCCGGCTGCATCGAGGGCTTGATGATCATCGTGACGGCCACGAGGAACTCGTTCCAGGCGCCGATGAAGATGATGATGGCGGTGGTGAAGATGCCCGGCGCGGCCAGAGGGAGGATGACCTTGCGGAATGCCTGGCCGGGGGTGCATCCGTCAACCATGGCGGACTGCTCGAGCTCCTGGGGCATCTGCCTGAAGAAGCTCGTCAGGTTCCACACCGCCAGCGGCAGGGAGAAGGACAGGTCCGGGATGATCATCGCCTGGTAGGTGTCCGTCCAGCCCCAGGCGGCGAAGTTCTTCAGCAGGGGCACGATGATGGCCACGAGCGGGAACATCGAGGTGGCGATGATGAGGAGCATGAGCACGCCCTTGCCCCGGAAGTCGAGGCGCGCCAGGGCGTAGGCGGTGAAGGTCGCCACGGCCAGCGCCACGAGCGTTACAACGACGGAGACGATGATGGAGTTGATGAGGCCGTCGGCGAAGTCGTTCTTCGAGGAGAAGACCGCCTTGTAGTTCTCGAAGGAGGGGTGGCGGGGCCACCAGCTGTTCTCGAAGATCTCGCTGTCGGGGCGCAGCGAGGAGACCAGCATCCAGTAGAAGGGCGCCAGGCAGTAGATGACGATGAGGACGATACCGGCGTGGGATAAGAGGCTTCCCCAGTCCCTCTTGGTCTTGCGAACCGGTGCAGCGGTGGAGGTGCTCATGCCTGCTGGCTCCTTTCAGTGTCCGTCTGGGAGGCCGGGGAGGAGGAGCCGGAGCGCTTGAAGAAGGCGCTGACCGGCAGCTTGCGCTCATTGCGCTTGCGCCGAGCCTCGTCGTTACCGCTGAGGTCGGTGTTGGTGATCTTCAGGAAGGCGATGGCGAAGACGAAGACATAGAGGAACAGAATGAGGGCGTATGCCGCGGCACTGCCGTAGCGGGAGTTGGAGCTCTCGTCCTGGACCAGCATGGAGAGGGTCTCCACACTGCTCTTCCTGGGGCCGATGAGGATGTAGGGCAGGTCGAACATGCGCAGGGCGTCCAGGGCCCGGAAGACCACAGCCACGACGAGCGCGGGCTTGACCAGCGGAAGGGTGATGGAGGTGAAGCGCTTCCAGGCGGTCGCACCGTCGATCTTGGCGGCTTCATAGACCTCGTCGGGAATGAGCTGGAGCCCAGCCAGGGTGAGCAGCCCGATGTAGGGCGCCGTCTTCCACACGTCGGCAATGATGATGGCCGTCTTGGCGCTCAGATCCCCCGAGGCCCACATGACGTGCTGGCCCAGGATCGCGTTGGCGACACCGTTCTGGTTGAAGATCCAGCCCCACAGGATGGCGGAGACGGCGGTGGGGATCGCCCAGGGGACGAGGATGGAGGCGCGTACGATGCCGCGCCCCTTCATCGCCTTGTGCATGATCAGCGCCATGGCCACACCGAGGATGGTCTCCAGGACCACGGTGACCACGCCGAAGAGGGTGGTGTTGTAGAAGGCCACCCAGAACCTCCCCCCGGCGCTGGAGAAGATATCGGTGTAGTTCTTCAGGCCCACAAAGGGCTCGGTCGTGGAGAAGAAGCCGTTGTCCTCCAGGGGGGGTCGCCCGAAGAGCGACTGGTAGAGGGACTGGGCGATGGGGATAAGAATGACGATAGTCAGCACCAGCACCGTAGGTGAGATGAGCAACCAGGCCAGACGGGCCTGGGCCTTGGAGCTCTTGGACTGGTGATTGACGACTTGTTCGGAGTGCGTCGTTGTACTCATGACTGTCCTTTGACCGTCCTTTTGACTGTCCTAGCTGACATGACTGGATTCACGAGGGGCGCTGCCTGAGGCGGTCCCCGTGCCGGGGCTTTAGCCCTCCAGGTTCTTCAGGCTGCTGCTCAGGCTGGCGATGACGTCCTTGGCCGCCCTACTCCCCGGCTGCTGGATCGCGGGGTAGATGCTGTCCTGGATCTTGGCAGTGACGTCTCCGTAGTAGACGGCCTGAGGACGACTCTTGGCGTTCTCGAGGCTCTTCTTGAGGATCGGCAGGTAAGGGAAGTCCTTGAGGAGCTCGGAATCCTCATAAAGGGAACCGAGGATCGGTGCGAGTGTCTGAGTTTCCAGTTGGTAACGTTCGGAGTCCTCGCTGATCCACCACTTGACGAACTTCAAGGCGGTGGCCTTGTTCTTCGATCCCTTGGTAATGGCGCAGTTGTGCCCGCCCAGGGTCGACACGAAGTCCTTGCCATTGATACTCGGCAGGGCGGCGACGTCGAACTTCTCCGTCCCCAGGGACTCCTTGTTGTTGGCGTACTGGTAGGGCCACTGACGGTAGAAGAGGAGGTCGCCCTTCTCGAAGGCGTTACGACCGTCCTCCTCCTTCCACTCCAGGGACTCCTTGGGGATGTAGCCCTGGGAGAAGCCGTCGATGAGCCACTGCAGCCCGGTGACCGATTCGGCGGAGTCAACGATCACTTGGTTGTCCGCGTCGTAGAAGCCACCGCCGGCGGTGTGGATAAACTCCGAGGTGCAGCAGGTCAGGCCCTCGTACTTGGCGAACTGTCCCCCGAAGCCGCCGATGTTCTCGTGACCGGGCAGGGCCCGCACCTTGTCAATGGCGGTCTTGACCTCGTCCCAGGTCTTGGGAACCGCGACGCCGGCCTGCTTCAGGAAGTCCTTGCGGTAGAACATCACCGGGGCATCCGTGTGGAACGGAACGGCGAAGAGCTTGTCCTTATAGACGCCCGTCTTCCACACAGGTTCCAGGATGTCGTCGTTCTTGAGCTCGTCCTCGGGCAGCTCGACCACCCACCGGTTGGCGGCGAACTCGGAGACCCAGACGTTGTCCAGGGAGACGACGTCATAGGCGTTGGAGTTGATCCTGGCGGCATTGACCAATGCCGTGCGCTGCTGGTCGGCCTCCGCGGAGAGCTCGATGAGCTTGACCTTCTCGCCGGGGTTGGCCTTGTTCCACTCATCGATCCTGGCCTGGACCTTGCCGCCGGAGTTGTCCTTGCCCTGGACCCAGGTGATCGGTCCGGTGCCTTCAAAGGTGACGGGGCCGTCGTCGTTCCCGCTGGAGGTGGAGCAGGCCGCCATTGAGGCCAGCGCCGCCGCCAGGGCAGAGCCCTGGATGAACTGACGACGGGGTAGGGGTGTCATGCGTGTTTCCTCCTTGAAACTGTTTCGGAGCCCACCGGCTCCGTTCCGGAAGGACCCACAGTGTCGACGCGCGTCGACTTGAGCATGAGACTCACGTTACACATCTGTGACTGGTCGGTCAATCCGTTTCATATTCGTTTTCTCCGGCCCGATCGGAACAGGCCCCCTTTCCCGACGCGGCGGGCCCGAGATCACCTCTCGGGTGACCTCCACGAGACCACCTGAGACGGGCTGTGAAAACCTCCACAGCCACCCTCCCGTTCTCTCGCCTCAACGGAGCGCCACCCGCCGAACGGCCTGACAGAATGAAACCGTGAGCTCTCGCCCCTCCTCGTCCCACGGCAACAGCACCAGGCCGCCGCGCTACCCCGACCACATGACCGGCGGTGTCGCCGGCACCGAGATCCCCTTCCAGCCCGAGGCGCACTGGTCGGTTCCGTGGCTGCTCGCCGACCGCATCGCCCGCAGCGGCGACAAACCACTCGTGGCCCGCAAGTCCTCCGTGTCAGGAGACTGGCAGGAGGTCTCGGCCCGTGCCTTCGGCGAGGAGGTGACGCACGTGGCCGCAGGTCTCATCGGCATGGGCTTCGAGGCGGGCAGCGCCGTCGGCATCATGGCACACACCTCCTACGACTGGTTCCTGCTGGACATGGCCATCGCCCGTGCCGGCCTGGTCTCCGTACCCATCTATGAGACGAGCTCGGCCGAGCAGGTCGAGTGGATCGTCACCGACTCCGACGTCCGCCTGGTGATCACCGAGAGCACCACCCTGGCCGAGCTCGTGCGCGGCGCCGTCGCCGACGTCGGGCGCACGGTCGACGTCCTCGCCCTGGACTCCGACGCCATCACCACGATCGTCCAGGCCGGCTCGGGCGTCAGCCCCTCGCAGGTGGACCAGCGCTCCAACGCCCTCAGGGTCGACGACGTCTACTCCATCATCTACACCTCCGGCACCACCGGCCGCCCCAAGGGCGTCGAGCTCACCCACCGCAACGCCGTCGGCATCCCCTACCACGGGGTGCGTTACCTGCCCGGGGTGCTGTGGGGCAACCACGTGCGTCTCCTGCTGTTCCTGCCGCTGGCCCACGTCTACGCGCGCTGCCTCCAGCTGCTCTCCCTGGCCGGAGAGGGCGTGCTGGGGCACACCCCCGATGTCAAGACGCTCCTGCCGGACATGCAGTCCTTCGCTCCCTCCTACGTGCTGGCCGTCCCCCGCGTTCTGGAGAAGATCTACAACGCTGCCGACGCCAAGGCCGGAGGCGGCGCCAGGCTCAAGCTGTTCCGCTGGGCCGCCAAGGTCGCCATCTCCTACTCACGCGCCCTGGACACCCCCGACGGGCCCTCGCGTCGCCTGCGGCAGGCCCACACGGTGGCCGATCGCCTGGTCTTCCGCAAGATCCGTGCACTCCTGGGCCCCAACGCCCGTTTCATCATCTCCGGAGGAGGTCCACTGGGGCAGCGACTGGGCCACTTCTATCGAGGACTGGGACTGGTCATCCTGGAGGGCTACGGTCTGACCGAGACGATCGGCCCGGTCAGCGTCAACACCGACTGGCTCAACAAGATCGGCACCGTTGGTCCGCCCGTGTGCGGCAACGAGATCCGCATCGGCGAGGACGACGAGATCCAGGTGCGGGGTCTGGGGGTCTTCTCCACCTATCACAACAACCCCGAGGCCACCGCCGAGTCCTTCACCGCCGACGGATGGTTCCGCACCGGCGACATCGGCGCCCTCGACGACGACGGCTACCTGCGCATCACCGGGCGCAAGAAGGAGCTCATCGTCACCGCCGGCGGCAAGAACGTCGCCCCCACCCAGCTCGAGGACCGGCTGCGTGGGCACCCGCTCATCAGCCAGGTGCTCGTCGTCGGGGACGGGGAGCCCTTCATCGCCGCGCTCATCACGCTGGACAAGGAGATGCTCCCCCAGTGGCTGCGCAACCACGGGCTGCCCGCGATGGATGTCGTCGAGGCCGCCGCCCACCCGCAGGTGCTCGCCGCCCTGGACCGGGCCGTGGCACGCACGAACCGCGCGGTCTCCCGGGCCGAGTCGATCCGCACCTTCCGGGTGCTCACCACCGACTTCACCGAGGCCAACGGCCTGCTCACCCCGTCGCTCAAGGTCAAGCGCGGCCCGGTGATGGAGGCTCACGCCGACGTCATCGCGGAGATCTACTCGTCCACGCGCAAGGGACCGCAGGAGTAGACGTCGTCGAACGTTCGGGGCGGGCATACTTGCCACCATGACCGACGCCTCCACCTCCCCGGCCGACACCGTCTTCTCCGCCTCGTCGCAGGAGCACACCACCGAGCTGAGGATCCCGGTTCATGACGGCATGACGACGCCCTGGGCCCTGGCCGAGCGCGTGCGGCGCAACCCCGACGGCGGACTCATCGCCCGCACGTCCCCGCTGGGGCGACGCTGGCGAGAGATGAGCGCCAGCGCCTTCCGCGCCGAAGTGCGCGAGGTGGCCGCAGGCCTCGTGGCAAAGGGCCTTGAGCCCGGCGACGCCATCGGCATCATGTCGCACACCTCGTACGAGTGGACGCTACTGGACTTCGCCGCCTGGGAGGCTGGCCTGGTGGTGGTACCCGTCTATGAGACCTCCTCGGCTGAGCAGGCTCAGTGGATTCTCACCGACGCCGGAGTGAGGCTCATCGTCGTGGAGAACGAGGCCATGGCCTCCATGATCGGAGCGCTGGCGACCGCAGTCCCCGAGCTGTCGGACCTGCAGGTCCTGTGCGTGGAGCGCGAGGACGTGCTGGGGCTCATCGAAGCCGGCCGAGGCGTGGACGCCGGCGAGCTCGATCGGCGCACCGCGGCCTTGAGCTCGCAGTCCCTGGCCACGATCGTCTACACCTCGGGCACCACCGGCCGCCCCAAGGGGGTCGAGCTCAGCCACGGCAACCTGGTGCACCTGTGCGTCAACGTCTGCCCGCACGTGCCCGAGGTCCTGGGAGGGGCTGAGGTCCGTTTCCTGCTGTTCCTGCCACTGGCCCATGTGCTCGGCCGGTTCGTGGAGATCGCGATCGTGTGCTCGCACTCGGGCGTGCTGGGACACGTGCCCGACGTGCGCAACCTGGTGGCGGACCTGGGCTCCTTCCGGCCCACCGCGGTTCTGGCCGTGCCTCGTGTCTTCGAGAAGATCTACAACGCCGCCGATGCCAAGGTCACCGGAGCCAAGCAGAAGGTCTTCCGTCTGGCCGCCAAGACCGCCATCGCCTACTCACGGGCCCTGGACACGCCCGAGGGGCCGTCTCGCAGGTTGAAGGCCCAGCGCGCGGCCTTCGACCGTCTTGTCTTCTCCACCCTGCGCTCCGTGCTGGGCGGGCAGGTCACCCATGTCGTCTCCGGGGGCGGCCCACTGGGCGAGCGCCTGGGACACTTCTACCGTGGCGCTGGAGTCACCGTCCTTGAGGGCTACGGCCTGACCGAGACCATGGGGCCCTGCTGCGTCAATCTGCCTGAAGCCACCCGGATCGGAACCGTCGGCACGCCGCTTCCCGGCTGCGCGGTCCGCCTCGATGGAGACGGGGAGATCCTGGTTCGGGGCATCGGCACCTTCACCGGTTACCACAACAACCCCGAGGCCACGGCCGAGGCCTTCACTGATGACGGCTGGCTGCGCACCGGTGACATCGGCTCCTTCGAGGGCGCCGAGGGATTCTTGCGGATCACCGGGCGCAAGAAGGAGCTCATCGTCACCGCCGGCGGCAAGAACGTCGCCCCGGCGCCTCTGGAGGATCGGCTCCGGGGGCACCCGCTGGTCAGTCAGGTACTCGTCGTGGGCGAGAACCGGCCATGTGTCGGGGCGCTCGTCACCCTGGACGCTGAGATGCTGCCGCTGTGGCTGTCCTCCCACGGGCTGGAGGAGATGACGGTCGTCGACGCCGCTCAGGACCCCCGAGTGCGCGCCGCCCTGGAACGCGCCGTGGCGCGGACCAACGAGGCGGTCTCGCGGGCCGAGTCGATTCGCACCTTCGAGGTGCTGCCCACGGACTTCACGGTGGCCAACGGCCTGCTCACGCCGTCGCTCAAGGTGCGTCGCGCCGAGGCTGAGAAGCGCTTCGCGGCTGAGATCGATGCTCTCTACACGCGTACCCCTCTCGTCCCCAGCACCACGGCCTCACCGTCGCAGGACTAGGGGCTGTTGCGACAGCCTGTCGGGCTCGGCCACGCCCCGGATTGCCCTGCGTCTCGCGAACGCTCCTGCGACGTCGCGTCAGTAGGCGCCGCCAGGTCTGCCCGTCGGCTGAGCTCGGCCTCATGCCCGTCGCGGATCTCCTCGTGGTGCTGAATGACCTCGGCAACGATGAAGGCGAAGAACTTCTCAGCGAAGATCGGGTCGAGCCCCGACTCCTCGGCCAGCGCTCGCAGGCGTGCGACCTGCTGGCGCTCACGTCCAGGATCAGCCGGAGGCAGGTCAAGGCGGGCCTTGAGCAGTCCCACTTGCTGGGTGCAGCGGAAGCGCTCGGCCAGGAGGTGGACGAGAGCGGCATCAAGGTTGTCGATCGTGGCTCGGTAGACGGCCAGCTGCGCAGGGACGCCGACCCGCCCCTCGCTCATGCGGTCCGGCTCCGCTCCCCAGCCTTGGCGGTCGACCGGAGCGTGCCTGAGCCCGCCTGGTAACGGGGCTTCCCGGTGCCTCTCACGGCGTCGGCGTCGACGACGACGCGTCCCACCTCGGGCAGCGAGGGGACCTCAAACATGGCCTGCCCCAGGACCTCCTCAACGATGGAGGTCAGTCCGCGAGCCCCGGTCTTGCGCTCCAGGGCGAGGGAGGCCACCGCCTCGATGGCGGCGTCGGTCAGCTCCAGCTCGACGCCGTCGAGGCTGAAGAGGTACTGGTACTGGGAGACCAGAGCGTTCTTGGGCTCGGTCATGACGCGCACGAGCTCGCGCACACCCAGGTCCTGGACGGTGGCGATGACGGGCAGACGGCCGATGAACTCGGGGATGAGACCGAACTTGTGAAGGTCCTCCGGACGTACCGGTGAGGTGAAGATGTCCTGAGATCCCGCGCTGCTGGTCAGCTGTGCCCCGAAGCCCACCATCTGAGCCCCGGACTCCTTGCGCTGGCGCTGGCGCACGATCTCCTCGATCCCGGCGAAGGCTCCTGCGGCGATGAAGAGGATATTGGTGGTGTCGATCTCCAGGAACTCCTGATGCGGGTGCTTGCGCCCCCCGCCCGGGGGCACGGAGGCCGTGGTGCCCTCAATGATCTTGAGCAGCGCCTGCTGCACACCCTCACCTGAGACGTCCCGGGTGATGGAGGGGTTCTCCGCCTTACGACCGATCTTGTCGATCTCGTCGATGTAGATGATGCCCTTCTCTGCGCGCTTGACGTCGCCGTCGGCGGCCTGGATGAGCTTGAGGAGGATGTTCTCCACGTCCTCGCCGACGTAACCGGCCTCGGTCAGCGCGGTGGCGTCGACAATGGCGAAGGGGACGTCCAGAAGGCGGGCCAGGGTTCGGGCCAGGTGGGTCTTTCCGGTTCCGGTGGGTCCCAGCAGGAGGATGTTGGACTTGCCCAGCTCCAGGCCGTCACCCTCAGCCACGGAGCGTTCCTTGACCTGGACGCGCTTGTAGTGGTTGTAGACCGCCACGCTCATGGCGCGCTTGGCCGCCTCCTGCCCAATGACGTACTGGTTGAGGAAGTCGAAGATCTCCTGGGGCTTAGGCAGCTCAAGAGGGACACCGGCACCGGACTCACCCAGCTCCTCATCGACGATCTCGTTGCACAGCTCGATGCACTCGTCACAGATGTAGACACCGGGTCCCGCGATGAGCTTCTTGACCTGCTTCTGGCTCTTGCCACAGAAGGAGCACTTGAGCAGATCCACACTCTCAGCGTTACGTGCCACAGCTTCCTCCAGATTCGTCTTCGGTCCCCGCACCCGGGCGCCACTGCGTCAGCCTACGGGCTGAACCGGCAGGTGCACCAAGGGCATGGCGGCGTGTCCAGTCCGCAATATGCCATGTTGGGCACCTTGCTGCCAGCGTTTGGGGGCTTCATTTTCACCGGCTGTACGGCCGGCGCTCCTGCCGGCAACCGGCAGGAGCGCCGCAGGCGGTGTCATTGCCCTACCACTACTCACCCGACCAGAGGTCAGGAGGAGTGCGGAGAGGCCGAGGCCTTGCGAGAGGTGAGCACCTGGTCCACGATCCCGTAGTCCTTAGCGGCCTCGGCAGTCAGGATCTTGTCACGCTCAAGGTCGGCGTGAATCTTCTCCTGGTCCTGACCGGTGTGCGACGCCAGCGTGTCCTCCAGCCAGGAGCGCATGCGGTCGATCTCGTTGGCCACGATCTCGATGTCGCTGGCCTGCCCCTGCATTCCCTCCATGGCGGGCTGGTGGATGAGGACGCGCGCGTTGGGAAGGGCCAGACGCTTGCCCGGGCTGCCGGCGGCCAGCAGGACCGCTGCAGCGGAAGCAGCCTGCCCCAGGCAGACGGTCTGCACCTGCGGCTTGATGTACTGCATGGTGTCGTAGATGGCCGTGAGCGCGGTGAAGGAACCGCCGGGGCTGTTGATGTACATGGTGATCAAGCCATCAGAGTCCTGCGACTCCAGGACGAGGAGCTGGGCCATGATGTCGTCAGCCGAGGCGTCGTCGACCTGAACGCCCATGAAGACGATACGTTCCTCGAAGAGCTTGGCATAGGGATCCTGACGCTTGAAGCCGTAGGCGGTGCGCTCCTCGAACTGGGGCAGCACGTAACGGGCCTGCGGCATGGCACCGGCCTGGCGGGCGACGGCCTCGAAGTAGGGACGGGTCGAGGACATATCAGTTGTCTCCGTTCTGCTTGCCGATCTCCCGGCTGGAGCGCACGATGTGGTCGACGAAGCCGTACTCGAGGGCCTCCTGAGCCGAGAACCAGTGGTCTCGGTCGGAGTCGGCGATGATCTCCTCCACCGTGTGACCGGTGTTGGCCGCTGTGATCTCCGCGAGCTCCTGCTTCATCTTGATGATGAGGTCGGCATTGATGCGGATGTCCGTGGCTGAGCCACCGGCCCCGCCGGAGGGCTGGTGCATGAGCACGCGGGCGTGCGGCGTGAGGTAACGCTTTCCCTTGGCGCCGGCAGACAGCAGGTGCTGTCCCATGGAGGCGGCGAGCCCTGTGGCCACGGTGGCGACATCGGGCTGGACGTACTGCATGGTGTCGTAAATGGCCATGCCGGCGGTGACCGAGCCACCGGGGCTGTTGATGTAGAGGTAGATGTCCCGCTCGGGGTCCTCGGCGGCCAGCAGCAGCATCTGGGCGCAGATGGCGTTGGCGTTGTCGTCACGCACCTCGGAGCCGAGCCAGATGATGCGCTCCTTGAGGAGGCGGTTGTAGATGGAGTCGGTCAGCCCCAGACCTGCACCGTTGGTATCGGCTGCCTGGGGCGGGGCGACCGCAGCGGGTGTATAGAGCTCGCTCACGTCAGTCCTCTCATGTTCGGTATCGCCAACGCTAACGCGGCGTCCCCGTCCGCGATGCCCGCCATGACAGCCTTTTCGCCCACGGCGCAGGCTTCTCACCCGCAGGTCGACGGCCCGGCCGCGTCACAGCTCACGGCGCGGCCCGGAGCCACCCGAGCGCCACGACCGCCAGGTCGACCACGATGGATCCCAGTAGCCATACCTGCCACCGGCTCGGGATCGCGGCGAGAGGCCACCACCACGCCCCTGCGCCGCGACGATCACCGCACCGGCGAGGACGAGGGAGTCCAGCACAGGCCAACGCCATGCACCAGGGAGTCCACCTCCGGAGCGAGGTCCTGCCAGCCATCGGGATGGTCCATCGTGGTGTGACCTTGATGGAGGGTCTGTCTGTCATCATGGCCGCGCTGACGCCGGTGCTCGAGCTGTGCTCCCGCACCGACCGCGCCACCGCCTCATGGCATGGTCACCCCAGCACTCGTAGCGTTGACGGCCTCCACAGCCCTCACACTCCAACACCGATCACCCCAACACCGAAGGAGTACATATGCCCCCCGCTGCCAGCACCCCGTCCACCGAGTCTCTGTTCCGGCTCGGCCTCAACGAGGCCCTGCCGATCTCCGACGAGGCCACGACCTCACGGGTCGTCGTCAACAACGAGATTCTGCGCACTGTCATCTTCACCTTCGACACCGGTCAGCTGCTGACCGAGCACACCTCCCCTCGCGCAGTGATCGTCACGCTCCTGGAGGGCGAGATGGACTTCTCCATCGGTGAACGCACCGAGCGGATGAGTGCCGGAGACGTCATCTACCTGGCCCCCGGCGACCGTCACGCGCTGACGGCCGTGTCACCGTGCCGCATGCAGCTGGTGATGGTCGACGTCGACAAGGCGGGCACAACAGCCGCGAAGTAACAAGAACAGGAGCGCCGACCGGAGGCTAGCCCACCGGCCGGCAGACCACGATCCAGTACCTGGAGTTGGGGGCGCGCAGGGTGAGACTCTCCGCGCCCCCACTCCTGTGAGTTCCCCAAAGTCAGGGACACATCAGGGCACCCGTTCAAGCCAGCGGAACCGCGGTCAACCACGAGCATCGCGCGCAGTGTCGCGCCTCACGCCGATTCGACGGCCGGCGGGGGCGGTAAGGCAACTCACGCCCCTTAGTGGGAAAACTAAACCTTCCGTAGGTTAGATTGTGGGTGCCCGAGATCTTGACGTGACCCGCTTCCCACTCCGTGGCACAGGCATCGCAGGCGTGGCACCATCGATTTTATCCACTCAGAGAATATCTAGAGAGCCCGCATGCCCGATGACTCCCGGGCCGAGTTCTCGCCACGACCACCCTACCACATTATTTCATTCTTCAATAACTTCTCTCGTCCAACGTCTCACGCCTGCCACACCACCCAGTAAGGGGTCCCCCGTGCTCAGCAAGCCCGCACAATTCCATGCACCAGAAAGGACCGTCGCATGATCGTCATTACCCTGCTGGTGGGAATCCTATTCTGGATCGGAATTGACATATGGGCCGGCGTCACCTCGAAATGGTACAAGGCTGTGGAGCTGGACCCGAGCATTACCTCGGACGATTTCAGCGTCCTCGTACCGATCTATGGCAACGTCAAGTATCTCCAGAATGCAGACTACCTGCGCCCCTACGGTGACCGAGTAGTCCTGTGCACCACCTCCGGCGAGTCGGAGCAGTTCTATCGCGACCTCGAGGACATTGCCATCCGCTACGGATTCCGGATCTTCCGCAGCGAGTACGTTCCCCGCAAGGTCGGACGCAAGCGAAGCACCTCTGGAATCACTCGGGACACGGTTGTCCGCGACGCACTGCTGGCCGCCCCGCTGAACTCCTACACCGTCTGCCTTGACGCGGACACCACGGCGCAGGAGCCGCTGACCCATATCATTGGCGCGCTGGTGGCCAATAAGGCGGACTTCGCCTCAGTTACCATCGTGCCCCAGAAGACAGGCCCCTTCATCGTCCAGATGCAACGCCATGAGTACGTCGTCTCCATGCGCGCCCGTAGAATCATGCCGTGGCTGCTCAGCGGCGCCCTTCATATCGGCAAGACCGACGTCATGCGCCAGATCATGGCCCGTCACTCACTGTTCTTCCAGGGAAACGACATTGAGTCCGGCATTATCGGGGACGCACTGGGATACAAGGCCGTTCATATTCTTGCCCACGTCAACACCAACGCCCCTGACACGCTCTATGCGTGGTGGCGTCAGCGAATCGCGTGGAGTGGCGGTTCCTTCAGACTTTTCATCGTCAACTTCAGATTCGTCTTCCAGCACCCGTTCCTGTGGCTCTACAGCGGCATCGTCGTGATCAGTATGTTCGTCCTCAGGTGGATCGCCGTCGTCGACCCGGGTTGGACGCTCCTGCTCGCACTGTTCATCTACTACGCAGCTATCGTCTGGCTTCACTGGGACCACGGGAACAAGTGGCTCATCTTCCAGCCCTTCTACTGCCTCTTCGTGAGTCTCATCGTGGTTCCCATTGGGGTGGCCTACTACTTCAAGATGGCAATTCCGGAGCGTAACTTCGGCGTCATTCGTCCCAAGCGCAAAGAGCTGGTGCCCGCGAGCTGAGCTCGATCCCGCAGCTGCCCGGTAACAGCATCTGGGCGGCGCACAGATCGGCGGGCCCTCCTTCTCGTAAGAAGGCGGGCCCGCCGAAGGTTCCCCGTATTCCAGGACAGTATCAGCTCGCTGCGCAGCCGGCTGTCAGCTCACTCATCGTCACTCTCGGCAGAGTCGGTGCTCTCCTCGGAAGCCTCGGCGGCTGCGACAGCAGCAGCCTCTACAGCCGCTGCGGCATCGTCCTCGTCGGAGCCGATGTAGGCCGACAGGTCAACGGCCTCGCCCTTGGAGTCCACGACCTTGGCCTGACGCAGGGCCATGGCCAGCGACTTGTTACGGGCGACCTCAGAGACGAAGGCAGGGATCTGGCCGGCCTGCTGGGCCCCCTGAAGGAACTGGGCGGGCTCCATACCGTACTGCTGAGCGGTCTGGAAGAGGAACTCGAGGAGCTCGTCCTGAGCCACGCCGACCTTGAGGTCCTCGGCCAGGACGTCGAGGATGATCTGGTCACGCACGCCGGTGACGATGTCGTCCCGGATCTCCTTAGCGTGCTCCTCGTCGCTCTCCTTGCCCTCGGCCTGGAGGTGCTGGGCGATCTCAGCCTCGACAACGGCCTCAGGGACGTCGAAGGAGACCTCGCTGCGCAGCTGCTCAAGCAGGGCGTCACGGGCGGCGACGGCCTGCTCCCCGGTCTTACGCTCGGTGACCTGCTTGATGAGGTCCTCGCGCAGCTCCTCGACGGTGTCGAACTCGGAGGCGAGCTGGGCGAACTCGTCATCGACCTTGGGCAGCTCGCGCTGCTTGACGGCCGTGGCGGTCACGGTGACCTCAGCCTTTTCACCTGCGTGCTCACCGCCGGCCAGCTCGGTGGTGAAGGTCGCGGACTCGTCGGTCTTGAGGCCACGCAGCGCGGTGTCCAGACCCTTGAGCATGTTGCCCTTGCCGATCTCGTAGGAGACACCCGAGATGGAGTCGACCTCCTCGCCGTCGATGACGGCCTTGAGGTCAATGGTGACGAAGTCACCGGTCTTGGCCTTGCGTCCCACGGACTTCAGGGAACCGAAACGGGCGCGCAGGTTGTCCAGCTCGGTGTCGACGTCCTCGTCGGTGACCTCGACGGCGTCCACGGTCAGCTCGGTCTTGCTCAGGTCGGGCAGCTCGACGACGGGGCGAACGGTGACCTCGGCGGAGAAGGCGAGCTGGCCACCGTTCTCACCGGTGGCGTTGGGCAGCTCGACGACGTCGACCTCGGGCTGGAGCATGGGGACCCGCTCGGCCTCGGTGATGGCGTCCCGGTAGAAGTCGGAGAGCTTGTTGTTGACGGCCTCCTGGATGACGGTCCCACGGCCGACCCGCTGGTCGATGACCCGGTTGGGAACGTGACCGCGGCGGAAGCCGGGAACCTGGATCTGGGAGCCGATCTCCTTGTAGGCGGCATCAAGGCTCGGCTTGAGCTCCTCATAGGGGACCTCGACGGTCAGCTTGATGCGACTGGGGTCAAGATTCTCGACAGTGGTCTTCACGGGGGTTGCTCCCAAGGTCTGAGTTCTGCGGTAACACCGAAGCGTTCGGTAGTGTTCGGCGGACGCGCGTCTGTGGCGTCAATCCGTGCCATCTTAGGGCAAACGGGCAGTCGGATCGATGATGCATCCTCTCCTGACGCATGACTCTGGACACAGGGTCGAGGGCCGTCACGCTCAGTCGTGGTCAGTCACGAACCCAGCTCCAGCGGCACGCTCCTGCCTGCGCGGACGCGCGCCGGCCATGCCTGCTCGACCTGGGCGACCTTCCTGACCTCATCGACGATGATCGCGTGCACCTCGCGGGCCTCGGCATCGTCGATACTCGTGAAACGGACTGTCACTCGGGGCCGGCCGCGCACGATGCCGATCTGGAACGACTCCAGAACGGTCATCCGCCTCACGGCCTTACGGGCGGCGGACTCGACGTCCTCCGGCGCGTGTCCCGGCTTGAGCACGGTCACCGTGAGAATAGATCGGTACGAGGGCATGCACCCAGCGTAGAGCCACAGGGGCGCGCTACGGTCGCGGCTCACCCGTCCGCCGTCGGCACGAGTCCGCGGCGCATCATTGCCCCACAGGGCGAAGAGTCGGGCTGGCGGGATTTGAACCCGCGGCCCCCTGCTCCCAAAGCAGGTGCGCTACCAAACTGCGCCACAGCCCGTGACGTGATGAAAGGGGCCGCCGAGGAGGCGGCCCCTTTCGGCTCACAGAGCGGGTGACGGGAATCGAACCCGCGCAATCTGCTTGGAAGGCAGAGGCTCTACCATTGAGCTACACCCGCGTGGATGAAGGGTTATCGCCCTCCACCGGCAGCCTCACTGCTCGATGAGGCCCTCCTTGTAGGCCCGCGCCAGACGGCGGGGCACGGAGATCTCGCGGCCCTGGACGCGGATGGTGTTGAGCTCGGTGAGCTTCGCCTTCCACTGTGAGCGGCGGTTGCGGGTGTTGCTGCGGGACATCTTCCGCTTCGGCACTGCCATGGGCCCGCTCCTCTCTCATAAACCACTAGGGATCAGGCGACCCCTCGAAACTGGACCGAGGGACACCATAACGACATTCGCGCGACTGCTTCCAGTCCAGGACCGCCCCATTGCGTGTGACATCGGTCCCGCGCCCCCACATGCGAGGATCTTCCCATGGCCTCGCGCGCTTCTCAGACACCGTCCGACCAGTCATCTCGGGGACCGGGTGTCCCGGGACTTCTCACGCTGACCCGCGGCGAGCAGCCCGAGACCGACCTGGAGATCAAGAGGTCGCACTTTCTGGCGCGCGCCTGCCGTACCGACTCCATGGACGAGGCCCGTGAGTTCGTCGCCCGCGTGCGCTCCTCCTACCCCGATGCCCGCCACCACTGCTCGGCGACAACGATCACCGACCTCTCTCAGCCCGACGCCCTGTCGGCCTTCTACCAGCCCACTGAGCGCTCCAATGACGACGGCGAGCCCTCCGGTACGGCGGGACAGCCCATGCTCGACGTGCTGCGTGGAACAGGCCTGACCAACACGACTGTTGTCGTCACCCGTTACTTCGGTGGGACGCTTCTGGGAACCGGCGGACTGGTGCGGGCATACTCCGAGGCCACGGCCCAGGCGTTGGAACAGGCCTCGCGCGTCCTGCTGACCAGGCTCCACCTGTGGGACCTACGAGTGCCGGTCGCCCAGGCCGGCAGGATCGAGGCGGAACTGCGCTCCCGGGATCGAACCGTGTCGGCAGGACCGACCGGGGCCGATAGAACCTCCGAGGACGAACCGGTCATCCACGTCGAGGAGACGATCTGGGGGCCGACCCACGCCGTCCTGGTGCTGGCCACGTCCTGCGCCAACCCCTCAGCGCTGCAAGCACCACTGGCCGCCCTGACCCGGGGCGAGGGGACCGCCGAGCCCGCGGGGAGCCGTCTGGTCGAGCTGCCGGCGGTCACGGACTGAGACTCCTGAGCCACGAGCACCGCATGACAGCACGCGACCAGGATGTGACACAGACGATGGGCGATTGTGGCAATCGTCGTCGGACACGGGGTAGGGTTTCCGCAACGGCCGGGGCACCACACCCCGGAGGAGCTCACGAGCAGCTCTGACACAGCCGGACGCGAACAGGTGCAGTCAGTCGCCTTGAGGACAGGAGGATCCGTGATGGCCATGACCGTCATGTGTGCCATGCCTCCTGCGCTGTCCGCCCCAATGTGTCGCTGCTGCCGGTGTCGGTAGGGCGCCAGGCCACGACATCTGTGCGCGTACCGCTGCGCGCATGCCCGGCGCTCCCGGAGCAGGCGGTCACCCCTGCTGTTCTCAGCCACATGACACAACGTGGCCATTCCTGACGGACGCGGACCGTCCCCCTTTTCCTCTGTTATCCAGAGCCCTCACGCTCAACGCCGCCCTGGCCGCTGCCAGTCCGGAACCGGAGCCGTGGGGCTCACTCAACCCGCAACCCCAAAGGACATCACTATGACCTACGCACTCGACGCAACCGCCCTGGTCGGCAACACTCCGCTGGTTCGTATCAACCGCGTGACCGATGGCGCACCCGCCACCGTCCTGGCCAAGGTCGAGGCCTTCGAGCCGGCATCTTCCGTCAAGGACCGCATCGCCCTGTCCATCGTCCGCGCCGCGGAGGAGTCCGGCGCTCTCAAGCCCGGTGGCACCATCGTGGAGGCGACCTCCGGGAACACCGGCGTCGGCCTGGCCATGGTGGGAGCGGCCCTGGGCTACAAGGTCATCATCACCATGCCCGAGACCATGTCCAAGGAGCGACGGGCCATTATGCGAGCCTTCGGCGCCGAGCTGGTACTGACCTCCGAGGGCGGCGTGGCCGGTGCGGTCAAGCGCGCCGAGGAGATCCAGGCGGCCACCCCCAACTCGATCCTGGCCTCCCAGTTCACGAATCCCGCCAACCCCAAGGTCCACCGAGAGACCACGGCCCGGGAGATCCTGGAGCAGACCGGGGGCGACATCGACGTCTTCGTGGCCGGAATCGGCACAGGGGGCACGCTGACCGGCGTGGGCCAGGTCCTGCGTCAGGAGAAGCCCGGGGTGAAGATCTACGGCGTCGAGCCCTCCGAGTCCCCGCTGCTGAGCGAGGGGAAGGCCGCTCCCCACAAGATCCAGGGCCTGGGACCCAACGTGGTTCCCGAGATCCTCGACCAGGAAATCTGGGACGAGCTGCTCCACATCGAGTCCGACGTCGCCATCACCTACGCACGCCGCGCCGCTGCGGAGGAGGGCCTCCTCGTAGGCATCTCCTCAGGCGCTGCCCTAGCCGCCGCGAGCGAGCTGGCCAGGCGTCCTGAGCTGGAGGGCAAGACGATCGTCACCGTTCTGCCAGACACCGGTGAGCGTTACCTGTCCACGCCTCTGTACAAGGACTACCTCGACTGACGGCCCCGACGGCGGCGAACCTGGGAACAGGCTAGCCGCCGTCGGTGTTGTGAACGGCGCAGCGGGTGCGATACGAGCTCACGAATCCGCCTGGGCCGCACCGTCACCCATCAGAGGAGCACACCATGCACAACTCCAAACGGTCCCTTCTGGAACTGGCACGCGAGGACCTGGCTACGGCGCGTAAACGCGATCCCGCTGCCCGTTCCAACGTGGAGGTAGCACTTCTCTATCCAGGCGTCCACGCCCTGTGGGCGCACCGCGCCGCTCACAAGCTGTGGCACAAAGGGCACCGCTTCGCCGCTCGCGCTCTGTCCCAGGCCGCCCGAAACTTCACCGGCATCGAGATCCACCCAGCCGCAGTCATCGGTGAGCGCTTCTTCATCGACCACGGCATGGGAGTGGTCATCGGCGAGACGGCGGAAGTTGGCGACGACGTCCTGCTGTTCCACGGCGTGACTCTTGGCGGGGTGTCCATGAGTCCCGGCAAGCGTCATCCAACCATCGGCAACAACGTGCAGATCGGCGCCGGCGCCAAGGTCCTGGGGCCGGTCATCGTCGAGGACGGCGCCAAGGTCGGAGCCAACGCGGTCCTGGTGAAGAATCTGCCGCAGGGGCATGTCGCCGTGGGTGTCCCCAGCCGGGCCCGAGACCCTCGCACCGACCCCGAGCTCATGATGGACCCGACCATCTACATCTGAGACGCCTCTTCTGACGGTTTCAAATCACCCGGATCGCCCGCCGACCGTGCCCATTCGCCCAGTCAGCGGGCGATCGCTCCGGCAGCCAGGTCTCGCAGGCGGTTGAAGACCCGGCCGCCGGAGGCGCGTGAGCCGTCATGCTCGTACTCGCTGGTGATCCAGGTGCGCAGGCCGGGAATGAGCGCAGCCGTCTCCAGGGAGGTGGTCATCGGCACGAACACGTCACGGGCATACACGGCGGCCGCCCCGGGGGTCGCCGTGGACCTGAGGCGAGCCGGATCGTAGAGGGCCGGCCACTCGTGCGCGGCCAGAATGCCGGCCACCTCCAGCCAAGGGCGCAGACCGGCGTCTTCCGCGAAGAACTCGCATCGCACGTGCTCGCCAGTCAGCAGCGTGGGATCCTCGTCGAAGATGGCGGGACGCACGCGCTGGGCTGCCCAGTCGGTGGTACCGGCATCGGCCCAGCAGGACTCGTGGATGACGGCGTAGAGCGGGAACCTGCCGCCGAAGGGCAGGCACTGCCCCAGGTCGTAGCGGAAGGCCCAGGAGGCGGGGTCACGCTCCAGGAGGTAGTGGATCGTGTCCGCTCCCCCGGCCCGTCCCAGCAGGGCACCGAGCGAGCGCAGGCGCTCGGGTCCGACGATGTCCCCTCCCACCGTCGTTAGCTCACCCCGACCGGCCTTCTCAGTCAGACGCGCCATCCGGTCGCGGTCCTGGGGGAAGCGGGCGTAGTACTCCACGCTCTTGGTCCGCATCGCCTCGTAGCTGAGGGTGTAGACCTCATCGATACTGTGCCCGATGGCGGGCAGGCCACCGGTGATGTAGACGCTCTCCAGGCTCTGGGCGTGCTCGGAGAGGTAACGGGTGACGCAGAACCCTCCGAAGGACTGGCCCAGCAGGCTCCAGCGCTCCAGGCCCAGGGCACGGCGCAGGTCCTCACAGTCCTCGACGATCTCGTCGGCGCGCAGGTGGGTGAGCAGCCGGGCGGTGGCTGCGGGGGCACCGGCGATATCGGGCCGATCCACCGGGCTGGAGGCACCGGTACCGCGCTGGTCAATGAGGATGAGCCGGTGGTGCTCCAGGATCGCGCCGATCCAGCCGAGCCCGGCGTCGGCGCTGGGGCGCGGCGCCTCGCAGCCCGGCCCGCCCTGAAGGAAGACCAGTGGAGGCCGGGAGAGCGGGTCGATGCCCGCGGCTGAGATCTCACGGGCGTAGACGGTGATGGAGCCCGTGCCGTCCGGTGCCAGGTCCCCCTGGCCGCTGCGGTCCAGAGGAACGGTCAGGTGGTGGTCCCGGGTCAGCAGGCCGGCAGTCGAGGAGGACCAGCTCGAGGAGTGCAGGGCGGGCGAGGCGTTCGACATGCCGCCACCTTAGTGGCGCTCGGCGGGACTCCAGCCGGATTCAGCGGGCCTGGCAGGTCGGGCACCAGAAGAGGCGACGGGCCGCCACCTCCCGCTCCGCCACCGGAGTTCCGCAGCGCAGGCAGGGACGGCCAGTGCGGTGGTAGACGTACCACCGGCCGGCCTCAGGGTCGTCGGGCGGCAGGGGGTCTGGGACGTCGTCGAGGTCGACGGTGGTGATGAAGCCCGTGGCAACCCCGTACTCCATGAGGGGGCGCAGGTCCTCCCAGATGGCCCGCAGCCGCTCCTCGCTGATGCGGTTGCCGGCACGGAAGGGTGAAACCCCCACCCGGAAGAGCGTCTCGGCCCGGTAGATGTTGCCGGCCCCGGAGATGACGGACTGGTCCATGAGGAGCTCCCCGATGCTCTTGCGCCGCGAGCGGGCCTTGGCCACGAAGACCTCCAGATCAGCGTCGGCGCGCAGCGGGTCCGGTCCGAGCCTGCGACGCACGGCGGCCACGCCCTCGGCATCCAGCAGCTCGCAGGCCGCCGGTCCCGTCAGGTCGGCCACACCGTGCCGGCCGAGGAGCCGCAACCGCACCGCGCCACGGGGCTCGGGTGGCTCCCACTCATCGGGAGCCGGGCCATGGTGAGGGGAGACGTCTGCGCCCTCAGCACTCCGCTGAGCGTCGTCGACGTCAGCAGCACCGCCGTCCAGCCCGGCCAGGGCTGAGCCTCCCCCGCCCTTGAGGGCGTGCTCGCCGCGCTCGCCTACGCGCCTGCGGGGCGCGCCGATGGCGTGGGGCGCGATGAACTCGCGGTCGCCGTCGAAGGTCCACGAACCGTAGAGGCCCAGGTGGATACGTAGCCAGGTGACGCCGGGGTCGTCGTGGGGCATGTCGGCACGGGGACCGAAGGGAAGAAAGAGGTGCTTGCCGTGGGCCTGGCTGCCCAGAAGCACCTGACCGTCCAGGCGTCCGGCCCCTTCGGCGAAGCGCCCCTGTGGGGAGGAGGCGTGCAGGTTCTGTCCACCGTAGAGCTCGTCCAGGGCAGCGGCGAGCCGGTGGATGGTGTGGCCCTCCGGCATGTGGCGGCTCCGGTCAGTCCCCGACAGGGGTGTTGGTGGGGGCGCCGGTGGGGACTCCGGCGGGGGCGATACCGTCGTGGATGCGCATCTCGTAGTCGGTGAGCTGGGCGATGCGGCGCACGTGACGCTCGTCTCCGCTGAAGGGCTCGCAGAGGAAGGCATCAATGATTGCCAGGCCCGCTCCCAGGTCGTGCATGCGCCCGCCCAGGGCGACGATGTTGGCATTGTTGTGCTGGCGAGCCAACCGGGCGGTCTCGATCGACCAGGCCAGGGCTGCGCGTACCCCGTCAACCTTGTTGGCGGCGATCTGCTCCCCGTTGCCGCTCCCCCCGAGAACAATGCCGAGGCTTCCGGCGTCGGCCACCACGGCCTCTCCACAGGCCAGGCAGAAAGCGGGATAGTCGTCATCTGGGTCGTAGGAGTGGGCTCCGTGGTCGATGACGTTGTACCCCTCCTTCCGCAAATGCTCGATCACGGCGCTCTTGAGCTCGAAGCCGGCGTGGTCGGAGGCGATATGGATGCGCATAGGCAGGATTGTGCCTCACGCGAACAGCGCTTCGCACCAGGAGCGCATGAGCGTCGTCAGGACGCCAACGGGGCCGAGCCGGGTTAGCGTGTCCGTCATGACTGACGCCTCGCCGATTCTCACCGGTCCTTCCTCCGACTCACCATCGCGGCCCTCCACGCGGCTGGACGCCGCTGCTGAGACCGCTCCCCCGGTTCTCGCCGGTGTCCTGGAGACGGCCACAAGCGATTCCTCGATCCGACCCCAGGACGACCTGTTCCGCTTCGTCAACGGCGGGTGGCTCGCCACCGCCGAGATCCCGGCAGATCGTCCTAGCAGTGGTGCCTTCACCGTGCTGCGCGACGAGGCCGAGGCCGCCTGCCGCCAGATCGTGGAGGAGCTCGCCGAGGACTTCTCCACAGCGTCCTCCGAGGTCCTGAGCACGAACCGGGGCCGCGTCGGTGCTCTCTACGCGGCCTTCATGGATCAGAAGCACCTGGAGAAGCTCGGGGCCGAGCCCTTGACTGTTGAGCTGACGCCGGTGCTGGCCGCCTCCTCCAAGGAGGAGCTGGCCCGGGCACTCGGAGAGATGACGCCGCTGGGGTTCATGGGCGTCGTCGGCGCAGACGTCGAGGTCGACATCAATGACCCGCATCGCTACACGAGCTGGATCGGCCAGTCGGGGCTGGGGCTGCCGGACGAGTCCTACTACCGCGAGGAGGCGCAGGCCCCCCTGCGCCAGGCCTATGTGGCGCACGTGGCCACGATGCTCGAGCTGGCGGGGCTGACCGAGTCCCTCACCGCCTCCGGAGAGAGCCTCGCCGAGCGCGTCATGGCCGTGGAGACCGATCTGGCCAAGGGCCACTGGGACCGCGTCACCTGCCGCGACGTGGAGAAGATGAACAACCCGATGTCCTGGCAGGAGATCGTGGACTCGGCCCCGGGCCTGCCGTGGCAGGAGTGGCGCGAGGGGATCCTCACCGCGGCTCGGGCCGCCGGCGTCGAGCGGACCACCTTCCTTGACGAGGCCATCGTCACCCAGCCCGACTACCTGCCCCACGCCGCCGGCATCTGGCAGGGCGCCGACCTGGAGGACCTCAAGGCGTGGGCTGCCTGGCACGTCGTTCACGGGCGCGCCACTCTGCTCTCGAGCGCCTTCGTGGAGGAGAACTTCGCATTCTACGGCCGCACGCTCCAGGGGACCGACAAGCTACGAGCCCGGTGGAAGCGCGGTGTCGGCCTGGTGGAGTCCTGCCTGGGCGAGGCACTGGGCGAGATCTATGTGGAGCGGCACTTCCCGCCGTCGCACAAGTCGGCGATGGAGGCCCTGGTCGGCCGGCTCATCGAGGCCTACCGGCAGTCCATCTCCTCACTGGAGTGGATGAGTCCGGCCACGCGGGAGCGGGCCCTGGAGAAGCTGGCGCTGTTCACCCCCAAGATCGGCTACCCGGTGCGCTGGCGCGACTACTCCGCCGTCGAGGTCACGCCCGGGGACGTGCTGGCCTCGGTGCGCAGCGTGGAGAGGGCCGACATGGCCTACTCCCTGGGCAAGCTGACCAAGCCGGTGGATCGCGACGAGTGGCACATGACGCCTCAGACCGTCAACGCCTACTACAACCCGACGATGAACGAGATCGTCTTCCCCGCTGCGATTCTTCAGCCTCCCTTCTTCGACCCGCATGCCGACGACGCCGTGAACTACGCGGGCATCGGCGCTGTCATCGGCCACGAGATCGGCCACGGCTTCGACGACCAGGGCTCCACCTTCGACGGCACCGGAAAGGTCAGCGACTGGTGGACCCAGGAGGACCGGGAGGCCTTCACTGAGCGCACACGGGCGCTCATCAGCCAGTATGACGCCTACACGCCCGAGGTCATCCTCGCCAAGCACGAGGCCGCGGGCACGACGAAGGAGGAGATCCCCCACGTCAACGGCGCTCTGACCATCGGGGAGAACATCGGCGACCTCGGGGGTCTGGGGATTGCCCTCAAGGCGTACACCCTGGCCCTGGCCGACGCCGGCATCGACTCAGTGGACGAGGCACCGGTCATCGACGGGCTCACCGGCCTGCAACGGTTCTTCTACTCCTGGGGACGGATCTGGCGCTCCAAGAGCCGCCCGGACTACGCCGAGCTGCTTCTGACTGTGGACCCGCACTCGCCGGCCGAGTTCCGGTGCAACGGGATCGTGCGCAATGTCGACGCCTTCTACGAGGCCTTCGATGTCACGCCCGACGACGCCTTGTGGCTGGCCCCGGACAAACGGGTCTCCATCTGGTAAAGGACCCGGGCGCTCGGAATCGCATCCGAGCGCCCGAACTCATTGGCCCACATGGGACAAGCGCGACTACTCAACACTGAGGCCGATACCTCATTCTCAGAAAACGATGGAACCTCCTCCCATAGAACGCTAAGGTTGATAACAACGCGGTGACACCCCGTCTCACCGGTTGCCACCTACACCCGTAGACCTAGGAGTACTCATGCGTCTTGGACGCCCCCTGGCCGCCGCGAGCGTGATGGCCGCCGCCATCGGCGCTTCCCTCGCCGCCTCGCCCGCCCTGGCCGATGGCAGCATCAAGTTCGCCGACGACCAGCAGAACATCGTCAGCCCCTCTGACACCGCCTTCGATGTGGCCGGAACCGGTTGCACCGGCAAGGACGCCGCTGTCGGGATCGCCCTGTACGCCCCTGACGGCACCATGTCGGACGTCGTGAAGGCCACCCCCGACGCTGAAGGCAACTGGTCCACCACCCTGGACATCCCCGCCCTGGTCAAGTCGACCGGCGTTGAGGCCAAGACGGACGGCTCGACCGACGGCTGGTCCATCGGCGCCGGCTGTGTCGCCTACGGCGAGGAGAAGGGCCAGGCCCTGGAGGCCGTCGCCTTCGACGACACCGAGGTGGACGGCACCTACGAGATCACCACTGACGAGAACGGCGCTCAGACCATCAAGGTGAACGTCAGGGGCTTCTCCCCCAACGAGGAGGTCACCCTCACCCTCGTCGGCAAGGACGACTCCTCCAAGACCTACACCGTCGGCAAGCTGAAGGCCGACGCCGAGGGCAACATCAAGGGCGAGCTGCCTGCTCCCTCGGATGTGGCCGACGGCGAATACGTGCTGACCTTCGAGGGCGCCCGCTACGGCGAGGGCGGCAGCAGCAACAAGACCGTCGTCGCCAAGAACGGCGTCCTCGACCTCTTGGCTGACGGTGACAACAACATCGCCGACAACGGCAGTGCCACCGCCAGTCCGACTACTCCCGCCAACGACGGCAACAACGCCCCGGCCAGCACCGGCTCCCCCCAGACCGGCGCCACCAACAAGCCGCTGGCGCAGACCGGTTCCAACGGTCTGCTCTTCGGCGGCATCGCCGCGGCCCTCGTGGCCATCGGTGGAGGCGCCCTGTTCCTGCGTCGCCGCAAGGCCTGACCCCACCCTCCCAGCATGACTGGGAACACGTCCCGCCGGGGAGACGGCACAGAAGTGTGCCGTCTCCCCGGCGGCCTTGTGCCGACCGGAGGCACCGCGCGGCACAAGAGCAACCACGGCCGGCACCACTCTTCCCTGAGGCGGACACTGAGACCATGAGCTCTCCCCCCGACGACGAGCACGACGCAAGCTCCCCAGCCACTTCCGAGGACACTGCGGACGGCACTGACGTCAGCTCCCCACAGCCCCGGCAACGCCGCCGCAGGCGCGCGAGACGGTGGCCGATGCGGCGCAGGATCACTGTCGGTCTGAGTACCGCGATCATGACCGCCGCACTTGTCCTGGGGACCGACCTCGTTGTCCTGGCACATCGCCCTGCACGCGTCGACATCGCCATGCCCTCCACGTCATCTCCGACGGCGGGCGAGACCTGGTTGATCCTGGGGACGGACTCACGTGCCACCGTACCGGGAGATCAGAGCCGGTACGGAACCGCTCAGGAGGTGGAGGGGACCCGAGCCGATGTCCTCGCCCTGGCGCGTCCCTCCGAGGCGGGACTCACCATTATCAACCTGCCCCGAGACCTGACCATCAACAGCAAGGACAGGGAGCTGGACCGCCTGGCGACCACCTATGTCTCCGGACCGCAGAACACGGTCAACGCCCTGTGCACCGGCCTGGGAATCCCCACCACGCATCTGGTCACCATCGACATGGCACAGTTCGCCGAGATCATCGATTCCCTGGGCGGGGTCGAGGTGAATGTCCCAGAACCTGTTCGGGACGCGTATACCGGACTGAACCTCACCTCGGCCGGCCGTCACCGGCTCAAGGGGATCGACGCTCTTGCCCTCGTCCGTTCCCGACACCCGGAGATCCTGCGCAACGGCACCTGGGAGGCCATGAGCGAGGCCGACGGCGCCCAGCACCGCAGCCAGTCCACCACCATGGTGATGCAGGCGGTTCTGTCCGCCGTCGGACAGGAGTCCAGTAATCCTGTGACGCTCCACCGGCTGGCACATACAGTGGCAGGCAACATCACCCTGGACTCAGGAAGCGGGCTCGGTGACCTGATCGTCCTGGCACGCAGCGCGGCCAAGGCACAGAAGGCCGGGACCACCACGATCATCGACCTGCCGACCGGACCTCGGGACGAATCGATCATCATCTCCCCCAACCGGCAGTCTCGCGATCTGCTGGCCGGTTACGGCTACAGCCCCAAGACCTGCCATCCAGCAGGCTCCTGATCGCACCGCTACCGAAGTCGCACGTGTTCCCCAGGATTTCAGCATTTCAGGAGGATCCTCAACGATCATCGTTTTTATCACGTGAGTGAGGCCACTCATTGAAGTGTTGGGGATCACATGACATACCCACGACATCGCCACATTCCTCGTTACGGTAGATAACGAGCCGGTGAAGAATCAGGTCGCCGGCAGCCATCGTTCCCCGTAGACCTAGGAGGACACATGCGTCTTGGACGTCCCCTTGCCGCGGCGAGCGCAGTGGCCGCAATGACTGGAGCCTCTCTCATTGCCTCCCCTGCTCTTGCAAATAACTCCAACCGGAACAGTCCGAGCAGCCCGAGCGCCACGAGCAGCCCGAGCGCACCCAGCAGCCCGAGCGCCACCAGCAGCCCGAGCCCTTCCGAAAGCGCTCCGAGCCCCAGCGACTCCCCTAAGGCCAGCCCGAGCCCGAGCGGTTCCAGCGAGACCACCTCAAGCAGCAGCTTCAAGATCACCCAGGAAAAGACCTTCGTCTCCGCCAGCACCAACACGTCCTTCACCGTCTCGGGAAGCGGCTGCACCGGGGATCAGGCCACTGTCGGCATCGCGCTGTACGCCCCGGATGGCTCTGTCTCCGACGTCGTCAAGACCGAAGCGGCCGCCGACGGCAACTGGTCCGCTGACCTTGACCTGGAAGCGCTCATCAAGTCCATCGGCACCTCTGCTGCCACCACCACCGAAGGGTGGAAGATCGGCGCCGGCTGCACGACCAACGGCAGCAAGACCGAGATGACCCAGGTGACTACGCAGCAGCAGACTCAGATCTACTTCGACGACACGCGCATCACCGGCTCCTACGAGGTCTCCGCCCGCACGGAAGGCCAGGGCCAGACCTTCACCTTCAACGCCCAGGGCTTCTACGCCAGCGAGACGGTGACTGTCGTACTCAAGAGCAAGAGCGACTCCAGCATCACCTACACCCTCGGAGAGCTGACGGTTGACGCCAACGGCAACCTCCAGGGCAACCTGCCCGCGCCCACCGACGCGGCCAACGGCGAGTACCTCCTGGTGCTGACCGGCTCCCACCACAGCGAGACGGCCACGAGTCAGACCGTGACCAGGGTCTCGGAGCACACCTTCACCATCGAGACCTCCGAGAGCACCACCACCGAGCGCGGAACCACCGAGAGCCAGACCACCGAGAACAACGGCGGCGGTGACACCTCGGAGAAGACCGAGCGTGAGCGCACCGAGAACAAGGCCGGTGGCAACAACGGCGGTGGTGACAACCAGAAGAACGGCGGCTCTTCCGAGACCTCTGAGAGCCAGAAGTCTGAGAAGTCGGAGACCTCCACCTCTGAGAGCCAGAAGTCTGAGACCTCCACCTCCGAGAGCCAGTCCACTGAGCGTTCCGCCTCCGAGAACAACGCCGGAAACAACGGCAACGGCGGTAACAACCAGGCCGGCGGCAAGGACAACAAGGCCGCAGCCGAGCAGCAGGCCAACGGCGCTAACAACCAGGCC
>ERZ772973.145-NODE-145-length-43704-cov-25.5979_pt1 | contig 43704 bp, 47 predicted proteins | sample MGYA00580672_ERZ772973 | MGnify/ENA primary metagenome ERZ772973 (study PRJEB29015, sample SAMEA2737938) | human oral metagenome | biome: human oral; feature: human-associated habitat; material: dental | place: China | collected 2152 ...
TCCCCATGATGCTTTGGAAGAATAAAATTGCTGCCGCTGATACAAATACTGCTCCCAACAGAGCAAGGATAAAAGCACGGTTACTTGATGCTGCCTGTCGCTTGATTTCAGATCTTTTCTCCATTTTGCCAACCTCCATATTACTTATATTTTATCATAAATTATCCTCCCAAGGGAATAAAAAAGAGTCTGGGACAAAAGTCCTAGCCTCTCAATTGTCTTTGGATTGTCGAGCAAGACGCAGTGGTTGAGTGGGCTCTACTAGGCTGATTTCATCAGTTTTTACAGCCCTACTCAACTGTGCGGAGGTGGGACGACGAAATCGAATTCTAACGAATTACCGATTTCTGTCCCACTCTCTAAATATCAAGCCGAACTCAGCATCAAGGACTGCAAATACCAGCGATAAGCTGCCCGATAGTGATAGGCATTAAAAAACTTCATCTCCCCAATACCATAGCGCATCAGATAGTAAATCAGATAGCGCAGATGCAGGCTTTCCCACTCCAGGCTCGTCTTTTGACAATGAGCATACTCAGCCTCAAGCTCCCCATAGTAATCTCTGAATTGATTATAAATTTCTTGAATTTCCATCATAACTCCAATCTTTTTGCTTTAACACTAGTTTAACGCAAAAAGGAGGGGATTAGGGACAAGAAAGGTATCTGGTCTCATTTTAGAGCCAAAAGGTAGGGGTAGTCACTAGAAAATGACATTTCAGGGAATATTTTTGACATTTGGGAGTTGGGATTTATTTCAAGCAATGTGAATAATCTTAATCTCTCTTAAAAATATCCCTAGTGTAGACTTTTTCTTTTACATCTGCTAAGCTTTCATCAAAACGATTAGCAATAATCACTTGACTAAGTTCCTTAAATTTTTTGAAGTCATTAACCACTTTACTACCAAAGAAGGTGACATTATCCTCAAGCGTTGGCTCGTAAATAATAATGGTGACGCCCTTGGCTTTCAGACGTTTCATAACACCTTGAATAGATGATTGTCTGAAATTATCTGAATCACTTTTCATTGTCAAACGATAGACACCTACAGTAATATCTCGCTCCTTAGCTGGTTCATAAGCCTCATTGCCAACATAGGCACCAGCAAGATCTAAGATTCGATCAGCAATATAATCTTTTCTTGTCCGATTACTTTGTACAATCGCTGTCATCATATCCTGAGGAACATCAGAATAATTTGCAAGAAGTTGCTTGGTGTCTTTAGGAAGACAATAACCGCCGTAGCCGAAGGAAGGATTGTTATAGTGAGAACCAATCCGTGGATCTAAACAAACTCCATCAATAATCGCTTGAGTGTCTAGCCCCTTCATCTCAGAATAAGTATCCAGCTCATTAAAATAAGAAACACGCAGAGCAAGATAAGTATTCGCAAAAAGCTTTACTGCTTCAGCTTCTGTAAAGCCCATATACAATGTATCAATATCTTCTTTTAAAGCTCCTTCTTGAAGCAGTCCAGCGAAAGTTTCAGCAGCATCTAACAAGCGCTCATTATTTTTATCTGTTCCTAAAATAATTCGACTCGGATACAGATTATCATAAAGGGCTTTTGACTCCCGTAAAAACTCAGGGCTAAACAAGATATTTTCAGTCTGAAACTTTTCTCGTACTGACTCTGTATAGCCCACTGGAACCGTACTTTTAATCACCATGATTGCCTCAGGATTATATTTCAGCACTGTTTCAATAACAGACTCTACGGCGGATGTATCAAAGAAATTCTTTTTCGGATCATAATTAGTTGGAGCTGCAATAACAACAAAATTTGCATCCTGATAAGCTTCCTCTGCATTCAATGTAGCCACTAAGTTTAACTCTTTTTCTGCAAGATATTTCTCTATATAGTCATCTTGGATAGGGGACTGTTTTTGATTGATTAAGTCGACTTTTTCAGGAATGATGTCCACTGCTACTACTTGATGATGCTGAGATAACAAAACTGCAATGGACAAACCAACATATCCTGTACCTGCTACCGCTATTTTCATTTATAATCATCCTCATTAATTTCTACATACGATTTTTAAATTTTCCTAGCATAGCAACTATTGTTTTATGCTTTAATGCTATTAAGATTAACAAATAAGACGGAACTGAGACCATTATAGCCGTTACAATTCGAAGAGCTGATATCATAACTGTATCACCTAAAATTATGCGATTTATGGCCCAACATCCAAGGACAACAATCCCTGCTCCTAAAAAAGAGCATGCAAATGTTTTCCAACTAGCTAAGTTATGACTTAATACATATTTTTTTGAATAATATCTCTGCACCAGCATATTCAAAAATTCAGCTAAAACTGTTGTAAGAGCTGCACCAATCATCCCAATATAGGGAATCAGAATCAGATTACCAACAATATTAAATATAGCTGAGATAGAGGTACCAATCAAAATTTTCTTTTCCTCACGACCTATAATTAGCATACAATTTGTATAAATTGAAGAAATTAAGGCAAATATGATAGAAAAGCTCAGCAATCTTAAAACTGATTCCCCAACAAGGTACTCCTGCCCTCCAACAATCAAAATTATTGACTTACTCAACATAAACAATCCAGCAGATATGGGCAATAGTATTAGGATTAGTAAATTGAAAATATCCTCTAAATATTTTCGATAACGCTGGACATCTGAAACTAAAGTAACGACTAATCGAGGCACTGCAACGACTATAACAGCATTTACCAGTTGCTTAAGTATATTATATATTTTAGATGAAAAACTATATACTCCCACAACTGAGTCGGATTCAAACATACCTAAAATAGTAATATCAGAATTCACATAGATAATAACAGCCAATGAATTCAGGAATAATATACTCATTGGCACAAAAAATTTTCTAAAAGGAATGGAAAATGTGAAAGACACATCAACATATTTTCTTATATAAAAAAGATTGACTACATTCCCTCCATATGAGCCACCTATCATTATCCAACAATAAATAACAGTATCATCTGGTTTTCTTACAAACAGAAAAATAGCTATTAATGCAATAAGCTGGATAATAATATATCGTATTGTAATATATAAAAAATCCTCATAAACTATGTTAATCCAATCCAAACCAATTGTTGTTAATATAATACATAAGCTTTGAACTGCTATCAACGTAAAATAAATGTTTAATTTACCGCTATAAAAAGTTATAAAAAATAATAATATATAAGCGACTGCTGATGTTAGCAAATTAAAAGAAAATAATTGAGAAGTTAAGTGAGAAAGAGCTTTTCGATCCTTTCTAATTCTTGCACCTTCTCTCACCGCATAATTCGTTAATCCAAATGCTGCTAGTAAAGCAAAATAGCCTACAATAGATACCGCAAAATTATACTTACCAAACTCTGCACTACCTAAAACTCTTGACACATAGGGAAAAGTCACCAAGGGAAAAACAATTGTCATCGCTTGACGTATAATATTTAAGATAGCGTTTTTAGTTAAAGATTGTTCTTTCATTTCCTCTCCGTAAAGCCTGTATTATTTCCACCTCAACCGCATCCTCATACCTTCGCCCGATAAAAAACTGTATAGAAATATAATTACAAAAAGTATAATAATAGTACCAGCGGATACATATGCACTACTATACTGATCAATAGGCGATAAAACAATCCAGTAATACAAATATCCATAGACTAAAGTCCAACGAGTTGTTTTTAGGCTTTTAGTTTTATATTTTATTTTTCCGTAATAAATATAAGCAAAAAGAATTGCTATTAAAGCCACAAATATGTACATTCCCAATAAACCAAAATCATGAAACGGTCTTCTAAAGAATGTATAGATATTACTTAATCCGATTCCTAGTGGGCGAAACTCTAAATTATAAGAAGTTGACTTTTCACTTAGGCCTAAGTAGTTAAAAATTTTTAACAAACTAAACAACGACTCCTCACCCCAGATCTTTACAGGAACAGGAGATTCAATATATTTTGAAAATAATACTATGGCACTTGCAATATAATCTGAAACGTAGTCAAATAACGTTCTAGAAGTACTTCTACCTAAAAGAGACAAGGAATAATAGAAACCAGGAATTCCCAGCAATAAACCAGTCAAACCTACTCGTATTACTTTCCATGATAAATTTCTAAACCAACCATTTTTTTGATGCCAAAGAATATAGTATTCAATTAGCATAGCGCTTAACAACTTTAAAATCTGCGTTCTTCCAGCACCAAATGTACTAGGTAGGACTGATAAAATAATTAACACTAATAACAAACTATTTGTGAGCTTATTTTTATAACGAGATATAATATTGTTAAGCAATAGGTAAGATGCAACATATCCTGAACCTTCTACTATTTTAAGAAAATGTATAATTATCCCACCAACAGATTCAACATCCCTACCTTCTAACTGGTTTACTCCCATTCTTCGATATTCTTGAAACATTGCAGATATATCTCCACCTCCAACTAGGGAGCGAATTTTCAAGAAATACCAAATTACAATAAAAGTATTTGTGATAATCAATAGATACAATTTCCAATGATTAATAGGGTAACCCATAATAGCTGGTTCGGAATCTATTTGCTTACTTACTACACGTTTTTGTGATCTAATTATAAGATTTTTTATCAATACTTCGCTTAGCATAAAAATAAACACACCAGATAGTGTAATCAATCCAGCATTAACATTATAATCAATATGCCAATTTCGAATATTAAGTATTGCAAACAGTGAACTAATACTAAACATTATTGTCATCATTGTAGATGGTGAAAGAATATCTCGATCTGATAATAGATAAGATAAAAAGAATAGACTCAACATCCCCAATAACAGAATATATAGAAAGCTCATTTTCCCCTCAATCTTCTGTTGATTCCATTAATTCAATAAAAGCATTACATGACTCTAGTAGACATTTATTCACAAAGATAACTTTTCTATATAAACCTTTATAAGTTTGATTTGTCGATACATCCTCATGATGAATCACCTTTATACTAGGATCATATACAAATTTTAAATTATCTCTCATGCCTAAATAATGTAGAATATAAGATTCATAATACATAAATGTTTTTGAATAAAAACATTCATCATGTGTGTCTATAAATGATTTAGCAAATATATAGATTGCACCATGCAAAGGTTTATTAATTTGAACAGAGTCAAAACCCGCTACTTGCGAAACATTTTCATCAGGTCTGTTACGTAATAAATACTTTAACCGGATTAAAAATTTGAATTTATTTTTAAATTTCAACTTCCTTTGAGTTGACTTCAAGTCTTGTAAACTATAATTATTCTCTCTTTGAGGATTTTGGTGAATATTTGTCTTAGTTGAAAAAATATCCGGTCCCAATACATCAAATTGATAAAGTTCGTGTGATTTTTCTAATCGTTCAGTAAAATCTGTCTGTGTAATAAATACATCGTTGTTCATTACAACGATATATTCCGGAGAGTACTTTTTAGCTTCTACATAGCCAAGGTTATTTCCTCTTGCAAATCCAACATTTTCTTTTGATACTAAAACAGTAATTTCTTCATCTTGCTGATATTTTGCAATTAGTATTTCACCAGACTTATTAGGAGAAGCATTGTCCACGATAACAATATGTCTAGAACCCTTCACCATTTTTTTTATCGTATTGACACAATCAATCGTTTCGTCTAACGCTTGATAATGTAAAATAACAAAAGCAATCATAGTAACTTTCTCTCCCTAATAAAATCGTCTATTTCTTGTCGCCGAATTTCTCTAAAATCAAAGTAAGTAGCGACTTTATGACAAATCATATCATATTTCTTAACAAATTTTTCAAGTTTATATTCATCAAAATAATCCATTTTAGATTCTTTTCTGTTCCTCAAACGAATAGATTCTAAAATTTCATTTATTGAAGCTGAAATAAATATCACATCTACATTTTTTAAAATAGGCTGAAAAAAAGAAATTATTTCTATAATTTTCTCAGTAGACAAATTATAGTTCACTCCTAATGATATAATTCTATGAACTAGTCCCTCGTCTAATATGCTATGGGAACTAAAACCTATTTTATACGATGTTGCTACTAGAACAATACTGTCTAACATATCCGATATTGTTAAATCATGAAAAACTGCAGATAAGTCCTCATTAAATAGCATCGCTCTTAATTTCTTACTATAATATAAAGAAATAGGAGAGTATTTAGATAATTTTTTCACCTTAGCTAGGACTCGATTGTTTGCCTTCTGACTAATTTCTTCCCTGCTAATGCCTACTATTTTTTCTTTCACATATGTTTTTCCACATCCGGGTGGACCGAAGAATTCTATTTTCATTTTCCCTCTATGAGATTCTAACTAAAAACATTTAATCGCAGTATTCAATAAGATTGAGTAGCCTCTGTATATGTTTATCAGGTAAGTAGTATTCTGCTGATTTCAAACAATTTTTTCTAATCTCAATAATTCTATCTTGTTGTTGAATCAACCATTCAATACCTTCTTCCAAATTTAAAGCTAACTGACTTGGATAAATAATACCATTATATCCAGTAATAACTGACTCTTTATTACAGTTCCAGTCTGTTGCTATAACAGGAAGGCCTGCAAAAAAACTTTCAATGATAGTACCCGCAGCACCCTCACCTTCCCAATAAGTTGGGAAAAGTAATCCGTAGTAATTTTGTAACACTTCTGTAGATTCAGAAAAAGAAACCTCTCCCATATAACGAATAAAATCAGGTGTCTGTCTTAAAAGAGATTCTAGTTCAGATTTATACTCTAAATCAACCGGACCATAAATATCTAAGCTACAAACTATTTTTTCATGAGTTTGGTTTATATGCTGAACTGCTTTAATCGCCTCTGAAATTCCTTTTTTCTTTGTAACTCTAGAAAATGTACAAAAACGATAAGGAATATCAGAACGGTAACTTTTATCACATACATCAACTATTTTTATATCTCTAAAATTTGGAATAACTTCCACATTCGAAATTCCACGTTCTACAAGTTGCTCAGCAAGTTGCTTAGTCTCTACAAGATTCATAGTAAAGCTTTTTAAATATTTCTTAAACAACGGTTTTTCATCTATGAATTCACCTAATCTCCCACCAATCACATCATGAATTACTTTAACATTAAACATTTTTGCTGCAACATAAAGTAATGGAAAAAATATATTCATTCCATTTCCTGATACAAGTACAAAAATATTTTCTGTACTAATTATAGTTTTCAATGTTTTTAAAAAAAGTCTAACAGGACGCTTATTTTTATAGTAGGTATCAATAATTTGAATATCCTCAGAAGTTGCTTTTTTTAATTCATTATATAAATTAATTGTTTTTACTGTTTGCCCATCTGTGAATTTTTGATCCCCTCCAAAATGTCCAATAATCGCAATTTTGTTCATCAAACCCTCAATTCTTTATAGCAATCATAATTTGGGTAAAGAGAATAATTCTCCCCATTCGACATCATATTTCTTAGGATTTATTGGCATCATACCGGCAGCAGGAGTGAAAGTCAATTCTGCAAACTTAAAGGAGTTTTCTGTAATAAAAAAATCAACTCTTACAAATGGAAATTCTGATGACAATTTTTTAGCAACTTCAATCATTTCATCTAAGAAAGATGGAATAGTCAGCTCACCAAAATCTTTATAATCATTACGAATCAATGGCATTTTTTGACCATCTAATTGATAGAAACCTATCTCAGCTTGCCTATCATGTATTAAATCTGAAGAAACATAAAAGAATGCCGGATTCCCATTAAAACAGAAAAATTTATAATCAGTTATAACATCACCTAAGTATTCTTCGCAAATGATTCGTCTTTCTTTAATTTTTCCATAATGTAGTTCGACATTAAATTTTGAAAAATCTTCTTTTAACCATCTATTTAACTGAGAAGTTGCTGCTTTTTTGTCGAATTCTTTTTTATTGTGACATAAAATATTATATGCACATCCATGAGTACACTTTAAAACAAATTTATCAGGGAGGGCGTCCCAATCAATATCATTGGCATTATCCCATACACCAATTAAATTTGTCAGATATTTAGAATACCCTTTATCCTCAATATACTCCCTAACCTGGTATTTATCACTACATTTGATCACTGTCGGATTGTTTGGGCAATAATACAATTTATACCACTGTAATTTCTCATTCAATTTTTTAGGATTATTCAAATCCAAAGACTCTTTTAAATATATACGGTAATATAATTTAGAAAGAGTATCATGTGGAACTATATTAAATAATATAGTCTGCAATTTTCTCCTCATTTTATACAACAAACTATCTCTATCCATTATTCCCCTCCATTTACTTAATTTTCACTAACTTTATAAAAATCCAATATAAAATATGAAAACTACTTCTACAAATACTTAACTTTTCAATATCTCTATACAATTCCCAATGATACTTTATCAGTGATATTTTGTTACTTGATATCGAATTGTTTCGAATTCTATATTGCACAAGTACTTGATTCAATCCATAAATATACTGTGTTTTTTTCAGTATTTGCAACCAAAGTGCATCATCGTTCCTTTTTCTTATGTTGGGCACTTCAAACTTTCCTAGTTCCTTTACACTATACATGACTGTAGAATTACCAACAGGACAGTCTAGTAAAATTCTATTATAGTTTGCTTTGGGAAGTGTTTTTATAATTCTACCTATTTTTTCCCCTGATTCACTAATCTGTTCATAATCGGTACAGGAGAAAGAGATATTGTGTTCCTGCATAAAGGACAGTTGTTCACTTAATTTTTCAGCAGTCCAAATATCATCTGAATCCAGAAAAGCCATATATTCCCCTTCGGCTTCTCCCATTGCTTTATTCCTAGCAACAGCTGCACCAGAATTTTTTTCTAACCTTATATACTTAATTCTTGTATCTTCTCGGACATATTGACTCACTACCTCCTCTGTGTCATCACCTGAACAATCATCAACAATAATCATTTCCCAATTGGGATAAGTCTGCGACAACACCGATTTTATAGTTTCTTCTATAAAATTAGCAGAATTGAAGGTAGGAGTAATAACTGATACTAAACCATCTCTCATTTAAAAACCTCAGATATTATCTGTTTATATTTTGACACAACATATTCCACTTCTTCGTCACTTAATCTTGTATGCAATGGTAATGTAATTTCATTTTCAAAATAGCGGTATGCATTTGGATAATCTTTGATATCAAAGCCTAAATCCTTATAGGCCGTTAACATCGGAAGTGGCTTATAGTGCACATTACATGCAATACCCTTTTCTGCCATCTTTTGAATAATCAAGTTACGTTCTTCTAAACTGATCCCTTCAACATGTGTGACATACAAGTGTCTAGATGACTGATAGTGAGGCCCATCATGTTTCAGGGGTGAAATAGGCGTACCTTCAAATGCCTTATCATACTGAGCAACAATCGCTTTTCTTCGTTCCAGTAATTGAGGATATCTTTTTAATTGTACCAACCCAATTGAAGCCATGATATCTGTCATGTTACACTTATAAGCCGGTTTTACAATGTCATATTCCCAGGATCCTAATTGAGTTTTTGCTAATGCGTCTTTGGTCTGACCATGAAGTGATAAAATCTGAAATTCTTTATACAATTCATCATCATCAATACCAGGATGTGATTTCCATGTGACACTGCCTCCTTCTGCTGTTGTAAAGTTTTTTACAGCATGAAAAGAAAATGATGAAAAATCAGCAATATTACCAGCAGGAACATTTTTGTACGTTGCTCCTAAGGCATGAGCACTGTCAGAAATAACTACAATCCGATTAAAGACATCCTGTAACTTACCAGTCGCTTTAAACAGATGCTGTTTAGCAAAAACAATGTCAAAAATTCTATCATAATCACATATAATTCCTGCTAGCTCTACAGGAATAATCGCTTTCGTATTGGATGTAATGGCTTCTTCAAGCAAATCATAATTCATTTCAAAAGAATTTTCTTGAATATCAACCATAACAGGAGTCGCACCTACGTGAGTGATGACACTACAAGAAGCTGTATAAGTCATCGCTGGGACGATAACCTCATCTCCTTTACCAATCTCTAGAACTCGCAGAATAAGCTCCAAAGCTGCTGTAGCAGAGTTCAAACATACAGTACGATTTGTGTGTGTGTACTCTGATAAACGTCTCTCTAATTCTTTTGTTTTAGGTCCGGTTGTAATCCAACCTGAACGTAAGGTGTCTGCAACTTCAGCAATTTCTTCTTCTGTAATATCTGGGGGTGAAAAAGGAATATTATATTTTGTCATAATGGGTTACTCTCCTATTTAACTACTTCCACTACTGTCTGAATCATGATTTTCAGATCATTAATAAAACTAAACTGTCTTAAATACTCTAAATTATAGTGCATTTTTGCGGGTAAAACTTCGTTCACATATGCATCATCAACCGTTAAACCACGTTCGACACATCTATTGATTATAATATCTTCATCTTTGAACGAAATGCTTGCTGGAGAGGTTATCCCAGCTGGCAATAATAAAGTTACTTTCATTTCATCTGTATACTGATCGGTATATTTAGGAACTTCAGGTCTGGTACCAACAAAACTCATGTCCCCTAATAACACATTAATCAATTGCGGTAGTTCATCTATACGATATTTCCGAATAAATTTCCCAATTTTAGTAATGCGATTATCATTGTGAGACGTTACGAGAGACCCTTTTTTATCAGCTCCCACTACCATAGTTCGAAATTTCCAAATTTTAAATTCTCTGCCATATTGTGTAATTCGGACTTGTTTGTAAATAGCTGGGCCTGAACTATCTATTTTAATCCAAATCCCAATTATCAAGATAACAGGAGAAAATAGGATGAGAAGCACCAAAGCTAGTAAACGGTCCATTAATAATTTACAAAATAATGAGATTCGTTTATTATTCAACAATTTATAATAACGTTCCACATCTTCATTTCTAAGCTGAGCTGGCAAATCTTCAAACTTTATCATTTATACTCCTACTGTTGCGCAAATTTTATTAATTTAGCTTTCAATTCTGCTCCATCTAATTTTGAAATAGAATCAATGAAAGCTGTTACTTCTGAATTATGTAAAGCTTGAACATTTCCTACAAATATTTTTTCATAGATTTGTTCGTCAACTCGCTCTTCAGTAGAGAGCAATTCCTCATATAATTTCTCTCCTGGGCGAATTCCAGCTTCTACAATTTGGATTTCCTCTTCCGTATGACCGCTCAAGGTAATCATTTTTTTAGCTAAATCTAAAATTTTAACTGGCTCACCCATATCTAACACGAAAATTTCTCCACCATGCATTAACGCACCCGCTTGAATAACAAGACGACTTGCTTCAGGAATAGTCATGAAATACCGTGTCATTCGGAAATCTGTGACGGTAATTGGACCACCGTTCGCAATTTGCTCCTTGAACAAAGGCACTACACTACCTCGACTGCCTAAAACATTCCCAAAGCGAACCGCTGCAAACAAGGTCTTCCCTTCCTCATTCAAACTCGTAACAATCATTTCAGCCACACGTTTTGTAGCACCCATGACGTTTGGAGGATTCACAGCCTTATCTGTAGAAACCATTACAAATTTAGCAACTCCAGCTGCTTTCGCAGCTTCAGCCACATTTTTAGTTCCATAAATATTGTTTTTTACTGCTTCAGTTGGGTTGTATTCCATCAGTGGGACGTGCTTATGAGCTGCCGCATGGTAAACACGATCAGGTTGATACTCATGCATAATATGGAATATCCGTTCTCGATCTTGTATATCCGCGATAAGAGGCACAATCTCTACTTTATCTCCATATTGAGCAAGTAATTCTTTATGAATTAAATAGATAGAATTTTCTCCATGACCTAAAAGCAGCAATCTTGCAGGAGAAAAACGAGCAATCTGACGACAAAGCTCTGAACCAATTGAGCCTCCTGCTCCTGTCACTAAAATTGTCTTACCATCAATATTGGATTGCAAACTCGTTTGATCAAGTCTCACTTCTTTTCTTCCCAATAAATCAGCAATGTCAATTTCCCTTAATTTATGTACTTTTAGCTTTCCTGTAACCACTTCTTCATATTTTGGCATAGCACTAACTTTAGCACCTGTCTTTTTACAAAGAGAAAAAATTCGTTCATACTCATCTGGTTTAAGTGAGGGAATTGCCAGGACAATCTGACTTATCTCATAATTTGCTACAATTTCAGGGATTTGATTATCCGTACCAACAACTTTGACACCATGTAAAAACGAGCCTTGCTTACTTGTATCACTATCTACAACAGCAACGATCTTTAACTCAGGTGACTCTTTTAAAGCCGTTTTAATAAATAGGCTTCCACCATCCCCTGCTCCAACAACCAGCGTTCTACTTACTTTACTTTCTTCAACCTCTGTATAGGTTGTTCCGTTTTTAAAACTAAACCACATTCTCCAGCAAAGACGCATGGACATAGTAAATAAAATAGAAAACATGCAACTAAGCAATAAAAAACGATAGCTTGTATGCAAGGATAGCGCAAGTTCTACTAAGAAAACGATAAAGTAAGCACCTACCAAGGTTAGACTGATCGTGCTGAGAGTTTTATAGTCCGTGTAACGATTGATAATCGAAAAGAGTTTCGTTTTGATCCCAATTAAAAAATAGAGCACAACTGTCATTGTTAAGGTTTGTACAAAACTCAAATCTGACAGCAAAACATATTCAGATAAAAAGAAGTATGCCACAAAACCACTAAAATATATTAAAACAGCATCTGCTATCACCAGAATAATTCTTTTTTGTGATCGTGTTAATTCCATAATATCCCTTTATTTCTACTATTCTTTACTCAAATTATCCCCATAGTGTCCATAGGAACCATAGAAACCATATTTATCCGCTTCAACATTGTATTTATTTAAGACTACACCAAGGAACGGTGTAGATGATTGTTCTAACTGCATTTTAGATCTTTGAACCATCTTCCGCTTAACTTCCTTTGGTGCCACAACCAAAAGGCTAGCATCACAGACCCTAGAAATAAGAGTCGCATCTACTACCATACCAATCGGTGGTGTATCTACAATAATATAATCATAGTGACGGCGCAAAACGCTCATCATCGTTGCAAATCGATCACTCTGAAGAAGTGCAGTCGGGTTAGGGGAGATTTGCCCCGAAGAGACAACGAAAAGATTTGGCTCATCCGTTTCGCACAATCCTTGAGATAGATCTGTAGTCCCAGACAGATATTCTGTCAAACCAGTGACTTTTCCATCACTCTTAAAAACCCCACCTAACATTTTAGAGTTCCGGATATCTGCATCAACTAAAAGTGTCTTGTGACCCGCCTTAGCAAAGGTCAGAGCGAGATTGGTTGAAGTTGTCGTCTTTCCTTCACCTGGGAAAGTAGAACTAATAGCAATTACTCTGATATTCTCACCGCTAAGCTGGATGTTGGTTCGAAGAGCATTATAGTACTCCTCTACCCGTGAAATAGACATTTTCTTCTTTCTTGCTAACTCTAATATTGGCATTGTATCTCCTAACCTACCTTATTCATATCTGGGACGACACCAAGCAAGGTCATTCCTAAGACTTCTTCAATATCTTCTGGCTTCTTGACACGGTCATCAAGGATCTCAACAATCACTACTACAATGACCATCAAGACACCACCCGCAAGCACTCCAATGATGGTATTGCGACGGATGTTCGGAGAAGACGGTGTTTTTGGCGTTTCTGCTTCTTCTAGCGTTGTAACATCAGATACCTTGGTGACAGCGATGATCTTCTCAGCAGCGACTTCACGCAAAGTATTGGCGATACGGCTAGCTTCTGCCGGATCCGCATGCGTAACCGTAATGGACACAATCCGAGTATCTGTCGGTACAGTCACCGTCACCTTAGATGCCAAGTCAGATGGCGAACCTGACAGTTTCAATTCTGAAATGACGGATGCTAAAACGTCTTGAGACAGGATAATTTCCTTGTAGTCTTTTACCAGATAAGAACCGGCCTGCAAGTCTTGGTTTGTCAAGGTAGGATTTTCGCCCTGCTGACGATTGACAACGTAGATACGCGTCGTGCTCTTATAAGTAGGCTTAGCAATAAAAACGCTGTAACCTAGGGCTAAAATCCCCGTCAATAAGGCAGTTAAGATGATTAAAAACTTCCGTTTCCAAAGTGTCTTCAACAGAGACAACACATCGATTTCGATCATTTGATTTTCTTGATTCATGTATTTACTTTCTCCAGAGTTTGATTGATTAAATAAACTCGTTACTTAATAAGATTTCTTGGTTTGTCTTAAAGAGTTCTTCCGCACGCTCAGCGCCGTATTTTTTCGCGACAATCTGATAGGCCTTTTGCATATAAGGCGGTCTGTCATCGAGATTGTGCATGTCGCTGGCAACGAAATGAACTAAGTCCCGTTCTAAAAAGAACTGAACACGCTTTTTCATAAATTTGTAACGATCACCAAAGAGCTTGGGTTTCAAAACATTTGAACTATTGACTTGCATATAGCAGCCCATATTGATCAATTCGCTGACCTTATCTTCATCATTTTCCAGACAGTGATAGCGCTCGATATGGGCCACCACCGGAGTCATACCGAGGCGGATAACATTGCCCAAGGCTGAGTGAATATCCTTATAGGGTGTATTCATACTAAACTCGATCAAGACATACTTGGTGTCGCCTAGACTGGGAAATGTCCCCTCTTCCAGCTTTTGTAAGATATCGCTAGTATAGTAAATCTCAGCTCCATATAGCACGGTCAAGTCGTCAGCAACTTCCTTGGCTAACTCCTGCACTTGCTTAAAGTTTGCTGCAATCTTTTCTTCGGGCGTTTCAAACATGCCCTTTCGGCGATGAGAAGTGGAAATAATGGTACGAACGCCCTGACGATAGCTTTCTTCTAGTAGACGTCGGCTATCCTCTAATGTCTTAGGGCCGTCATCCACATCAAAAATGATATGTGAGTGAATATCAATCATGCTTTACTTCCCTTCCATCACTTCTTGGATCGCTGCTTTGGCTGCTGCCAAGCTATTTTGATCAATTTCCATCATGTAGAGATTGGCTTCTGGCATGGCATAGGAAGGCAGACCTGTATTTCCAGTTCCAGTCAAGGCTTGAGAAGTTACATTGTAACTTCCGCCTGACTCTAACTGAGTATTGATCAGATTCATCATCGTTTCCAAGCTCATATCGGTCTGGACAGAATCCTGCAATCCTGAAAGAATGGCGTTGTAGTTCTTCAATGCATCTGTCGAAGTCAGCTTTTTAATGACTGCTGCAATGACTTTTTCTTGGTTCTTACCACGATCATTATCTCCGCCATTTAGAGAATAACGTTCACGAACGAAAGTCAACGCTTGTTCAGAATTTAATGAAATATTACCAATAGGATAATGAGTATTTCCTGCAGTAAACTCTTGGTCGTTCTCAATATCAATCCCGCCCAGCAAGTCAATCAACTTGAGGAAGGAAGTGAAATTCAGGCGCACGTAGTAATTCAAATCAATGCCATAGAGATTTTCCAAGGTGTGAACTGAAGCGTCCACGCCGTAAATACCCGCGTGGGTCAGCTTATCTGGCTGATTAAGGCCACCGTCCGCAATTGGAACATAGGCATCCCGTGGTGTCGTCGTCAGCAAGACTTTCTTGGTCTTACGGTTGACTGTCATGATAATGTTGACATCTGAGCGTGACACAGAAGAAATCGGTCCATAAGTGTCAATTCCACTGACATAGATATTGAAGACTTCTGCATTTGGATTTTGCTTGCCGATGGCTGTATCAATCTTCTTGCTCATCTTGTGAGTGTAGATTTTTTTAATCTTAGAAGCATAATCGGGATCTTCTCCACGAATGGTATCTTCAAAGACACTATTCAAGACCATAGCCTTGGCTTCACCAGAAGTCAGTGACTTATAGGCAGAGAGATATGAAGAAGCTGTATCCACTGTCAGCTCATGTCCTTGTGTCTGACTGATATTTTTCATCAGTGCTTGAACATTGTCTTGGTCATTGCCTGACGGTGCTAAGACATTTGTCAACTGCTTGAGGTCCTTAACATCACTATCTGCCGGCACCACGATACTCATTTCATACTCAGAGTAGTTAGAAGTGGAATTAACGCCAGCCGACAAGTCGACTAAACCCTTTACAGCATACATAGACACTGACCCCACAAGCAGGGCTACTATTAGAATAGTACTGGTGGTCTTTCTTGCCTTACCCTTGAAAATCAGGAATCCTGATAGGACTGCCACTGCTAGGATGAGGGCTGTCACTAAAACATTCACATAGCGAAAAGCTAGAAAATGATAGCGGAAAATTGTGAAAATCAAGAAGGCTGCTAACAAAGTATAAACACCCAAGAGGGTGCTATTAACTATTTTTAATCGATCGTTTTTCTTTTTAGACTTTTTTGCTCTCTGATACATTCACCTTACTACTTTCTGTGCGAAATTACTCTAGTCTATTATAGCATAAAAACATGGCTTTTTTTAAGAATTTCTTAAGAATATTATATAATTGTAAAAAAATCCTATTTTTTTTGTCAACGACTTCAACTTTGAAATCGAATTCAAGCCAAAATATAGAAAAATAAAGCGATACCAAGGCATTGACACCACCTTATTCTGGTAGATAAGATAGATCTCCGCTCATGAAATCCAGAGAGCCACTAGCATATAATAAGAACATTTAAAAAATTATGGACACAGTTGAACAAAACGTCCTATTTTTATGCTGAAAGTTTTGCTCCAATCTAGACGATTATAGTAAGCCATCTCGATCCACTTGCTCATAGGCCTGGAGGCCATCATTGAGCTTGTCCCAGATGACTACCTGTCCTGACTGAAGGGACTTCTGCACATCAATGATTCGCTGATTAGAAGATCCGCGAAACTGCAGCATGAGATTTTTCTTCGCGATATCAAAACGGCCGTCCACTAAGATGTCAATCAGACTCAGCAGCTCCAGCTTGTCCTCCGTTTCCAGCATCATCTCCTCCCAGGTGTAGCCCGTCCAGGACCAAATATCCTTGTCTGGAAGCTCTCTCCGAATCCGCTTGACCAAGGGCAGGAGAATGCCTGTATTGAGAAATGGCTCGCCGCCTAGAAGGGTCAGCCCCTGCACATAAGGCTCCGCCAAGTCTTTCATAATCTGCTCCTCCAGCTCTTGGGTATAGGGAATACCAGCGTTGAAGGACCAAGTTGCTGCATTATAGCAGCCCTCACAATGAAACATACAGCCACTGACATAGAGGGAGTTACGGACACCTTCGCCATCTACAAAGTTAAAGGCCTTATAGTCAATGATTCGCCCCTTACTCAGCTCCTCACTTTTCCATTCTTGAGGTTTGGGATTGTTCATCGTCATCCTCCAAATCAATCCAGTAGCGCTGACTTCTGTCTATTGTATTTTCGTAAACACCGCCAGCAGAGAGAATCGTGCGGCGACTGGCTTCGTTGTCTTCATCACAGGTAATCAGCACTCGGTCCAGTCCTTGCTTTCGTGCCTCTGCTAGTCCGAGCTCCAGTTGCAACTTGGCCAAGCCCTTTCTGCGTTGACTAGGCCGGATAGAATAGCCAATATGCCCACCCTCTACAAATAATTTGTCATTCAAAGATAGGCGTAGGGCTAAAAAGCCCAGAGGATAGCCAGTCTCATCAAAGGATAAAAATTGGATGGCAGGAACCCAGCCTGCTGGCAGATTCTCAGTATCCTCCTGCCGCTCTACAATTCGCAACCAATCCTCATAATCCTTTGCTCGCTTCCAAGTGGAGCCCATGCCACCGTGCATATAGGATTTTGCAGCATCGAACTCCGCAACCATCTCTAAAATCGCGTCTTTATCTTCCAAAATTGGTCGTCGTAACTTCATAAACTATCCTCAATCTAAATCAATCCAATAGCGCTCTTTACCAGCTCGAACATCCTCTAAAGCTCCGCCATTGGCCAGAATCACCGCTCGACTGGCGGCATTGTCCTCATCGCAGGTCACCAAAGCTCGTTTGATATTTTTACTTTTGGCTACTTGCAAGCCTTGCCGCAGCTGCTCTTTTGCCAATCCTTTCCCACGCGCAGAGGGACGGATACTGTAACCGATATGCCCGCCTTCTTGGAGCAAATGGTCATTGAGCCGCAAGCGCAGATTGAGAAAGCCCACTGCCTGACCATCCACAGCAAAAGCGACCAGTTGAATATAAGGCACAAAACCTTGTGGCAAGCCTAGACCTGCCTCAGCTAGCCGAATGGTATCCAGCCAGTCCTCATAGACAAAATCCGCTCCGCCAAAGAAGCCGTCCTGTCGGCTACCAGCCGCTTCAAAGTCAGCCAGCATCTCTAAAATATTTTCCTTGTCTTCTAGTTTCGGTCGTCTAAGCTCCATACTTCCTCCTGATACGAAGAGAGTGAGACCGCCTTGCGCCCCACTCTGACTTCTATTATTTCTTGTTTTTTTCTAAAAATTGCTGACGCAGTTTGGCCAATCGCTCTTTTTTGCCATTGCCTCCCCGCGAATGTTTTTCATGGAAACGCTGTACCTGAACCTTTCCTTTATCATCCAATTGATACTTTCCCATCTTAATTTCCTTCGTACTTAATAGTTGAGCCATTCATGTGCTTGACCCGAGCTGATATTTCCTTGTGGCGGCCATTAACCATCGGACGTGCTTGCGGATTTCCTAAGTAACCGCAGGTCCGCTTGACCACATCGACTGTCTTGGGATCGCTGTTGCCACAGTTTGGACAGGTGAAGCCCCGCTCGGTCGGCGTGAAATCTCCCTCAAAGTTACACTTGTAACAGCGGTCAATCGGTGTATTGGTTCCCAGATAGCCGACTCGGTCATAGGCATAGTCCCAGACAGCTTCCAGTGCCTTTGGATTTTGCTGAAGAACAGGATATTCACAGTAATGGATAAAGCCGCCTGAAGCACCCACTTCAGGATAAATCTTCTCAAAGTCCAGCTTTTCAAAAGGCGTTGGATTCTTGCGCACATCGTAGTGGAAGGAGTTAGTATAGTATTCCTTGTCAGTAATATCCGGAACGACCCCAAACTTCTCTGTATCCAAACGACAGAAACGGTCGGTCAGGCTTTCAGACGGCGTCGAGTAGACGGAGAAATGATAGTCATACTGATCTGACCACTCTTGCACCCGACGCTTCATATCTTTGACAATAGCAACCGTAAAGTCCTTGGCTTCTGGATTAGTTTCCCAGTCGCCGCCGTAAAAGACTGCTGCCACTTCATACAGACCGATATAGCCTAGGGAAACCGTTGCACGACGGTGAGTAAAGAGCTGGTCCACCTGATCATACTTGCCCAAGCGTTGGCCAAAAGCCCCATACTGATAAAGAATCGGTGCATTGGCTGGACTGGCTTCCTTGGTCCGCTCCACTCGGTAAACCAAAGCATCCTCAGCAATATTCATCCGCTCGTTAAAGATTTCCCAGAATTTATCCAAATCCCCCTCGGACTCAAGCGCAATCCGCGGCAAATTGACAGTAACGACACCTAGATTCATACGGCCGGAGTTGACTTCCTGTCCATTTTCATCCTTCCAGCCTTGTAAGAAAGAACGGCAGCCCATCGGTACCTTGAAGGATCCAGTTAAGTCGATAATCTTGTCATAGGAAAGCACATCTGGATACATGCGCTTGGTGGCACACTCCAGAGCCAGTTCTTTAATGTCGTAGTTAGGCGTTCCCGGCTCTAGATTGAGCCCACGCTTTAGGGTGAAAATCAGCTTAGGGAAAATTGCTGTGCGGTGCTCGCTTCCCAGTCCCTTGATACGGATATTGAGAATGGCCTTCTGAATTTCCCGCTCAAAACGATTAGTCCCCAGACCAAAGCCCAGCGAGGTAAAAGGAGTTTGACCGTTAGAGGTAAAGAGAGTATTGATCTCATACTCCAGCGACTGCATGGCATCGTAGATGTCCTTCTTGGTCTTCGCCCAGGCGTACTCTTCCTGCTTATCCGGCAAAACCCATTGCTCCGCATCCTTGAGATGCTTTTGATAATTAAGCTCAGCATAAGGCGCCAAGACTTCGTCAATTCGGTCGGCTGAGCAACCTCCGTACTGACTCGAAGCCACATTGGCAATAATCTGTGAGATTTGAGCTGTCGCAGTCTGGATAGACTTAGGACTCTCTACTTCCGCATTGCCAATCTTGAAGCCATTTTTCAGCATGCCGTCAAAGTCAATCAGACAGCAGTTGGTCATTGGTGTATAAGGGCTGTAGTCCAAATCATGGTAGTGGATGTCTCCCTTCTGGTGAGCATTGGCCACATGAGGCGGCAGCATCTTAAGGCCGATGGACTTGCCGACAATCCCAGCAGTCAAATCCCGTTGGGTGTTGAAAACATCACTGTCTTTATTGGCATTCTCATTGACTACCGTGCGATCTTTGTTAAGGAGCTTGTCAATGGTAAAGTTGATATCCGTCGCTTTTGAGCGCTCAAAATCTCGTTGGGTGCGGTAAGTGATGTAGTTTTCCGCAATAGCGTATTCCTTGGCATTCAAAAGCTCATGCTCAACGATGTTCTGAATCTCATAGATTTTGACATACTTAGCGAAGCGACTGCTGATTTCTGCCACAACACGGTCTGTGATGGTTTCGAGCTTAGCTTCCAGCATAGGCGTCATGGGACCAAGGTCCTGAGCCGCTCGTACCATAGCCTTATAGATCTTAGTCACATCAAAAGCTACTCTCCGGCCGTCTCGCTTCTCAACGTAGACGGCGGGCGCGGTATCAAATTTTGCTTCTCTTAAAATCATCACAAACACTTCCTCTTCTCAATTAATCATCTACCAAACATTATATCACTCCAAAATAAAAAATCAATATGTTGTGGTAAAATTGTTATTTTATTATTTTACACACAACATATTGATTAGATTACTTGATTTGATAAAGCTTGAAGTGATTGAGTTTTAGGTTCACTTCTTCATAATCTTGAGAAATTTTCTTTTTCACATCCGAAAAGAGTTTCACATCTTTATTGACTAAGATAAACTTTGGACTTGCCTCGTTTAAAGCATTACGCAAGAAAATGCGATTTTCCTCCGTTCCTGTATAAAGCGACGGACTCAGTAGAGAAACGGCTGATAAACGTTGCGCTTTTTTATAGAGGCTAGCTGTATTGTCCCAAGCATAAATGCTATCCTTGCTAGTACTGTTTTCACGAATATGTTGGGCAGCCAAATTTCTCTCTGCTGAAACTCCATTGGATAGAATATACTCATTTACAAATGGATAAGCTAGGAGGTAAAGTATTGCAAGCAAAGGTAGAAAGAGTTGCTTGCCCAAGTAACGATTCCAGCTAGAAGTCTTGGTAGGCTTACGGTGACGTCTTTCATGGCCATCCCTGTCTCCACCTGTATCTAGCCACAAGGCTAGTAATAGTAAGGCAAAAGGCAGGGTTATCAACAATTGATAAGCGCCCTTCTCCGGCAGGCCTAAAACTCCAACAAAGCTGATAGGGAGACCTAGGAGCCCAATAAAGCGCATGCCACGCGCAGCAGTTGGTTCTTCTTTGAAAGCAAAAGCCGTCATCAGCGCTGTCAGAAAACCTAAACCTAGGAAGAGCAAACCATAATAGAGTAAATGGTCTAATAAATAGTTGCTATTGAGACGAAAAGCCTCTAGAACATAAGTCACTTGGCTAATCGCCACACCAAAGGAACCATTCAAAACCGTATAGTAGCCCAGTGGATAAAAGACTAAAGAAAAACCTAATAGACCTGCCAGCAACTGGTAAAATCCACGCGCTTTTCGCTTGTCAGCGATACTGTACAGAAGCAAAAACAGCGTTGTCAATGAGTAAAAAAACAGACTAAAAGCTGGCTCGATTAGAAAAGCCAAGGCTCCAACCATTCCAAAACGAATGAAAGATTCATCGCGGACACGCCCTTGTAAGTACTTCACGAGATGGGACAAACTCCAAAAGATAAATGGAAAGGCAAAAATCATAGAATAAGTTCCGCCAAATCCCAGTGTCACTACAAACAAATAGAACAGAATTGTAATCTGGCGAGCTAGACCACTTCTAACCGTTATTTGTGAAATTGTCTGGAAGAGATATATTCCTGCCAAGGTCAAAGCCACTATTTGAAAGAGTAGAAACACTACCGGACCAAGGAACAAATTCCCCAACCAGCTTACCAAATAGTAGAGGAGACCGCTAGTTCCATAAATATTTGCATAGGCAACTTCTCCCTGAGTCAAGGCCCAGCCAGCATATAGATTTTGCGATTGCAAATTGGTGGCTAAGTTGGTTAGTAGAGGATTGATGACACTGGTCAAACTGACCAAAATACTCCAAAAAAATAGTTGTAAGGAAGGAACTGGCTCGATTATTTTCTCTAGCCGCCGTCTCTCACTCGTATTTTGCCAGGTTTCTGCGGACATAGATACTAAAATTTCCACGTTTTCCTGCTGATTTCTATCGTTCATAAAAGTTCTCCTTGATTTCCATACTCTATAGTATATCAAAAAGCACTCTTTCTGTCAGCCTTATCTTGGCTCCCTTTCTTTTTCTGGCTCTTCTTTGCCAAACGCTCCAAATCGCGAAATCTCAGGTAAATTGGCCGTTTTTCTGGACAAGGAAGCCGATAAATTATTTTTGCTATTTCCATCTATAATCCTCCTTTGATTCTCTGTCCTCTATTTACTATTCGTAAAATAAAGGTACTAATCACAAGAATGCATGATGCGTAGCTAATGTCTCAGCAAAAAACAGAAAAAAAGAGGCTGGAACAAAAGTCCTAGCCTCTCAATTGTCTTTGGATTGTCAAGCAAGACGCAGTGGTTGAGTGGGCTCTACTACGCTGATTTCATCAGCTTTTACAGCCCTACTCAACTGTGCGGAGGTGGGACGACGAAATCGAATTCTAACGAATTACCGATTTCTATCCCACTCTCTTTAAAGTAGCGGAGCAAATAATTGCATGATTTCCTTTAGTAAACGCTGGTACCAGCTATTCTGAAGGGTTTCAAGGGAGATTTCTTTGGAAACATCAAACAAGTCTTCAAAATCCTGCTTAATATCCGCAATCGATTCTGTTTGATACATAAGGACGGCATTTTCATAATGATGCACCAGACTACGGTAGTCAAAATTAATAGTTCCGACCACGGCTAACTCATCATCCGAAATAACGTTCTTACTGTGGATAAAACCAGGAGTGTACTCATAAATCTTAACACCAGCCTCCAGCAAGTCTGGATAAGCACCACGAGTGACTATCTGAATCAGCTTCTTATCAGGAATAAATGGCGTCACAATGCGAATATCCACCCCTCTCATGGCTGCATTTTTGATATCCTCTGTCAAATCATAGTCAATAATCAAATAAGGGGTCGTAATATAGACATAATCGATGGCTTGATTGATAATATTCTGGTAGACAGCCTTGCCCACCTGTTCCTTATAAATCGGCTTAGGGCCACTACCATACGGAATATAAAGCCCTTTGCCTTCCACTCGCTGGCTATCAAAGTGATAACGGTCAAAGTCTGTAATTTCCCCGCGATTGATGTACCAATTCATCAAGAAAAGACGTGTCAAGGCCTTTACTGCTCGCCCTTCCAGACGGACACCGCCATCTTTCCAATGTCCGAAACGCACGATATGATTAATGTACTCGTCTGCCAGATTGATACCACCTGTATAGCCGACTTGCCCATCGACCACCAAAATCTTGCGGTGATCACGATTATTATAGGCCACCGTCATCCGTGGAATCACCTTATTAAACTTATGGGCATCAATTCCCATCTTGCGCAACCTTTTCGTGTAATCTCCTGGGAGAGTCGCCATACAGCCAATATCATCGTAAAGCAGCTTGACTTCAACTCCCTGCTGGACTTTATCTACTAAAATCTGAAGGATACGATTCCACATCAAACCTGGATCAATGATATAAAATTCAAGAAAAATGAATTTCTTGGCTGAGCGCAAATCATCTAGCATGGCCTCAAACATCTCTTCGCCAAGGGGGAAATACTGAGAAGTCGTGCCATCGTAGACATCAGCATTGTGATCCATACTCAGCAAAGACTTGACAATGCCAAAGGCTGATTTATTTTCCTGCTTGAGTTCGACTCGCAGGTCATAGCTGTTGTCCTCTCGAAACTTCATTGAGTCCATTTTTTCCAGCTGCTGGATTTCTTTTTTGGAAAGGCGTCGCTCCCCAAACATCAGATAAAGCAGAAAACCAAAGACAGGTACAACTGCGAACAAGAGCCAGGTCACCTTGCTTTCAGGAGGCATATTCCGATTGACAATCGTCAAAATAGTCCCGATGTATAAAGAAACAATGACAAGGGCTGACAACCAATTAGGAACCAACTGACTAAAATAGAAAAAGGCCGCAAAAACAAGAAATAATTCTAGTAACATGATAATGATGCTGAAACCATACTTAGACATCAGCAAACGAAACTTGCCCAGATTCATCCTAATCCTCCCTCATCTCACATTTTATCTAGTATAACAATAATTAGCAGCAATTTCAAAACTTTTTAAAAGAAAACAGTCTCTAGTCCAAGATTAAAGAAAGCCCTAGCACTCCATTATCCAAACACACAATAAGCTGGAGCATCTGTCCAGCCTTTTGTAGGATATTCCTTTTTGAAAATTATTGCTTGGTGAAGACGATTGTGTCATCATCATCGTTTTCCTGCGATAAATCTTCCAGAGTCAGTTGTTTTCCCTCTACACGATAACGCTTAACGTCATCTCCAACGATCATGGTTTGATTAGTTGGATCAACCTGCACCTGTTCAATTTCCTGCTCACCGTCGCGTTCGACTTTGGTCAGGGTTCCTTTATTTCCAGAAACTTCTAGGGTTAAGGCATCGCCTTCATGAGTGGCCTTATAGGTCCCGTCTAAGTCACTGGTAGCCGTTTGACTGGAGGTAGAAGTCTCTGAACTACTAGTATTTGCGCTACTGTTTGTATTGCTACTTACCTTGCTAGTTGATGACACTGTCTCAGATGACTGAGAAACAGAGGAACTCGCTTGAGATTGAGCAGCCTGATTGGATGGATTTTGACCAGAATTGCCACAAGCTACCAATACAAAAGCGGTCATAGCCGTAAGGGCTGAAAGAACTAATTTTTTTGAAACCTTCATATCGTTTCTCCTTTCTTTGTTCCACTTCTATTTTACCAAACAGGGCTTTCTATGGTCAACTTATACACTCTGGAGGTAGGCTCGAACCTCTGCAATAAAATAAAGTGAACCCGTTACAAAAAGAACTTGGTCGGCCGTCTGCTCTTGTTTGAAATTCTCGATAAAGGCTCTATAATTCGCCACATAATCAAAGTCCGCAGCTTCTGCCTGCCCCACAGATTCCCCATAGTCAAAGCTGGTCACCGTCACCTGAATCTCTGGCAAGTTCTCCTGCAAATAGGCCAGCATACCGCTGTAATCCTTGCGCTTCAAAGCTCCAAACAGCAGGCTGCACGTCTTGCCCTTCTGCCCCTTGATAAACTCGACCAAACGTGCCAGAGCTGGCAAATTATGGGCACCGTCCAGATAGATATTCGGACGAATTTCCTCTAGCCGCCCCGCCCAATGGGTCTTTTGCAAAGATGAAGGAAGCAGAGAAAAATCAATTTCCCAGCCCATTTGTTTCATAAAAAGCAGAGAAGCCTGCAAAGCCAGCGCTGCATTTTCTTCTTGGTAAGCACCCTGCAGTCCCAAGACCAAATGCGATAAAAGAAGATCTTGATTCTTAAAAGAGCCATCAGAAAACGAAAAATCTCGCCCGTATTCATACAAATCCAAGTCTAAACTTGCTGCCCGCTGCTCACAGACCTGACGAGCCTCCTCCGGCAAGGGGCCAATGACTGCCGAACGACCTTTTTTGAAAATGCCAGTCTTCTGTTCCGCAATCGCTGTAATGGTCTGCCCCAACGTCTCCTGATGATCCAAGCCCACCGATGTGACCACTGCAACTTGCCCATCCAAGACATTGGTCGTATCCAAAAGTCCACCAATACCCACCTCGATGAGAGCCAGATCAACCTTCTCCTCTCTAAAATAAAGAAAGGCCAGCAAGGTCAAGATTTCAAAATAGGATAGCTGGTCGTGCGTCTTGACCAATTCTCTCTCCATCTCCTGAATCTGCCGTCCCAAGCGAACAAAATCAGCATCCGAAATCGGCAGACTATTGATACAAATACGGTCATGAACGCTGATCATATGCGGCGATGTAAAGCTGGCTACCTTTTTCCCTTGATCGGCAAATAAATTCCGCATAAAAGCAATAGTAGAGCCCTTGCCGTTCGTTCCCGTGACATGAATGACTGGGTAAGCCCCTTCAGGATTCCCCAGCAAATCTACCGCTCTCCGCATCCGCTCCAGGCCTGAACGAAAATTTAGACCAATACGACCGTTCAACCATTTTTCAATCTCATTCATCATTTTCCTACATAAAAAGAGAAGCGAAGCGGATTTCCAATGTGAATCGCCACTCGCTTCTCTCTCTTCTCTATTCTTTGTAAAGAAACTAACTGTGGCCAAGCCGTGATAAATTCTCAAACTGGCTGATTTTCTAGTTTCTAAGTTCAGGCTAAAAAGGTCTCCCGGACCTTCCTCGCTTTCTAGTTTTCAAGCTCGGGCTAAAAAGGTCTCCCAGACCTTTTTACTCCTCCATAAAGCTGTTGAAGACTTCTTCAATCATATCCCACTCTGCATCAGAGTCTTCTGGGATTGGCTCCAACTCGCCTTCTGTGCCGTCTTCATTTTCTGTAAATGAGTAAGCTTGGATTTCAACTTCGCCGTTCTCATCTTCTTCAGCATTTACTGGTACCAAAAGTACGTAATTTTTTCCGAACTCTTCCTTACCATCAATGGTCAGAAGAATTTCAAATAAATTCTCGTTCCCTTGCTCATCTACCAAGGTAATCAATTCAGGCTGTGCCTGTTCGTGGTCATGATTATGATCGTGTGCCATAATTGTTTCCTCAATTCTTTCTAAAAGTTTCTATCTAAATAATTTTGTAAAATTAGCTGAGCCGCCAATTTATCAATCACTTTTTTGCGCTTGCTGCGGCTGACATCTGCCTGTTCAATCAGCATGCGCTCAGCAGCCACTGTCGTCAGACGTTCGTCCTGATACTCGACTGGAATTTGGAAAAGCTGGGCAATCTTCTCGCCATAAGCCTTACTCGCTTCCACTCGTGGACCGCTGGTATTGTTCATATTTTTAGGGAGGCCAAGCACAAACTTGTCCACCTTATATTGCTCGACAAGCTCCGTCAAACGCTCAAAACCGAACTGCTCTTTCTCTTCATCAATCTGAATGATTTCAAGCCCCTGAGCGGTGAAGCCAAGTGGATCGCTAATTGCAACGCCCACTGTTTTCGAGCCGACATCTAGTCCCATAATTCTCATCAGAGGTCAATGCCTTGCCCTTTCAGATAATAACGCACCAGTTCCTCTACGATTTCATCGCGTTCATATTTACGAATCTGATTTCGAGCATTATTATAACGAGGCACATAAGCAGGATCTCCACTCAGCACGTAACCTACGATTTGATTGATTGGATTATAGCCCTTATCATTGAGTGACTTGTAGACATCGGTCAAAGTCTCGCTAATTTCTTTTTTGTTTGAATCATCAAGATTAAAACGTACAGTTTCGTCTGTAAATCCCACAATTACACCCTCTTTCTTTAAGAATACCATCATTATAGCATAATTACAGCAGTTTCACAAACTTAATCCATGTAAATTTTCTACTTTTTCGACATTTTTTCAACTATTTACCGTTCCTTCCCATCAAAAAACTAGCCCTTTTTCAAAGACTAGTTTTCATCAAAAATATTAGGACGGATTGCTAATTTCCTTGCCCCCTTCATCTTGGAAGGACTTGATAAATTCTTCTGGAGTCTGAGACTTCATTTGGCTAAAGATTGGCCCATAGGTCGGTACTTTAGAAGCCGCATCATAATCAAGATTTGTCGGATCGATAATAAAATCAATATCAACAGTGCCTTTTTCAGTTACTTTAACATTCACTTGAATACCTTTTACTTGTTCAAGTTTATCCACTCCTGAACTTTGCTTGAAGCTCTTGCTCACCTCTTCTTGCAGAGAGGACAAGTCTTGACCAGCTAAGGCAGACTTAGCTTCTTCTGGCAAATTTTGTGAAATAGCAATATTCACCTTTTCATACTTCTTGCCCGCGTAGGTAACTGTCAAGGTCATCGTTTGATCGAGCCCTTGTACCTTTTGATTTAACTGATAAGACTTGGTAACCGATTTATCTTTTGCCTTGCTTTGGACAGACTGATTGCTACCAGCTTTTCCACTATGTGATTGTTGTCCACAAGCCGTCAACACCGCCAAACTAGCCATTAAAAGTACTACTGATTTTTTCATTTCTTTCTCCTTTTTGGTTTTATATGATTGACAAGAAGCTGCCTTACTGTTGCTCCTCAGCCCCGTTTATCAATAAATTATTGATATATTCTTCAGGTGGCATCTTTGTCATTTCTTTTAGATTGCTATTTTTAAAATAATTTAAAGTGAGTGCCTTTTCAATATCCAAATTGTCAAAATCGTAAGTTGACGTGATTTTCATTTCATTTTCATTAAGAATTTGAACGGTTCCGGTAAAACCAGCAACAGTTTTTGCCTGAGTATAGTCCGTATCCTTTTGCATTGATTCATCCAAGAGCCGTTGAGTCTCCTCCAGCCCCACTTCTTTAATCGCATTTTTGATACTATCATCCGTTGGAGTAATTCTCTCCATAATCACCTTGATAAAACGTTTCCCTTGATAAGTGATAATTTGACTAGATTGAATTCCTTGCTCATCTTTGGGGAAAACCAGTTTTTTTGTAATGACTTCCTGCTTTTCAGCCTGACTGATAATGGGAAGATTAGTTGTAATTTCCTCTTTTTTCCCCTTTGGCTTGTCTGCTTTCTTATGAGCGCAGCCAGTCAATATCACAGCTGCTAAGCCAAAAATTAGTAAAAATTTCTTCACGTTCCGTCCTCCTCAGAGATATTGTATCATAGTTTAACCGCTTGTCAATCATTTTTAGGTAATGAGACAGAAAAAGGCAGCCTAAAAGGCGCCTTTCTTTATCTAAATTATAGAGCTGCTCGTAAGCGAGCTTCTGTATTCTCAACATTGCGCACTGCACGAGGTAAGAAGGCACGGATATCATCTTCCTTGTAACCAACTTGGAGACGCTTGTCATCCACCAAAATCGGACTTTTCAGAATCCGCGGTGTTTCCATGATAATATCAATAACTTCGTTTACACTCAAATCTTCAATATCAACACCGAGTCCTTTTGCATAACGGTTTTTTGAAGATACAATGCTGGCAATGCCATTTTCAGTTTTTGCTAAAATATCAAGAATTTCTTCTTTGGTAATTCCTTCCTTACCAAGGTTTTGCTCCTTGTAAGTCAATTGATGGGCGTTTAGCCAGGTCTTTGCTTTTTTGCAGCTAGTACAACTTGAAACCGTATAAATTGTGATCATGCAAGTACTCCTTTCGCTACACGATACTACTATCGTAGTATATTATACCACAAAAACCATCGGTCTTGCGACCTATTTTGAAAAATTATTCCTCAATATCAAAGGCATCGTCTAGATCAAGAGTCACTTCTTCTAATTTTTCAAGAGGAGCCTCAGCCTTACCCTTCACTGCTTCTGCTGGTTCATCATCTTCAATCAAACCGTAACGTACACGGACTTGACGGTCGATTTCGTCAAAGACTTCTGGATGATCAGCCAAGTATTTCTTAGCATTTTCAGATCCTTGACCGATTTTTTCATCATTGTAGGAGTACCAAGCACCCGCTTTTTTAATGATATCCAAATCAGTCGCAATCTTAATCAACTCACCTGTCTTAGAAATACCTTCTCCGTACATGATTTCCACAAAGGCTTCCTTGAATGGTGGAGCTACCTTGTTTTTGACGACCTTGATTTTAGTTTCCTTACCAACATTGGTATCCTTGGCATCGCCAGTACCCTTGATTTGGGTATTGCCACGAACATCCAGACGAACAGATGCGTAGAACTTGAGGGCACGTCCACCTGGCGTCGTTTCAGGATTACCAAACATGACACCAACTTTTTCACGCAACTGGTTGATAAAGATGGCAATCGTCTTGGTTTTGTTGATAGAAGCAGACAGTTTGCGCATGGCTTGGCTCATCATCCGAGCCTGCAAACCGACATGGCTGTCACCGATATCACCATCGATTTCTGCACGCGGTACCAAAGCTGCAACTGAGTCGATAACCACGAGGTCAACGGCACCAGAGTCAATCAATTTACCAGCAATTTCAAGGCCTTGCTCCCCAGAGTCAGGTTGAGACAGCAGCAATTCATCAATGTTTACACCCAGAGCTGCAGCGTATGACGGATCCAAAGCATGCTCCGCATCAATAAAGGCTGCAATCCCACCTTCTTTTTGGGCTTGAGCCACCGCGTGAAGGGCAACGGTTGTCTTACCAGAAGACTCTGGACCGTAAATCTCAATAATCCGTCCCTTAGGATAGCCACCCGCACCAAGGGCGATATCCAAAGCTAGAGAGCCTGAACTCATGACTTGAACTTTTTGCTCAGCTCGCTCGCCCAGACGCATAATAGCTCCCTTACCGAAGTCTTTTTCAATGTTTTTTAGGGCATTGTCCAATGCTTTTTGACGTTCATCTCCAAATTTCTTTGTAATTTCATCCAAATTTTTCTGTTTTTTTGCCATTTATTTCTCCTGTTTTCTTCTAAAATGTCTTTTGGCCATCTGTTTATTATACCAAAAATCAGTTCTTTAATAAAGTTTTTCGTACGAGGTTGAAGGCGTGCATGACGGCAATCTTCCGCACATCCCGTCGGCTGCGACCAGCAATATTGACCTCAATCATTTCCGTTCCTGATTCACTCGCTAAGCCAATAAATACAGTCCCAGCTGGATGACCTTCCAGCGAATCTGGGCCTGCCACGCCTGTCAGACTGATAGCCAAATCGCTCCGAGTCAGCTTTCTAGCCTGCTCTGCCATTTTCCCAGCCGTAAAAGCCGAAACAACGCCGTGCTTCTCCAGCTCTCCAAAAGGAATATCTAACATCCGACTTTTTTCCCCCATACTGTAGGTTACAAAGCCACCTGAAAAAATGGAAGAGGCTCCAGCAAAATCTGCCAAGGTCGCTTGAAAGAGACCAGCTGTCAGACTCTCCGCCGCTGAAATCGTCTTCCCTTGACTCTTGAGCAAGTCAAAGGCCACTTGAGCCAAGGAATTGTCATCCCCATAACCATAGAAAATCTCAGACAAAGGCTGTCCCTCAAAAGTCTGATGTGCCAAAATTTCCTTTTCCACAACCTCAAACTTAGCATCCGCTTCTGCCTGACTCAAAGCCTTGGTGGACAGTCGCAAGGTCACTTCACCCGTCTTTGCATAAGGTGCAATGGTCGGATCGCTTTGTTGATCAATCATCTCAGCCAAAATAGTCACTAGCTGACTCTCACCGATACCAAAGAAACGGAGCACTCGTGAATACAATTTTTGGCCTGTGGATAAGAGGGGAACCAGCTCGTTATTGACCATAGGCTTGAGTTCGCTTGGCGGACCTGGCAGGACCACATAGGTCACTCCATCAACCTCTAGTAAACCACCAACGGCCAAGCCTGTCGCATTTGGTAACGGAGTCGAGCCTGTAACCAGCTGGGCCTGACGCTCATTGTTGGGCGTTCGAGCATAATCTGGTCGACTGGCAAAAAAACGATCCAACTTTTCCACAGCATCTGGATCAAAGCTCAACTCTCGACCTACAAACTTAGCCAAGGTCTGCTTGGTCAAATCATCCTCTGTTGGCCCCAGACCCCCTGTAAGGATAATTAAATCACTGCGCTCTTTGGCAATTTCTAGGACAGATAGAAGACGGTTTTCATTGTCCCCTACTGCTGTCTGAAAATAGACATCAATCCCTATACTCGCTAGCTTTTCAGATAAAAATTGGGCATTGGTATTGACAATCTGACCTGTCAGAATCTCGGTGCCCACAGCAATAATTTCTGCTTTCATAGAACCTCCTACCTTACTATTCGGAATTGGCTTTATTTTATCACAAAAAAGAATAAAAAAGTTGATTTTCATGTCTGGAAATAAAAAGAGCTGTCAACTTTATTGACAAAGTTGTCAACATCCTGTGGATAACTTTTGAAATTCTGTTTGTTATGGAGAATAACTGCCTTGTTAGGCAGATGCTATTGGCAAAGGAGACTTTTCTTTTTATAATAAAAATGAAAAGGATGGAAAAAAATTATTTATGTTATTAGAAAGGGAATCATCATGAAAATCTCTCAAGTTCTCAAAGACATTCGTCAACAACATCAACTCACTCAGGAAGCCTTAGCAGAAAGACTCAAGGTTTCCCGCTCCGCCATTGCCCGCTGGGAAAGCGAAAAAGGTATCCCTGATATTGGAAATCTCATCGCTATCAGTCGGGAGTTTGATATCAGTCTGGACACACTCATCAAGGAGGATGGGCGCTTGGAGAAAAAGGTTATCGAAGACAGCAAGGCCAAGAAATGGCACTATTTGGTCATTTTCTACCTCTTCTCCGTTTTGGTTGAGATTGCTATTTTTGCCTATTTGCATCATATCTTTATGGCTGGCTTCCTCATCTCCACCCTCTTTATGCTTTTCTACGAGCTGCGCATCTTTATCAAGGAAAAGATTTGGATGCAGAAGGATAACTAAACGAAATTCCTTGGATGTTAGAAAACCAAGGAATTTTTTCTATGAAACAAGGAATATAGTCGCACAATCATTTGTATTTCAAAAATTTATTGGAACTTTTGTCTTTATGCGTTTGTCGTGTCATCATAAATTATTTTTTAAACGCTTCGTATAGTTTTTTATAGAACTCTTTCTTTTCTTTTTTTTGATTATTAAACTCTTTTTTGCCGTAATCAAAATTCGCTACTGAAAATCCCTTGCCATCATCAGAAAAAGTGAAGAATTCTATCACAATCAATTTATTATTTTTAGCATCTACTACAGTAGTTCCTAAATTATTGTTAAATTGTTTAACTTCTTCTTCACTAACTCCAAACCCCATAGCAGTGCCATCTGCAATAATATTTGAAAACACTTCTTCTGAAGATGCTACTTCTTTGACAGATATTAGATAGACAGCATCTTCTGTTTCTACTTGCCTTACCTTATCCCATCTTTCGGTATCATTCGAAGAGATTGTATAGACTGTTAAATCCACCGAAGGTTTATTGGAATTTTCTTTTTTAATCACTTGTTTGCCAATTAAGACGATTGCGAGTATTCCAATGACTAGTAGCAAACTAATATAAATTTTCTTTTTCATGCCTGACTTCCTATATCTTTTATGTCAATGATAACATCAACTTTACTATATACAGCTGGATCATGTGTTGCTATAATAACATAATTGTTCTTGGCTGCTTCACTCAATAATAAGTTGATGATTTCATTCCCAATCTCACTATCCAAGGCCCCTGTAGGTTCATCCGCTAAAATAATTTTACGTGGTTTCATTAACATTCTTGCAATAGCTACACGCTGAGCTTGTCCCCCAGACAATTCATATATTTTATGTTTTAAATAGTCCCTAGAAAGACCTACTTTTTCAAGCATCTCAGATATAATCTTTTTGTCTTTATTGAGGAGTTTTAAATTATCATATACTGTTTTGTTTTCTATCAAAGAATAATTTTGGAATACATACCCAATAGTATTTTTAAAATAGGTTCTTTCTTTGATTTTCCAAATATCTTGTTTATCAACTAACACTTTTCCACTATCAATTTTTTCTAGCCGTCCTATAATGTTTAGCAAGGTACTTTTACCTGAACCCGAACCACCAATCAAGGCGTAGCTTTTCCCAGCTTCAAAGGTTAAATTTAAATCTGTAAATATTTCTTTTGAGCCATATTTTTTTGTAACATTCACAATTTCAATTGTCATTAGTCATCTCCTTTTAGAATTTGAGTGTATCTATCAGATAATTTTCTGAAACTCATTATTATTGACACCATTAAAACCGTTAAAGAAGCAAGACCAATATACAATAACTCTATTTGTCCTGTCATGATAAATGTCAATAAGATAACCATTATAATCGTTATCATAAAATATTTTAGACTTGAAATGGACATACCTGTTTTCGATAGACCTAAAATGATTTTTTTGACATAGTCATTCTGTTTTAAGGCAACAAACATTTGAGCATATTGATAAATGAGTAGAAATACAATTCCACAAATAATTATTTGCAGTATTTTTGAAAGGAGAATTTGGTGCTCTAAAGATTGAATATTAAGTTTCACAGTTTGGTAAACCTCGACTGGATTGATTGAAAAATTCAAACTAGCACTCAAATCGTTGATGTCCTTAATTGCTTCTGGACTAAAAAGTGAGTTATATATGATATTGCTTGCCAAAATAAAATCGTTAGTTTCTACCATTTTATCAGTATCTAATACAACCACTATATTACTCTTACTATTTGTCACACTTTCCAAGGGTAGATTATCTTTATTTTCAGGGACACTACTGCCATTTTCATTGAAATAGAAAAATTCTTGCCCATCAGGAATGACTTGCACCGTAAGATCATCTTTTGTATAGTTTGTACCAGTAAATTGTTCTGCTACAACCGTATTCTCGATTGATGCCTTATTCTCTTTAAATTTATTAGGAATATAGATGGTTGCTATTTTATTATCTAAAATACGATAGTTTGTTCCATTAACTTTATTTTGTACCTTAGCACCTGTTTGATTGATATAAACCAGCTCTTTATTAACCTCTGGATTCGTTATCCCATCACTTTTTAATTGCTTAGAAAAATCTTCTGTAACATGAGAAGTTTTCATAAAATCTGGAACATAGGCTGAAGATGATTTGATATATATAAAATCCAGTTTTTTTAAGGCTTTAGCAATCTCTATATACTTAGCTCCTGAGTCATTTGCTTCTTCTCCATTAGTAACAGATTCATTTTCAATACCCAAAAACTCTAGTCTTTTCCAATCTTTTACTGCACTCCATGGTTCTAAATGCTTTATCTGTATATTTATCTTTGATTGACTAGCCTTTGTTTCCCGTAAAAAGACTCCTGAAACAACTATTATGCTAGAAATAACCGCAAGCCATACGATAAAAATGAGGCTGTTTTTGGCCTTATTTTTTATAATTTCAATAGGCTTTTCAACCTTGATAGTCAACCAAAATAGAACAAAGGTGATGAGATCAATGATTTGAAATAGTATAAAATTGGTTAGAAGTAGAGAGAAGAATAACTTGGAACTATAGGTGAAGAGACCATTCCCCAGAAAAGAGCCATAGAAAACCATCAATAAAGCAACTAAAATCAGCTCAAAAGTAACAGAAATTAAATAATCCTTTTTTAGGTTATACACAGGTAATCCTAAAGAACGTCTTATCACCCCTTCTTTAATCTGTCTCGCTCTAACAACAAATAAAACAACTAATAAGGTTAAGTAAATTGAAATCATTAACAAAAATCTTAAAGAGCCAGTAAATTGTATCATTCCTCCCATATACCAAGGGTAAGCCATATATACTACTTGCAGACCTGTAGACGTAAGTTTTTTTAAACCATTTGAATCTATTTCCCCTAGAGTATAGTACATCCCTGTTATCGGTACAGACTTTAATTGTTCGTAGCTGGCATCATCAAGATTTATATAAGTCAACTGCCCTGAATTCTGAACTACTGGCTTGTATATTTTAACTTTTTTCTCTTCTGATAGGTCACGAATCATTTGATACACTTCTTCATTAGAAAGATTGCTTTTCCCTTGAATGGAGAAGGCACCATCAATTGGTAAAGGTATTGGTTTTTGAGTATCACTAATACTAACCAGACCAATGGCAGCAATTAAGCAAAAAAAGAGTCCTATAACACCTAATTTTAATTTCATAAGCTCCTACCTATATTATAAAAGACCCTATAATATTATTGGGTCTTCCAACTTTCATAAACTATTGTTAAAATTTAAAGTAGTTCCAATGTGCATTTAATCGAACATCATTCCAACTTTTTGTTGAACTTGACATTGCCCATCCATATTTTTGAGAATCAGATGACTTAACAGTTCCCCCTTATCTCCACGGCCACCACCATGGGAGTGCATTTACAAGCATTATTAGCGTCATTGCCAATAAAATAGAATTGTATTTCACTTTCTTCATTTTTGCCCTCCCTTTTATTTCATGATATACTATTTTAAAATATTTTTTCAAAATGTAGCTTTTAGTAACATTTTAAAAAGGAGTTCTTATGCGCTGGGATTATGGAAAAATCTATAAAGAAATTAGAAAATCAAAAGGGTTGACTCAAGAAGAAATTTGTGGAGATTTTTTAGCTCGCTCAACTTTGGCACGAATTGAAAGCGGGCAAGTCGTGCCAAAGTTCGATACCATGATTTTTTTACTTCGCCAGATAGATATGACACTAGAAGAATTTAAATATATTTGTGATTATTATCAACCTAGTCAACGGCAGAAAATTTTAAATTCTCTGTATAACCAAGGTGAGACTATTGTAGGGACGAAAGGTTTGTTACAATTAAAGAGAGAATGCGAGGCATATCTATGTAAACATTCCGATATTCCGATTAAACATGCTTTAGATAGCATCAATATTACTATTCATCTGAGACAAAATGGAATTTCTGAGACAAAAGAAATTAATGCTACTACCAATAAAATTTGGGCGTATTTAGAAAAACAGGACACTTGGTATGAAAGTGATTTTCGACTTCTTTCTACTATCCTTTATTTCTTCCCTTTAGAAAATATCAAACAATTTACCCAAAAGATTTTAAATAGCATAAAAAAATACCAATCATTTCGCAATGGGAATAATCTACAAATCGGACTCTTAGTCAACCTTTCTACCATCTATCTTTATAATGGATTAAAGAGAGAATGCGCTGAAATTACTAAGTACATTTACGATTTGTCAAAAAAAGAAAAACGTTATGATTCCCTCGGGCTTTCACAGATTCGACTTGGAATTTGCAAAAATGATAACGAATTAATAAAAAAAGGGATTGCTCTACTACAACTTGCCGATGAAAAAGAACTAGTAAAATCTCTAAAAGAAGAAATTGAAAAATACCGTTGAGAATCTTTCTCAAACGGTATTTTTATGTGGATTAAAATCACAATCATTTTCATGATCATTGATAAGGACAGCTGCTTCTAAGAATGAATAGACACAAACGGAACCGATAAATTGAAATCTTTGACAAGGTGTCAAAATACTTTTACAGTCTCTTATTAAACAAAAGGAATCACTATTTTAAATGATTTACATTCTCCCTACTCTCTAAAGATAAATTAGCTGATTATACATTACTTTCATCTTTCTATCTTAAAATAAATGAAATAATAAAAGCAATGATATTATTGCAACAATGAAGGGCAATTGGATACCAGATATTTTTGTCCTTTCTCAGATACAGGAGCGAGAGAAGAAGACCCCCGGCAATGTAGGAAATAGCTGTCACCCACTCTGATAAGGCCCAGCTGTGCATATGCAGGGTGGCAAATAGAAAGGTGGTTAACACAATACCAAGCCAGTTAGGGAATTTTGCCAAGAAGCTGCCTAGGAAAAAGCGACGGAAGAAAAACTCTTCAACGATTGGCCCAATAAAGCAGCCGATAATCAAGATTAGAAAGGGATTTTTCAACAAGGCACCTTGAATATTGGCTTCATTCTGCCCCTGCAGCGGCAAGCCCAGACTATACTTGATGAAGGCTGAAAGAAAGTTGCAGGCAATGGACAGGAGGAAAACAAAGACCATATACAAGGAAATCGTTTTTAGAAATTCCTTCTTTTTAGTCAGAATCAAGGCTAGCTGCTTCTTTAATTCTTCACGATAAGCTAAGATTCCCAAGATAAATAAAAGGAAATAAACTGGGTAAATCAACCAATTTATCCCAAGCAGTTCCAAGCCTCTACCTAAAAAGAAGATTGTATAGAGGGTGATAAAAATAAGGAGGAATTTTCTTGTTTTCATTGTTCTACTTCCAATCACAATTATTTTCATGGTCATTGATAAGGCCAGCTGCTTCTAGGAATGAATAGACACAAACTGGACCGACAAATTTGAAGCCCTGCTTTTTCAGCGCCTTAGACATAGTTTCTGACAGCTCTGTCTTAGTTGGGGCTTCCTTGTAGTTCGTAATTTGATTGTCAATCGTTTTGAAATCGACAAAAGACCAGATATAGTCATTAAAAGAGCCAAACTGCTTTTGAACAGCCAAAAAGGCTTGAGCATTAGCCCTAGTCGCATAAATTTTCATCTTGTTACGGATAATGTCGGGATTGTCCAAAAGAGCATCCAAGTATGCATCCGTCATCTGAGCAATTTTCTGGGCATCATAGAAATGAAAAGCTTCCCGAAAAGCTTGGCGTTTATTGAGAATGGTCTCCCAAGAAAGTCCAGCCTGATAGGTCTCCATGCAAAGCAATTCAAATAATTTCTGATCATCATGGAGGGGCTTGCCCCACTCCTCATCATGATAAGCTACATACAAGGCGTTGTTCATCTTTACCCAACCACAGCGTTTTGTCATATCTTCTCCCTATTTCACCAACATCTTAAGGGCAGACTTGATATAGTTTTCTGCTGTATCCGTTGTTCCTTCAAAGAATTTCTTGATTTTCTTGAGCTCAGCAGCTTTGTAGCCTAAAGCCAGCATAGCTTCCATGGCTTCCTCTAGCTCCTGATTATCCACAGTCCGGACGGGCGCCTTGCTTTCTGTCGGACCATCCGCCGCCACTACTTTGCCCTCTAAGTCCAGCACCATCTGCTGGGCTGTTTTCTTGCCAATCTTAGGAAACTTGGTCAGGTAGGTGATGTTTTTCTGCTCAATGGCTTGCACTAAGCCGGCATTGTCATCTGCAGCAATGATAGCCAAGGCAGACACAGGACCGATACCTGAGACTGAAATCAAGCTGAGAAAGAGTTGCTTCTCCTCTTCAGTCGCAAAGCCATATAGGAGCTCCGCGTCTTCTCTCACCACCTGATGAACATAGACCTTGCCTTCCTGATGAAGACGCCCTGAGTAAGCATAAGGATTGGCCACATGAAGAATATAGCCGATAGAGTTGACTTCCAATACGATGTACTTGGCTGTAATTTTGCTAATGATTCCTTTAAAATATTCGTACATAATCTTCCTTCTTTTTGTATCATTTTGCCTATCTAGTATATCATATTTTCTGTCTGGAAACTGCAAATAGAAGTGCAACCGGTGGTTGACAAAATGTACAGGAAGCTGTATTCTCAAGATAACTAAAAGCTGTTAGGATAGAGTTAGCAAAGAAAAGGAGGCTGCGATGATGAAACTCGCTGATAAATTATTTGAACTAAGAAAAGAAAAAGGCTGGTCACAAGAAAAACTGGCTGAACAAATCAATGTCTCTCGCCAGAGCATTTCCAAGTGGGAGTCTGGCCAAGCGCTGCCAGAACTGGAAAAAATTGTAGAACTGAGCAAGATTTTCCAGGTGACGACAGATTATCTGCTTTTAGAAGACAGCGACAAGCCGGAAATAAAACCCATCCTCTCAGAAGACGAAAAAGATCGCTACTACAAGGAAGTGAAATCTTATGGCTTCTGGCATATTTTGTATATTCTTGTATCAGCCTTGGCTATTTATCTCTTTTCCGCAGGTTCTATCTTTCCAGCAAAATTCACTGCCCTAGTCTGGCTAACTTTTTTCCTCCTAGTCGCATCAGCAATGGCTATTAACAAGGCGCTAAAGATTAAGGAAAAGTATCTGGACAAGGTTATCGGCTTTGATGAGGATTCTAAGAAAGAAGGTGCTCAAGATGAAGCTAAAAACTGACAATCCCATACCTGTCAAAACTCGTCTGAAAGAACTCTTTGACGACTGGCTCTTCATCTCAGGCTACCTCATTGCTCTTTTTTTACTAGCTATGGGCTTCTACTATCTAGTTCTAGGGGGCATTCCTACATTCACTGAATCCCAGAGCAAGCGTTGGGCAGGTTTACAGCTGATTTACAAACATAGGAGCTTTGCTCACAGCATTTTGCGCTCTGCTATTAAGCTTTTCCCTTGGCAGCTGGGACATATGGGAGCTATCCGCAGTGCTTATCAGGCAGATGGGCTGTCAATCTTCTTGTCAACTTAAGCAGGGATTTTCTTCTTGACCTTTCTGCTGATGGGACTGTTCCGCAAGGACAAACGCCATCCAGCTGATTTGCTTACTGGAACACAAGTTCAGCTCAAACATTAAAAACAGCTCTAGTTCGATGACTAGGGCTGTTTGACCTTCTATAAAGTTTAGTATTTCCCTAACTCCCGCAGGCTAGTGTGGTTTTCCTGAATGCGGCGGAACATTTTTTCCATATCTGACTTGGTAAAATTGACCAAGACCGGCCGGCCGTGAGGGCAGTTGTAAGGATTGTCACACTGGGATAGCTGAAAGAGCAAGTCACGCGCAGAGTAGTCATCCAGACTGTGGTTGGCCTTGATAGAGCGTTTGCAGCTCATCATAATGGCCAGCTCTGCTCGATATTTCTTGATGGAAACTTCCTTGGTCAGGAGAAGCATATCACACATTTCATAGATGCCGGCTTCAATCTCCTCTTCCTTGAACCAAATGGGATGCTCGCGGAGAATAAATTGGTTGGCTCCGTACTCTTCTAAAAAGATGCCAGCATCTTCTAGCAGCTCCATCCGCTGCTTGATTCGCAACATATCGTCCGCTGGAAATTCAAAGATATAGGGCACTAGGAGCTGCTGCTGGCTATTGTCCACATCCCCAATCTTCTCCCGATAATACTCATACTTGACCCGCTCTTGAGCAGCATGCTGGTCAATAATGTAAAGACCGCCCTTGCCCTGAGCAAAGAGATAGGTACCATGCATCTGGCCGAAATATTCTAACTCTGGGAAGCTTGATTTCTCTTCCTGTTCCAACTTATCCACAGCCCGCTCCAGACTAGCCTGGTCTAGCTCTGGATGGTCTAGTTGGTCATAGCTGGCCGACTTTCTCTCTGCAAATTTGACCGAAGTCGATTGTGGCAGTTCTGCTTTTTCATCTGTCGCTTCATGAACAGGCTCCGCTGATTCTTCAAAGAATAGCTGCTGCTCAGCCACCTGCGGCTTGAGGACAAAGTCATTCTGCTCCTTATCGTAGTAGAGGCGATTTTCTTTCAGCGGAAGACTGGTCTGTTCAGGCTTATTGGCACGCTTAACAGTTGATTTGGCTAGATTTTCCAGGGCGTCTGGGATCAGGTCTTGCTCCTTGAGACTGGTCGCAATGGCTTGCGAAATCAAGGTCATGAGTTCTCGTTCTTTAGAAATCCGCACCTCTTGCTTGGTCGGATGGACATTGACATCGGCCAGATAGGGGTCAATCTGAATATTGATGACCGCTAGTGGAAAGCGGCCTACCATAAGCTTGCTGCCATAGCCATCCAAAATAGCACGATTGAGCAGGAAATTCTTAATATAACGGCCGTTGATAAGGATCGTAATATAATTCCGATTTGCACGAGTCAGCTCAGGCAGGCTGACATAGCCGCTCACCTCAAAATCCAAATCCGAAGCAGAGATTTCCACCATTTTCTTAGCTGTTGCCAGACCATAGATGCCCGCAATAGCCTGACGCAGATTGCCACTGCCGGCAGTCCGTATCAGTTCGCGTCCGTCGCTGATAAGGGTGAAAGCCACTTCCGGATGGGCCAGACTGAGCCGATTAATCACATCAACGATATGGGACAGCTCAGCCTGCTGGCTCTTCATATACTTGAGCCGAGCTGGGGTGTTAAAGAAAAGATCTTCTATCTTGATTTTCGTTCCTACCGGACTGCTGGTAGGCTCGTGCTCTTCTATCTCACCGCCTTGGGCAACTAGCAGAGTCCCGTGCTGGCCAGCTTCAGTCGCTGTTTCAATGGTAAAACGTGAGACAGAAGCAATGGAAGGAATAGCTTCACCTCGGAAACCCAGCGTCCGAATCCGAAAGAGATCCGCTTGCTTCTTGATTTTACTGGTCGCATGGCGTCGAAGGGCCAAAGGGACATCTTCGTGGTCAATGCCCTCGCCATTATCCGTCACCTGAATGCTCTTGAGTCCAGCTTCTTCGATTTCGATCGTAATCTGACTGGCACCCGCATCAATTGAGTTCTCCACTAGCTCCTTGACCACGCTGCTAGGCCGTTCAATGACTTCACCGGCCGCAATCTGATTGGCTAGAATTTCTGGAAGTTCGATAATTTTTGACATCTTTTTCTCCGTATTTGTTCTGCTATCTATTATAACACATTGGGCTCTTTCTAGCAGAGGACAGCCTTTTCTTGACCATTCTGCGCGCCAGCCAAACCATATAGACACAAATAGCTGCCACATAGACAAAAGGTCTTGTTTTCGCTGCCAAGTTGCGGTTTAATAAAGGTGAAAGGAGGAAGTTATGAAAGTTAAGCTAAGAATCGATTCTCAAGTCGCCGAAGACTCCGTTAGCATTGAGGCTCGACTCATGACCGAAAGCATTCAGGAATTGGTCCACTTTGCTCAAGATCTAGGCAAAGAGGACAAGATTCATGTCAAGAAAGAGGACGAAATCTATTTGCTGGATGCTAAGGAAATCCACCGAATCTATACAGAAAATCGTCAGGTCCGAGTCCGAACAGCAAAAGACGGCTACCGAGCTCAACAAGCTCTTTATCAGTTGCTGCAGGTCCTGCCGGACTATTTTCTGCAGATTTCTCAATCGGAGATTATCAACAGTCGACAAATCAGCCATCTCAAGCTGACTCCAAATGGCCTGATCCAAATATTTCTGAAAAACGGCGACCAGACATACTCGTCTCGCCGTTATCTCAAATCTATCAAAGAAAGGTTGCAATTATGAAAACTCGTCTTAAAAAACTCTTTTTCGGAGGGATTGGAGGGATTTTCATCGGTCTCTTCTTCTCCATGATTGTTTCTTATTTTTACAATCCAGCTTATCTACCGCTGCACCCTCGCTCTCCTATCGGCCACTTCTTTTTGAGCCAGCATGTCCATGTTTCCCTCATCATGCTCTACTGTCTGCTTATCTGGTTTATCATGGGAGCTATTTTTAGGTGGAGCGGAAGTTTCTTCCAAAAAGACTGGAGCATCCTGCGCTCCATCGTCAGCCACTATGGTGTGATGATTCTGAGCTTTGCACTTTTGGCTAATCTAGCTGGATTTTTCCCAAGAGAAAAAATACTCAGCCTAACACTGACTGCCGTCGGGGAATTCACCCTCATTTATCTAATTATTTCAGGAATCATCTACTACCACACCTACCGCAACATTCAAAAGATCAATAGCAATTTGTCTAGCAAATCGTGAGAAATAAAAGAGAGTGGGATAGAAATCGGTAATTCGTTAGAATTCGATTTCGTCGTCCCACCTCCGCACAGTTGAGTAGGGCTGTAAAAGCTGATGAAATCAGCCTAGTAGAGCCCACTCAACCACTGCGTCTTGCTCGACAATCCAAAGACAATTGAGAGGCTAGGACTTTTGTCCCAGCCTCTTGTTTTTACAGCTTTTTCTTGAGCTCGGCTACCGCCGCCATGACTTCCAGGGGAGTCATGTTATAGATGTCTAAGTCTCGTAGTTCATTCAGGACTGGATTTTCC
>ERZ772973.147-NODE-147-length-43631-cov-5.50558_pt1 | contig 43631 bp, 39 predicted proteins | sample MGYA00580672_ERZ772973 | MGnify/ENA primary metagenome ERZ772973 (study PRJEB29015, sample SAMEA2737938) | human oral metagenome | biome: human oral; feature: human-associated habitat; material: dental | place: China | collected 2152 ...
GAAAATAGTTAAATTTAAATTTAACTATTTTCATAATTGACTGATATGCAACAATTTTAATATGATACAGCAGTTAATAAAGGACTAATAAAAGTTTTAATCTTATTGTGAATAAAAAAATAAATCGTATCTTTGCCCTGAATTTGAAAAACATGATAAATTATGACATAAACTATAAGGAAAACTAAAACTAACCAAAACCACCAAAGATTATAAGAATCAAAAAGGCACTCTATTTAAGAGGAAATCCCTAATCTCTCTTAATAGTAATGTAGGTATTTTTGAAAAACAACTACATATGATTTAAAAAACGCAAAAACTAACTGAAGAAATATTTTACTTCTTAAATTTCCTCCAAATAAAAATTAGAAGAAATTTTAAATATTGAAGATTAAAAAGACAAGACAAAGTATGTTAAGAGTAAAACAATTGTTGTTCCTTTCCTTGTGTTCTTCCTTTGCCTTTGCACAAGAAACGGGAAAAAAAGATTATAAAAATACTTTAGAAGGCAGTGTAAAGAGTGTGCGCCTGACCACTTATGTTGCCTTAGACAAGGGTGGAGGAAATTATGGAAAAGGAAGTATAGCTAAAGGGGTAGATAACATACTGATAAACTATGATAAGAAAGGAAATGTAACTGAAAAAACCGCTTACTATACCAATGGGGGCTTATGGTACTCCAAAAAATATGTATATGAGGGGAGTGAGGTAGAAAAACCTGCTCCAAAGACCTCGCAAGCTAAAAAACCGCTTAAAGAGGAACCTGTTGTAGAAGAGGGCTTCAGAGGACGTGTAACTTATCGCTATGACAAAAAAGGCCAAAAGACAGAAGAGTCTTCTTTTGATGCTAAGGGTTCTCTACTTTGGCGTTATGTATACCGCTATGATACACGCGGAAATATCTCAGAGAGAGATAGCTATGATAGTCAAGGGGTACTATTTATGAGAGAATCTTATCGTTATGATTCCAATAACCATATGCTGGAAAAAGTTATCACTATGAAAAACCAAACCGCTTATAAGTGTACTTGGATTTATGATGACAAAGGTAAGGTCTCCGAAAAAGAAGAGTACTTCACGGAACTGATAACCCCTGAGAATTTAGACAAACTTGTCATAGATGAGGTCAATACCAAAGGAGTATTGCGCAAAAAGCTCAAATATAGCTATGATAATAAGGGAAATAGAACAGAGGTAAATATCTATGATGCGCAAAAGAAGGCTAAGCCTTCTGCAGCGGCTCAAGCACCTGAAAAGGAAGAGCCTAAGAAACCTTCCTATGAAGAGATTGCTGATCCTAAGCTCCTCTATACCGTTGAGTATGACAACTTAGGTAATGTCTGGAAAAAAGACACCTATGTCTATAATAAGGCTGGACAGATTATAGAAGTCAAGAGTGTAGATAATGAGCAAAAACCTTTCTTCCGCTATACCTACAAGTATGATGCCAAGGGCAATGAGATAGAGCGTGTGAGCTATGACAAGAGCAATGAGGTGATTCAGAAAACAATACAAGTCTATAATAGCAAAGGCGAACTTGTAGAACGTGCCGAATATGACTCTTATGGCGAACTTATCCAGAAAAATACTTATAAGTATGATGAAAAAGGACAAAGGATAGAACAACAAGGCTATAACACCGATGGCTCTTTGGCTTTCATTATCAAATTCACTTATAATGGATTAGGAGAGTGTGTGCAATCCACTACCTTTAACCGCAAAGGGGAGGAAACTTCCAAACTTGTTCAACAATATAAGACAGATACCAATAAAAACTGGACAAACCTTACTCAATATTCTAATGGTAAAGCTACTTTTATCACCGAGCGTATCATAGAATACTACAAATAAAACACGAAAACTTATAAAACTATAGAAACTACTAAAGAAGGAAAACTACCCCTTTGTGGGTAGTTTTCTTGTTAAATATATGTTATTTGATAGATATTTCTAAATATTTTCATACTTTTGCGCTTTAGAAAATAATTAAATAGAAAATAGTTAAAAATAAAAATTATAAGATGAAGCCAATTTTTTTCTCTATTGTATTGACAACCAGTTTATCTCTTGCCCAAACAGCAGGAAAAGAAGATTATAAGAACCCCTTCAAAGGCCCCGTAAGCAGTGTCCGTATCATCACTTATAAGGCTTTGGACAAAGGAGGCGGTAATTATGACAAAGGTGATGTGGAAAAAGGAATGGAAAACCTGCTTATTTCCTATGATAAAAAAGGAAATATGACAGAGAAAATCGCCTATTACCCTAACGGAAGTGTCTGGTGGACTGCCAATTACAGATACGAAGGGAGCGATGTCAAAAAGAAAGCTCCTGCGAAAACACCTCCCAAAAAGGCAGCTCCCTTAGAAAAAGGAGAAGAGGGCTTCAAGGGGAAAGTGGTCTATCGCTATGATAAGAAAGGCCAAAAAACAGAAGAGACTTCCTATGATGACAAGAATACACTGCTTTGGCGCTATGTATACCGCTATGATGCCAGAGGAAACCAAATAGAACGCGATAGTTTTGACCCACAGGGTAACCTTATCGGTAGGGAGATTTGTCGTTATGATATGAACAATCGTATGACCGAACGCTCCATTACCATGAAAAGCCAATTGGCCTACCAAGGAAAATGGGAGTATGATGATAAGGGAAAAGTATTGAAGAAAGAAGAGTTCTTTACCGAACATATTGCCCCAGAGAAAATTAACAGTATGGTGGAGGACGAGCTCCGTATCAAGGGGGTATTGTGGAAAAAATTTGTCTATTCCTATGATAACAAAGGAAATAGAACAGAAGTAAATGTCTATGATGCTAAGGCCAGCGAACACCCTTCACTACAGCCGGAGGCACAACAAAAAGAACCTGAAAAAGAAGAGCCTAAGCAGCTCTCTTATGACGAGTTGCCTAATCCTAAGTTACTCTTCGTAGAGGAATATAATAATGTGGGGGCTCTTTGGAAAAAAGATACTTATACCTATGATGAATCAGGTAGAGTAACCCAAATAAAGTCCATGGACAACAAGGACAAACCTCAGTTCAACTATACTTATGCCTATGATGATAAGGGCAATGAGACCGAACGCGCTACCTATGATAAAGATAACAAGCTTGTACAACGCACCACCTACACCTATGATGACAGAGGAAATATGATTGAGATGGTGGAATATGATGCCAATGGAAAGCTCTCCCAAAAGGAAACTTACAAGTATGATGTCAAAAACAAAAAAGTAGAACAACAGGGTTATAACCTCAACGGAAGTTTAGCTTATACTTTCAGGTATCTTTATAATCCTAAGGGAGAACTCATAGAGACTCGTACCTTTGACCCAGCGGGTAACCTAACCTCCAAGCTCACTCAGCACTTTAAGTTTGACGCTTATAAGAACTGGACAGAACGTATCCAATACACCGATGGCAAAGGCTCGTACATCACCGAGCGCACTATAGAATATCACAAGAGTAATTAAATAAATTAAGTAGAATAAAAAAAGAGGCTGTCGGAAAAGGACAGCCTCTGTTTTTGCTTGTAGGGTGTTTTGTATAGGTGCTATTTGTAGAGACGCTATAAATAGTGTCTCCCTCCTCCCCTTATCAAAATGTAACCCCAACGCAGAGTATCATAGCCGAAAAGCTCTTGCCTGCCAAGTTGTTATACTGATACTTGATTCCACCCTGATACTGCTGCCGGTAATAATTAGCTCCCACAGCAAAAGAGAAGATATCTGAGTAAGTAAAAGCCGTATATTGTAATTGATAGGCCAGCGAAAAAGGCCTATAGACAAAGATTTCAGCATCTTGGGTCATAGCAAATCCAAATTGGTTAATGCCGTTGCCTATATAGCCTGCTCCTAATCCCCAGCTAAGGCTCATGCGCTGGGTACGGATACGGTAATACTGAGCTGTAAGGGATACAAAATCCAAGTGCTCAGAGGGGACACCACGTTGTTTTTCCCAGAAATGGCGATAGGAGAGCGTTGCACCAAAGCGGCTGCCCATACGTATCTTGCCTTGTAGGTTATTTTGGAAAATATGAGAACCCAAGGAAAGTTCATTACTAACAGCAGCACGAAAGAGCGTAAAATCCTCCATGATTTGTTTCTCATAGGTATAGTCGCCCTTACCCTTGTAGTAAGGGTAGGGATTGAGCTCAGCTGTCTGCATACGCCCATACCGCTCATAGCTACTCTCCACCAGTAGGTTATAGCCTAAGATGAAAGTCAGGTCTAAGAGCATCGGAAGGAAAGAGACATCGTCCCAAGCAGAACGAGCCTGATAGCTCCCATCGGAGGAAGAGTGATATTCTTCAGTTCCTGAAGTACTTTCAGGGGGAGAAGAGAGCCTATCCTTGGCCTCTTTGAGATCCTGCCCATAGGAGGCAGCACTGCAAAATAGAAAAATAAGTAAAAAATGTTTCATAATAATGACAAATGAGAGTGACAAGTGACCAATACTATAGTAGAATTAGTCACTTGTCACTTGTCGTTAGTCACTAAATCGTTGGTCACTTGTCACTATTCATTAATGATTTCCTTGGTGGTTTTTCTTAAGTAAATCATTAACGGTTTTGACAGGGTTGAAGGTAATCTGTGGTACTTCCACAAAAATACTAATCCAGCCTGCCATGCCTCCGTTCCATAGGCCAGGGAGTTCTAAGGCCTTGAGAGGGCGTCCGTTATATGATTTCTCGGTGATAAAGCTGAGCTTCTTGTCTTGGAACTCTTCAAGGTCAAATACCTCTCCTTTGTAGTTCTTGATACAGCAAACAAGATCCACAGGGTTGAAGTGGGTAGAGGCCTGTAGGCGTTCCCATTGTTGTGGATTGTTTTTGTCTATCTGTGCCATTTCTATGATTTGTAGGGATTCGTTGCCATCAGCGTCCTTTATCCAGAAGGGGCCACCACCTATTTCGCCTTCGTTCTTTACCATACCACATACACGGATAGGGCGGTTCAGTGCCTGATAGATGTATTCTATCATATAGCGTTTGGCAAACTTATGTACATAGGAAGGCACCTTAATATTGAGTTCAGGGAGGAACTTAAGGATCTCAGGCAGTTCCTTTTTCTTGAGTTTCTCTTTTTGGATTTTTTGTAGGATCTTATGCACCTTCGAGCGGGTATCTTCCAGTTTTCCAGCCAAGACCTCTTTGTAGAAAATAGCCTCATCGGCGTAGGATTCTACCACTACATTATCTATGTTTTTGATAAAGATAATGTCGGCATTCAGTTCGTTGAGGTTTTTAAGCAAGGCACCATGTCCGGCAGGGCGGAAAAGCAGTTGGTTTTTCTCATCGCGGAAGAACTCATTGTCAAGGGTCAGTGCCACCGTATCGGTACTTTCACTTTGGTGAGAGAAACTCACTTCAAAGTGTACCCCATATTGCTTTTCCAAGTTGGGGCGTATTTCGGCCAATTGGTTTAAGAAAAGGGTGCTGTATTCCTTACCAATAGTAAAGTGGATATTGACCACCTCTCCTTGAGCGGCATAGAGGAAAGCCTCTCTGAAGTGTTCTTCAAAGGCGGTAACTACCTTTTCACCATATTTGTGGAAGGGGAAAAGCCCTTTGGGTTTGTTTTTGTAGTTAAAAGGCTCTTCCTTGAGTAGGATATGGGCAATACGGAGCTTTTTTTCGTCCTCACTGAGCCCATCAAAGGCCTTATGCTGCTCTATATACAATTGCAAAGCATCATAGAAAGCAAATTGAGGAAGGTATTGGAAGAAAATTTCCGCATTGGCATTACCACTTTCTTTGATATACTCATCAAAGGTTTGTTTTTTAGGGTCAAAATCACTTTCAAAGGCTGAAAGAAACTGGAACATACGTGTAGCGGAACCAGAGGCAGGGACAAACTTGAGAATGTCCAAGCTGTTTTTCTTCTTCTGATAGGTAGCCACATACTGAATAGCATCTTCTCGGGAGAAAGAGAGGATACCGCTACCCACATGGGCAGGAGCTACTAAGTTCACAGGGGGGACACCTGCGAGGAAAATGGCTACTTGTTCTTGTAACTTGCTGACTTTGATGCCCTTTTCTCCTAAGAGAAGTTGGTCGTACTCGGTTAATTCTTTCATCGTGTTAGCTTTTGGTTAATTTGTTCAACTCTATCGTCTATATTTCCTTTCAACAAGTGAAAAGGAATGGATTTTTTCTCTAAAAAGTCCTTGAAAAAGGTAAAAACTTCTGTACGTTCCTCGGGCTTATCCCTTAGATCATCAGCCACCCAAGGGGTGTCTATATAAGTAAGGAAGATGTGTTCGTACCTGTGGCTTAGTGCCTGTCGCTCTATCACAGGATCACACTTCCCATAATATATATAGGAGTAAATGACCAGTTCCAAAAGGCAGGTATCACAAAAGAGATACTCCGTAGCCTTAGAAAGTGCCTCATTCTCCAAGCCGATTTGCCCTTTAGCAATAGGTAGCAAATCCTCCCAAGTACATACAGCACGCTGCTTATCCCACTTCTCTTGTAGGTAAAGGCGCATATACTCCTTGACCCACTGAGTGTGGTATAGGGAGGCCATCAACTCGCTAAGAGTAGTCTTTCCCGTGGATTCAGGTCCTACAAAGGCGATACGCTTGCAGAGGCTCGGCTGTTGTATAAGATCTTTTTCCATTCTATATAAGCTAAAACAGCAATAAGGGTAAAAATGGCATATTGTAGGGCGGTAAAAAGGAATCCCTTATAGGTATATAGGGGGATAGAAATGGCATCACCCACAATCCAAAAAAGCCAATTCTCTATCTTACGCCTTGCCATAAGCCACATACCGACCAAGAAAATGGCGGTGGTAGTGGCATCCACCCAGTCCGTCCATACGAAATGCGCTAAGCCCAAAGAGATTCCCTCCATAGAGAAATCATTGTTGATATAGGGCTTAAAGTAATAGACGAACATTACCAAAAGCCAACTCAGCAGCGCCAGCCATAGGGTGGTCTTGGTATCGGAAGCGCTCATCTGGGAGATTTCCACATGTACGCTATCCTGACTGTGCTTAGCCCATAGCACCCAGCCATACACACTCATTACGGTATAGTAGGCATTGATAAGCATATCGCCAAAGAGCCTACCCACCCACAACAGATAGACAAAAAGTACCGTACTGATGATGCCTGTGGGATACACCCATATATTCCTTTTCTTGGAAAAAAGCACACTCAGAAGACCGAAGAATACCCCTAATAGTTCTATGGCTAACAAGTGTGTAGGCGTATCCTTATACTGGGAAAAGATCCACTCAAAAATGTGGTTCATAATCGTGTCGGTCGGATTTTACTATTTTTATGTAAATAAGTCCTTTCTCTAATAGTTCAAAAACCTCTTTCACTTCATTGGTGAGTACTTCCATAACTCGGTCGTATTCCCCATATATCTGGGTACTTAGAGGGTTTTCATATACGATAAGCCCAGAGCTACGGAGCTTTTTAATAAAGTGAATAATAGGTGCTTCAAACTCGTCTTGGAGCGGACTAAGGGTTAGTTCTACAGATACTTTCATTGTAAAAATGCTTTCGTTTTCGGATAGCAAATATACTAAAAAAAAAGGAAATAGCGCATATTTTTTGAATATATTTTTTGATAAAACTACAAATAGTAGTAACTTTGCCTGCTGTAACAGTAATCGCAAAAGCAATGGCAAGAAAAATAGGTGTTTCCAGACAGTTTTTTGTAAAAAGTATGTTTTTCCTACTTTTTCTTCTGCTAATGGGTGTGGTGGTGATTCACAATGCCGATAGCACTATACGCAAGGCCACAGCCGATAAGCTCTATACGGAGCTTGATAGTATCCCTAAGCGCAAAGTAGCCCTGCTATTAGGCACAGGAAAGACCCTTAAGAATGGGCAGCCCAACCTCTATTTTCGCTATAGGGTGGAGGCAGCGGCAGCTCTTTTCAAGGCTCAGAAGGTGGATTATATTCTTATCAGCGGGGATAATAGCCGCCAAGGGTATGATGAACCTACCGATATGAAAGAGGCCTTGGTAGCCCAAGGAGTGCCTTCAGAGAAGATCTACTTGGATTATGCGGGTTTCCGTACCTTGGATTCGGTCGTAAGAGCTAAAGAGATTTTTTCTCTTACCCAGCTAACGGTAGTCTCCCAAGCCTTTCACAACCAGCGGGCGATTTACTTAGCTCAAAAGTATGGCATTGATGCCATTGGCTTCTGTGCCAAAGATGTAGATAAGTACACAGGCTTTAAAACTAGAGTAAGGGAGTACTTTGCCCGAGTGAAGGTCTTTTGGGACTTGACTTTTGGGGTGAAACCCAAGTTCTTAGGAGAGAAAATAGAAATACGCTAATTATGCCGGAGATAGGAAATTTGTACTTGATACCCAACCTATTAGGAGAGAGTGAGGTCTCTGAGGTCTTGCCTGCTCGCGTGAGAGAGGTGGTGCTACACTGCAAGCACTTTATAGTGGAGAATGCCAAGAATGCCCGACACTTCATCAAGCAGATAGCCCCCGAACACCCCCAAGCGGAATTGGAACTTTTCGTACTGAACAAACATACCTTAGAGGAGGATAAGCAAAGTTTCTTATCCCCTTGTCTTTCAGGCTATCCTATGGGAATCATCTCCGATGCGGGTTGTCCTGCCATAGCCGACCCAGGCAGCGATATTGTGCGCTTGGCACACCGCAAGGGCATACGTGTGGTGCCCTTAGTAGGGCCGTCCTCCCTGCTGCTATCCCTTATGGCCAGCGGTATGAATGGGCAGTCTTTTGCCTTCAATGGTTATCTGCCTATAGATAAGGGGGAGCGTAAGGCCGCCCTTAAGCGCTTGGAGAAAAGAGCTAAGGAAGAGCGACAGTCCCAGCTTTTTATAGAGACACCTTACCGCAATGAGACACTCTTAGATGAGATGTTACAGCTGCTCTCCGCACAGACTTCCCTATGTGTGGCTACCAATGTAACCCTTGCGGGGGAATCCATACATACCTATACAGTGGGGGAGTGGCGGGGTAAGCGCAAAGGGCTGCAATTGGATAAACAACCGACGATTTTTATTTTGTTATAACTCAAAATTTAAAACTCAAAACTCAAAATTTTCAGCATGCTTGAAAAGAAAAATTTAAACTATGAAAAAGTGGTACTGGTGGGCGTGATTACCGCTACTCAAAATGAAGAAAAAGCTCACGAATATTTGGACGAATTGGAGTTTTTGACCTATACGGCTGGGGGAGAGGTGATTAAGCGCTTTACCCAACGCCTTGACACCCCCAATCCTAAGACCTTTATCGGAACGGGGAAGATGGAAGAACTTACCCAGTTCGTAGAGGAAAACGAAATAGGTACTGTTATCTTTGACGATGAGCTGACACCCGCCCAGCAGAACAATATAGAAAAAATACTAAGAATCAAGATATTGGATAGGACAACGCTTATCTTGGACATCTTTGCCCAGCGTGCCCAAACAAGCTATGCGCGTACGCAGGTGGAGCTAGCGCAGTATCAGTACCTTTTGCCTCGCCTTACAGGACTTTGGACACACTTAGAGCGCCAGCGTGGGGGTATCGGGATGCGTGGCCCTGGGGAGACAGAAATAGAGACTGACCGACGTATTGTCCGTGATCGTATTGCCCTGCTCAAGAAGAAGTTAGAAACCATAGATAGGCAAATGGCTACCCAACGTAGCAATCGTGGTGCCTTGGTAAGGGTGGCTCTTATTGGTTATACCAATGTGGGGAAATCAACCCTAATGAACCTTATCAGCAAGAGTGAGGTATTTGCCGAAAACAAGCTCTTTGCGACCTTGGATACCACAGTGCGCAAGGTGGTTATTGGCAACCTGCCCTTTTTGCTAAGTGATACAGTAGGTTTTATCCGAAAGCTCCCTACCCAGCTTATTGAGTCCTTTAAGAGTACCTTGGATGAGGTAAGGGATGCCGACCTACTACTGCATGTGGTGGATATTTCTCACCCCAATTTTGAGGATCATATCGCATCGGTCAATCAGATATTGGGCGAAATACAAAGTATCAATAAGCCTACTATCATGGTCTTCAACAAGATAGATGCTTATACCCATCAAACCATAGACCAAGATGACCTGATGACCGAGAAAACCTCCCGACACTTCACCCTTGAGGAGTGGAAACAAACATGGATGAACCGTATGAATGGAGATGCTATCTTTATTTCAGCTAAAAACAAGGAGAATATACAAGAATTCAGGGAGAAGGTATATAAAAAAGTAAGGGAAATACACATTACGCGTTTCCCTTACAACAATTTCTTATATCCTGAGGTAGAAATAGAGGAAGAATCCTAATTAGGAATCCACTTTTTCTCAAAATTAGGCTTGCGTTTCTCAAGAAAGGCATCGCGTCCTTCCTTGGCTTCGTCGGTCATATAAGCTAGGCGAGTGGCTTCGCCTGCAAAGATCTGCTGGCCGACCATACCGTCGTCGGTGAGGTTCATAGCGTATTTGGCCATTTTGATAGCCGTAGGGGACTTGCGCAGGATCTCTTGTGCCCACTCATAAGCGGTGCTTTCCAGCTCATCGTGAGGGATTACGGCATTGACCATACCCATCTCAAAAGCCTCTTGAGCGGAGTAATTACGCCCTAAGAAGAAGATTTCGCGGGCTTTTTTCTGTCCTACCATTTTGGCCAAATAGGCAGAACCATAACCAGCATCAAAGCTGGCTACATCGGTATCGGTTTGCTTAAAGATAGCATGTTCTCGGCTGGCTAAAGTCATGTCGCATACTACATGTAAGCTATGGCCACCCCCTACTGCCCAGCCAGGTACTACAGCGATGACAACCTTGGGCATAAAGCGGATCAGGCGTTGGGCTTCCAGTATATTGAGCCTATGAGCACCATCATCACCTACATACCCCTGTTTGCCACGTACGCGCTGGTCTCCTCCACTACAGAATGACCATACCCCATCTTTGGGCGAGGGACCTTCGGCTGAGATAAGTACGCAACCGATAGAGGTGTCTTCGGTGGCATCGCGCAGCGCATCAATAAGTTCGGAGGTGGTACGAGGTCGGAAAGCATTTCTCACCTCTGGTCGGTTGAAGGCAATACGAGCGACCCCGTTACACTTCTTGTAGGTAATATCTTCGTATTGTTTGGCAGTTTGCCAAGGGATTTCTGTATTCATTATTCAGTAGGATTATCTATATACATACGGTTATTAGTAGGGGATTGGCTGTGGCAGTGGTCAAACTCGTCCATGGAAAGCCTATTGGTTACATGTCTAAGCCCTTGTTGCCTTAGAGAAGCACTCTGTTGGGGCATGCCAGTGATCAGTTCCAAAGCCTTGGCTAAGAGAGGTTCATTCTCATCGCCTAAAGTACCTAAGTTTCGGACATCTTCTTTGATTTCAAAATTAGGTACTAAACCTGTCTCATAGTGTCCAAAACCAGCGGCATTCTCCGAGCGGAGTACGATGGGTTGCATAGCCCACTTACTGCCTTGGGTCTTGTCCTTCAGTGTGATAGAGGCAAGGTTTTTCCCCACCGTCTTATCCCCAATCTGTATGACAGTCAGGTAAGGTTTCAGTCCATTGATAATCAGCTCCGAAGCCGAAGCGGTGCGTTTGGAAGTGAGTATATATACCTTAGGCAGGTTTAGCGTTTGGATAGGGGTACCCGATATATTGTTTTCAAAGTTGTATTCACGCTTCCAATAGTTGGCCATTTTCTTATTAGAAGTTTGTTTTACAAAGACCTTTTCGGTATCAGTACCCTTGATCATACTGGCCAAATAGATAGCCGTTTGTACGCTTCCGCCAGTGTTGTAGCGCAAGTCAAGTACCAAGTCGCTCACCCCATCGGCTTTGAATCGGGCAAAGGCCTCATTGAGCTCTTTGTCATACTTGCTCACAAAAGAGTTATATACAAGGTAACCAATCTTTTTGCCATTGCGGCTAAGGGTCTTGTGTAGCAGTATAGGGTTTTCCTGAAGTGGAAGCTGCGAGAGGGTCTTGCTTTCGGTAGGCACTATCTGTTTATTAACCACCTTGAAGAAACCAAAGGTCAGTGTGGAGTTTTGGTTAAAGAGCAATCTTTGGTAATTGTCAAGAGAAAGTTTTTCCCCATCTACTGAATCAAAGAAGTCTCCTCGTTTCACTCCTTGTTTTTCAGCATCGGAGTTGGGTAGTACATAACGTACATAACCTGCAATCCCACCTGTCTCTATTCGGGCTAAGGCATAGTCCATACCTGTGGAGAGGGAGATTCCTTGGAAGGAGTTCTCCAGTTCATTTATATCCTCCACAATAAAACTAAATTTATCTTCAGGAGAAAGCAAGTGCTTGAATAGTACTTCGGGAGTACTAAAGTTCTTAAGATAGCTCACATAACGATTACTCGTAGCATTGGTATAAGCAGCCAATCTCTCAAAGCGGGTATCGGAGAGGTCATTTATCTCTTCTTGCCACAAGTAGTATTGGTTTAGGCCTTGCCATACAAAGTCTTTGGTTCTATATTGAGGGTCTGTGGTTTCGGCTTTTCGGGTAGCTTCCTCTAATTGCTCTGCCTGTAAATCTTTACTACAAGAGAGCAGACATAGGACAAGTAATAGTAGTAGGGAAAATCTCTTAATCATATTGAATTTAGTTTAGATAAGTGCTGCAAAGGTACGGATTTTCTTTGAAAAAGAAAAGTAAAATTCTTTTTTGGAGGTAAAAAAATAGCTATGAATCATTGATTTTTAGCTATTAAATTCGTATCTTTGCACATCAGAATATAGAACAAACATGTTTTCAGTAGGGGACAGCGTAGAAGTAATAGACGAACTCATCTCAGGGGTAGTTACCAAAATTACCTCCAAAGGGGTGTGTATAGAGACCTCCGAGGGGATTAGTCTTACTTTTGCCCCTTCGGAATTGGTCAAAACAGACCTCAACGCCTCTATTCCTTATCATAGAGCCATATATGTGGAGCCTAAAGAGGAAAAAAAGAAGAAAAACACGGCACCCAAGGGACAAAAAGCAAGAAGAAAGCCTACCTACCATATGGAAATAGACTTGCATATAGAGAAATTGGTTGCCCATACCCATGGTATGACCAATTTTGATATGCTCAACACCCAACTGGAAGAAGCCCAGCGCTGTATAGAATATGCTATAGAGAAGGGAGTCCCCAGTATCGTCTTTATACACGGCGTAGGGGAGGGCGTACTTAAGGCCGAGTTAGAGACACTTTTCTCCCGCTATGACCTAAGTTATCAAGATGCCGACTATATGCGTTATGGCATGGGGGCAACGGAAGTATTTTTGCAAAACATATTTTAAAAATATAAAGACAATGACAACAAAAGAAAAATTATCATTACTACGTAATGAGATGAAAGCCAATGGCTTGGATGCTTTTGTGGTTTTCAATGCTGACCCTCACATGAGTGAGTATTTCACCCCTTATTGGGAGGAAAGGAAATGGATTTCCAGTTTTGATAGCTCAGCGGGCTACATATTCATCACACATGACAAGGCTGTATTATGGACAGATGGCCGTTATTTAGTACAAGCTAAGAACCAGCTTACAGGTACAGGCGTAGATTTCTTCATAGAAGGCACCAAGGATGCTCCCCTTAGCCAAGAATGGCTCTTAAACGAACTTCCCCAAGGGGCAAAAGTAGGCTGCAACGGCCTTTGTACGCCTCACAATACATGGAACTTACTCAGTGATACACTCAAGAGAAAGGGAATTACCTTGGTAGATAAGCCCTTGATTGAGAAAATATGGAAAGACCGCCCTAAGGACGATAGAAAGCCTATCTATGTACGTGCTGAAAAATATACAGGTCGTTCAACTTCGGATAAGTTAGCAACCCTCAGGGGTATCATGGCGGAAAAAGGGGTTACTCACTTCCTTGTTACCGCTCTTGATGATATTGCTTGGGTGACCAACCTCCGTGGTAATGATGTGAATTTCAACCCTGTTTTCTTGGCTTACCTCTGTATCACCCCTAAGAGTGCTACCCTTTTTGTAGATACTAAACAGTGTGATGATTCGGTAAAGACCTACCTCAAAGAACAACATATTGAGCTTAAGGATTACCATGATTATTTCAAGGAATTACAAAAACTCAAAGGAGAAACCATCCTGCTCTCCCCCGATGCCAACCAGACTATCTATAATACAGTAGGGGAGCACAATACCCTACATATCGCTCCTTCACCTGTACAACTACTCAAGGCAGTGAAGAACGAGACCGAATTAGAAGGTTTCCGCAAAGCCATGGTAAAGGATGGGGTAGCCTTGGTCAATTTCTTCTATTGGCTTGAAAACAACATAGGAAAGACCCCACTTACCGAGCACTCTTTGGGAGATATCATGGACAAGTTCCGCGCCGAACAAGGGTTCTTGGCCAATAGCTTTGGTAAGATCATAGGTTATGAGGGTAATGGAGCTATAGTGCATTATCATGCCGCTACCAATCCCGAAGTGCCTATGCATGCCAAGGGAACCGTACTGATAGACTCCGGTGCCCACTATATAGAAGGAACGACCGATATTACTCGTGTGATACCTCTTGGGGAATTCTCAGAAGACTTTAAGCGTGATTATACCCTTGTGATGAAGGCGATGATCACCCTAAGTACCACTATATTCCCAGCAGGTACTCGTGGCGTACAGCTTGATTCCATCACCCGTGCTATTCTCTGGAAGAATCAGCGTGATTATGGACATGGTACAGGCCATGGGGTAGGTAGCTACCTATGCGTACACGAAGGGCCACAGAGCATTCGTAAGGAGATGAGAGATGTGCCTATGCTCGAACATATGGTTTGTTCCAATGAGCCTGGTATCTACTGTGAAGGTCGCTATGGTATTCGTATAGAAAACCTCGTTGCGGTACAGAAACACAGCTCTAATGAGTTTGGCGATTTCTACCGTTTAGAGACCCTTACCCTTTGCCCATTGGATACCCGTGCGGTTATAGTGGATATGCTTACAGAGGAGGAACGCCAATGGCTCAATAACTACAACCAATGGGTAGAGAAAACCCTTAGCCCCTTGGTAGGTAAGGAGCAACAGGCTTGGCTAAAAGAAAGATGTAAAGCTATATAAATCAAAAGGTTAAGAAGAAGGAACTAGCTCTACTAAGGCATGTGGCTGAATGACAAAGCGCTTGCCAGTTGAGAGTTCTTTGCATTCGTAGCGCTTGATCTTCTTATTGCCTTTTTGAAATACACGTCCGTCATCGGTACGGAAAAGACTATCAGTGGGGAGCTCAAATACATAATATTTTGTACGCTCCCCATTGTCATATTGTCGCATAGCCAGCGTTAGGTGTACATCGGTATCGCTACTGGCGGAAGGGTTTTGGAAGTGAATGATAAGGTAGGAGAGCAGTTCAGCAGGGAAGATCTCAACTCGCAAGAAAGGCTTCATCAGGGCTTGGTAGGTGGTTTTCCATTCGTTGCCATGAGGCTTTATTTGTTTGCCATACTTCTCAATAGCTACCAAGTGTGCGATCTCGTGGATAAGAGTCATCAGGAAGCGATATTTGTTCAGATTGGCATTGATTGTAATCTTATGCTGTCCGTTGGGTAGGCATTGGTAATCCCCATGCCTACTCTGTCGCTCATTGACGATCTTCAGGTAGATGCCTAAGTTCTTAATCAGTTCAAAACAAGGTACTACCGCCTCAGAAGGTAAGTATTTGTATAAAATGGCTTCCATAATGAGTGCAAAAATAAGAAAAAAATACTATATAGATTTAGTAACTCAAGTTTTGAAAGTTCTATAACTTATTGATAATCAAAACCTACCCCTCTATCCTCTCAGAGAGGTATAGTCGCGTAAGCGAGTATGTGAGAAATAGTTTATGATTCTCAATAAGTTATAAAGAGAAAATTTTATGTATAGACAAACAATTTTTGTCTTTTTCAACGCCCTCACATACTCGCTTACGCGACTTTCTCCTTCTTAGAGGGGGCAAGAGAGGGTCGATTTATAAAATATTAATATCTAAATAGTTACAAATCTAATTATAGCCTAAAAATAGCTTGCAAAACTTAAATTTAGTAATTAATAGTTTGGATATAATATTTCTTAAGATCAATTTTTGAAAATTTGTCTATGAAACAATCAGGAGCTTTTTCTATTAAGATTTCTAATCTATATTGTTTTTTATTTTTTGATGTTAATTTATTGAGAGTAATGTTATCCATTTTAAATACATAGATCTTTTTGTTATTTTTATCATTCAATAGAAGCCAGCTTCCTAAAAGTTTTTCTTTATTTGGGTCAATCCACCAAACAGGATATCTTTTGTTTATATTAGCAAAATAACAACTGTCATTAATAGAAAAATTATTTACCTTAGGCTTTACTAAGTTAATACATTCTTTTTTCTTCATTGTAACAATAGTCGTTTCCTCAAGAGTTTTATTGGTAGTTTTTACTTCAGAAGTATACATCTTTAAATAATTTGAAATTAGATTGCAAATATATAAAAAAATCTTTGTTTATGAAATACTGTTGGTGCATTGATTTATAAAGTTGGATAAATTGAGTTATTCTTTTTTGATTCTAATATTTTTATATTTGATAATCAGATAATTATATATGTATAAGATATAAATTCAAATCTTTAAACTGAAAGAATGTTTTATAAACAATTACAAATCAATAAATTACAATAATTTTTTTGAAAAATCAATGTACCAGCAGTATTTATGAAAATAAATATTTTGACATTTGAAGGGCAAAGGTAAGGACAGAAAGTTTCTTTCTGTGAAACCTCTTCAAAAAAATTTATAAATAAAAAAACATGGAAAAACACTTGATTTTTTTGTTTAAATGTTATATCTTTGCTCTTTTATTAGTGAAAAGTGAAAAATGAAAAGTGAATAGTAACTAAACTTAAAATTTGAAACTCAGCATTCAAAACTTTTTCTATAATATTCTTAACTTTAAAAATTAAAAAAATGAAATTTACAGAGTACAAAGCCTTAGAACTGACCCGAATAGCCGAGGAAATATTGCAGTTTTGGAAAGATAATGACATATTTCAAAAGAGTATAGACTTCCGTAATGGAAAGGAGCCCTTTATCTTCTACGAAGGGCCGCCATCTGCTAACGGATTGCCTGGTATTCACCACGTAATGGCACGTTCGCTAAAGGATATTTTCTGCCGTTTCCACACCCAATTGGGCGAACAAGTATTCCGCAAAGCAGGTTGGGATACCCATGGCTTGCCAGTGGAGTTGGGGGTAGAAAAGGAATTAGGCATTACCAAGGATGACATTGGTAAAAAAATCTCTGTAGCCGATTATAACAAAGCCTGTAAGGAAGCGGTGATGCGCTATACTAATATATGGAACGACCTTACCGAAAAGATAGGCTATTGGGTGGATTTGGACGATCCTTACATCACCTACAAGCCTAAATATATGGAGTCGGTATGGTGGCTTCTTAAGCAATTGTATAACAAGGGTTTGCTCTACAAGGGCTATACCATACAGCCCTATTCACCTAAGGCGGGGACAGGGCTTTCCTCCCATGAGCTTAACCAACCTGGTTGCTATCGCGATGTAAGTGATACGACCATTACCGCTCAGTTCAAGGTAAAGGATTTCGCCACAGCAGCCGCTACAGCACTTAAGGCGCAGGGGACGGTATATATCTTGGCTTGGACGACCACTCCTTGGACATTGCCTTCCAATACCGCTTTGGCAGTGGGTAAAAATATTGACTATGTCTTGGTACGTACCTTTAACCAATATACCTTTGAACCTATACAAGTGGTGTTGGCTAAGGAATTGGTAGAAAAGCAGTTGGGAGCAAAATTTTTCAAGACTTCAGAGAAAACAGATTTTGTAGCTTATGCCAATGACGAAAATCGCAAGAAGATCCCTTATGAGGTATTGGCCGAGTGTAAGGGAGCAGACCTTGTAGGCACTACCTATGAGCAACTCATTCCTTGGTTCCTTCCTGAAGAAAACCCAGAAAAGGCCTTTAGAGTGATCCCTGGGGACTTTGTAACAACCGAAGATGGTACAGGGATCGTACATATAGCGCCTACCTTTGGGGCAGATGACGCCCGTGTAGGAAAAGAAAATGGCATTCCGCCCATGTTGGTCAAAGATGAGAATGACAATTTAGTTCCCTTGATAGACTTACAAGGGCGTTTTCTCAGAGGAGACAAGGTACCTGCGCTTTTTGCAGGAAAATATATCAAGAATGAATATTACAAGAGTGGCGAGGCACCCGAAAAATCATGGGATGTGGAGCTGGCTATATTGCTCAAGACAGAGAACAAAGCCTTTAAGGTAGAAAAATATGTCCATAGCTATCCCCACTGCTGGCGTACAGATACTCCTGTGCTTTATTATCCGTTGGACTCTTGGTTTGTCAAGATGACGGCCGTAAGAGATCGCTTAGTAGCGCTCAATCAAGAGATTAATTGGAAGCCTAAGGCGACCGGAGAAGGGCGTTTTGCCAATTGGTTGGAGAATATCAATGACTGGAATCTTTCCCGTTCCCGCTATTGGGGAATTCCGCTACCTATCTGGCGTACCGAGGATGCCAAGGAAGAAAAAGTTATCGGCTCGGTGGAAGAGTTGGTTGCAGAAATCAACAAGGCGGTAGCTTCAGGTGTGATGAAAGAAAATCCGTTTAACAATTTCAAAGTAGGGGATATGTCCGAGGCCAATTACGACCAGATAGACCTGCATAAGAACATAGTAGATGAAATCGTTTTGGTTTCCAACTCAGGCAAGCCCATGAAGCGCGAAAGTGACCTGATAGACGTATGGTTTGACTCAGGGTCTATGCCTTATGCTCAGGTACATTATCCTTTTGAAAACAAAGACCTTATAGACAAGGGCAAGGCCTTCCCAGCCGACTTTATTGCGGAGGGCGTAGATCAGACCCGCGGTTGGTTCTATACCCTACATGCGATTGCTACAGCGGCATTTGATACCATTTCGTTTAAGAATGTGATGTCCAATGGTTTGGTATTGGACAAAAATGGACAAAAGATGTCCAAACGATTGGGTAATGCGGTAGATCCGTTTGAGACCTTGGCCAAGTACGGAGCCGATGCCACTCGCTGGTATATGATCTCCAACGCCAACCCTTGGGACAACCTCAAGTTTGACGTAGATGGGATAGAGGAAGTACGCCGCAAGTTCTTCGGTACGCTTTACAATACCTATTCTTTCTTTGCTCTCTATGCTAACTTAGACGGCTTTACCTATGCTGAGGCGGAAGTGCCTTTGGAAAAACGACCAGAGATAGACCGCTGGATTCTCTCCGAGCTCAATACCCTTATTGCCAAGGTTAAAGAAGCTTTCTTAGATTACGAGCCTACTCGTGCTACTCGACTTATCTCTGATTTTGTACAAGAGAACCTAAGTAACTGGTATGTGCGTCTTTGCCGTCGTCGTTTTTGGAAAGGTGAATACGAGGAAGACAAGATATCTGCTTACCAAACCCTCTATACCTGTTTGGAAGTAGTGGCTAAGCTCTCCGCTCCAGTGGCGCCCTTCTTTATGGACAGACTCTACCGAGATCTTAATGGGGTAACAGGCAAGGACAAGGCCGAATCCGTACACCTAACCGATTACCCAGAGAGCAAGGTACCATATATAGATAAAGCCTTGGAAAGCAAGATGGAGAAGGCGCAGAACATCTCCTCCTTGGTGCTTTCTCTGCGTAAGAAAGAGATGATTAAGGTACGCCAACCCCTACAGAAGATACTCATTCCTACCCTTAGTGAAGCCGAAAAGGCAGAGATATTGGCGGTAGCTAACCTCATCAAGCACGAGGTGAATGTAAAGGAAATAGAGTTTATCGATGATGCTTCAGGTATTTTGGTAAAACAAATCAAACCTAACTTCCGCACCTTAGGGCCTAAGTACGGTAAGCAGATGAAGGATATAGCCGCAGTGATTAATGGTTTTACCCAACAAGATATACAAGCCTTTGAACGTCAAGGCACTAAAGAAATCACTCTTGATGGAGAAAAACTTACCCTTACCTTGGACGATGTAGAAATCACCTCTCAGGATATAGAAGGTTGGCTTGTGGCTAGCTCCTCTACGGGCTTGGTAGTAGCCTTGGACGCTACTATTACCGATGAGTTGCGAGCAGAAGGTATTGCCCGCGAATTAGTGAATCGTATCCAGAACCTTCGCAAAGATACAGGCCTTGAAGTAACCGACAGGATTCGTATCCTTTTGCAACAGCAAGATACACTTGAGAAGGCTGTTCGTGCTAATGAAGCCTATATCAAAGCAGAGACCTTAGCCAACGAAATCCTCTTTGCCGACACCCTCCAAGGAGAAGAAGTCGCTTTTGATGATATTGTGACTAAGATAGCGGTGGAAAAGGCTTGATTTGGATTATAGTGATCATTTTCGTGAGGTCACGAAAATGATCTATAAGGAAAGAGTGAACAACAATTATATGGAAATTACCAATATAAATCAGTTAGACCTTATCCATGGTCTCTACACTTATGCAGACTATCTGTTGTGGAAGTTTGAGGAACGAGTGGAGCTACTTCGGGGACGGATCTTTAGAATGTCAGGGGCTTCAGTAGCGCATCAGCGGATCTCAAGAAAGCTCTCTACTCAGATAGATAACTACCTTGAAGGAAAGGTATGTGAGCTTTTTGTAGCCCCTTTTGATGTGGTTTTGACCTCTTCTGACAGAAAGGAGGACACAGTACTACAACCAGACTTGTGTGTCGTCTGTGATCCTGAGAAGCTCAAGGACGGTAAGCGCTGTAATGGAGCTCCCGAATGGGTGGTGGAGATCGTCTCGCCCAGCAATGCCGAGAAGGAACTCCGTAAGAAAATGGAGATTTACCAAGAGGCTCAAGTGTCTGAGTATTGGGTGATACGTCCTGAAGAAAAAGAATTGGATATATACCTACTTAGAGAGGGCAGGTATGTACCCCAGCTTCCGCTCTTTGCGGGTGATATAGTAGCCCCTGAGAAATTTCCTCAGTTACAAATTGATTTGACAACTATTTTTTAGGTCATGACATTTACAGAAGAACAAATCAAACAATTGGCCGATTCGCTTAATGTAGAGACAGCACGAGAGGTAATACACATTACCCTTTCAGTGGGTGAAAATCTGACTCTTACAGATAGTAAGTTGGGAGGGCTTCCCTATATACCTAAGGGGGACACATTACCTACTACCTCTTATGGCGAGCCACTCTTTATGTTGGCACAAATCAATTGTGAGCAACTGCCTGAAAATAGTCTATATCCTAAGAAAGGATTGTTACAATTTTGGATAGCCAGCGATGAGTACTATGGTGCTGATTTTGAGAATCGTTGTCAGAATGATACCAAGAGGATATGCTATTTTCCAGAGATACAGGAAAGCCTTCCTATAGCATATATTAAGGAGCTTTATACAAAGATAAGTACCTCAAAGAGAGAAACAAATAATATTTTCACACAGGAAAATGCCCTTGAGCTTCCTTTTAATCCTAACCAAAGCTTAGCATTAGGCTTTGAAAAGTCAGTAGAAGGTATCTCTTATGCAGATGTACATTTTGACGATGAGATGCAGAAGATATGGGAAGCTGCTTTTTCGGAAGAATTTCCAGGATTATGGGGGTTACCAGAGGAAGTACTAAAAGTGTTTTACAAATATCTGTCTAATGGAGCGGGACATAAAATAGGAGGTTATCCTGATTTTGCCCAATATGATCCAAGAGAAGACGATAACTTTCACGATACATTATTACTGCAAATAGAATCCGAGTGGAATGAACAGTATTCGGTGATGTTTGGGGATGCAGGGGTGGCGAACTTCTTTATCAATAGAGAAGATTTAGCCCATTGTAAGTTTGACGATGTGTTATATAATTGGGATTGTGGGTGATGTAGAGAATAGTTGTCAGTAGGAGTAAGGTTTCTAAAGACAGAGGGTGATGATAGGGAGAAAATAGAAAGGAAAGTATCTCGTGATGAAAAGAACATAGAGAAGGATTCTCAGAAATTGCCTAAGAATAAAGGATAATGATGTTTTCCGACCATTTTCGTGAGGTCACGAAAATGATCTATAAGAAGGTAAATTGAACGAGTTAAGGTAACTTTTTAAGGAACAAGATAAAACAATTTGAGGAATGAAGAAGTTTTTTCACATATTCATATTGTTATTAATACCTCATATGTGTAGTTATGCACAATCAGCAACTACTGATTGGGCAAAGATGGGACTGAAAGGTAGGGTGAAATCGGTAGAAACATCATTCTATTTTACTATAGAGAAAGATGGAAAAATAACCAAGGGAGATCCTTTTTCTATGGGGTTTTATCCGTCTGAGAAAATAGAACAGATGCATCTGATGCAAAGAATGGGGGCTGTTGCGTTTTTTGCTGCCTTTTTGATAGATATTGTACCTTCGGTGATTACCTATAATTCCAATGGTTTTTTAGTAGAGAAACGTTTGTTCGACACTACACTGCACCGGAGGATAGTGTATACTTACGATACGAAAAATCAGCTTATTGACAAATCAACTTTTGTACGAGACCAATTAGTTGTAAGAGATTCCTACAGATACAACGCTGATGGAGAGAAAATGGAAGAGCTTCTCAATCAGATAGAAGGGGAAGGAGGCGTGACTTGCAAATATAGCTATAATGCTGATAGACAGCTTATAGAATGTAACTATATAGATGTAGATAAACTCCCAAGCGCTAAGGAAGTCTATACCTATAAGGACAAACAACTTGTCAGCAAAGATACTTACCGAAATGAGAAACTAAGTGCTCGTGCACTCTATCAGTACAATTCTGAAAATCAGTTGATATGTTCCCTGTTCCAAGGAGTGGGAAGTATGATATGGGATTCTAAATACATTTATGATAAGAATAAGAAACTAAGAGAGGAGTATATTGTGATAAATGGCAATGAGAAAAATGGTTTTTTGAATAAATTCTCTTCAGAGGGTCGCTTAATTGAGCATTTGACCTTTTCTTCTAATAAACTTAGTACTTTTCATTATACAAATGACAAACAAGGGAACTGGATCAAGCTCATTAACTATGAACAGGAGCTACCTATTCTCTATGTAGAGCGAAAAATAGAGTATTTCAAATAAAATAACATGATAAAAGTAACAAAAGTAGAAAAACTCTTTCCAAGTATAGAGGAAGTTTTTGAAGCTCCTAAAGAGTGGTTTAAGTATGTTTTCTTTCCACTACTGACGGTAGAAATAGAGAATGAACAGCAGCAAAAAAGCAAGGCGCATTTTATCTCCATGTATGCTTGTGGATTGGCAGAGTATGAGTCAGAGCGTACAGATTGTAATTGGTTCTTTGTACGTTTTGAGAAAGTAGGGGACAAATACCGTTTTGATGGAGAGATGAATTGGTTGCCAAATTTTTCTGAACTGCCTCAGTGGTATCAAAATGCAAAGGAAGATTATGCAGCCCACAAAGACCTTTACCTCAATAGTGAGGTGAAACACAGCTATGACCCCTCACCCTATAAGGATAGTTTAGAGAAATGGGAAGCAATCAGTGGGGACTATGCCACTTATATGGATACACTGCTAAGTTATTGGGTAACTCGTGATAAATACCAAGAAACGGGCAAGTTTGTCGCTGGTAATCACTACACACAAGGGTATAGCGGACACGAACGTGAGATATATGAGCTTACCCCTTACGATGAAGATGAAGAAACCTATGAGGATTTAGGCAAATATATAGAATATCGCTTGGATACAGAATCCTATCTCTGTGAAGAATATGGTATTTCCTTAGAAGATAAGGACTATTTAGGCTATGTAATAGGATATAACTATTTACAATATAGTGCTGATACGATTTCGCTATTTATCTCCCCTGACGAAAAAGAAGTGTATAACTGGTTTAGTTTCAGTTAAATAAAGTATATGGAACCCTCTCAAGAACAAATCAAAGCCTTGGTAGCAAAACTAAACGAGGCTACTAAGAAAGAAGTCATTACTATAGAAACGCGTGAAGAAAAAAATCTCTCCCTTACCGATAGTAAGTTTGGCGGTTATCCCTATGTGCCTAAGAACGGACATATCCCCAGAGATAGTGAGGGGAATCCTTTCTTTATGGTAGCACAAATCAACTGTGAGCAGTTGCCTGAGAACAATATATATCCTAAGAAAGGACTATTGCAGTTTTGGATTATTGACGGTGATGACCTCTATGGGTTGGATTTGCAGGATCCTTGTAGCAATGCAGGCAAGCGAGTGCTCTATTTTCCAGAACTTACCGAGGGTCTTTCCTTGGACGAGGTAAAGCTCCAGTACGTGCTCACCGAGGAATATACCCCTATGACCCCTTATAAGGAATTGGCGCTTACTTTCATTCGCAGAGAAGAGGGAATTACCCCATGGGATGTGAATTTTGATCGCCTTTTTACCGACTTATGGAATGAAGCCTTTTCCGATGATATAGAAACTATATGGGATCTGCCCGAAGAGACTCGACGACTGTTGTGGGACATTGTCCCCGATGGTACAGAGCATCGTATAGGAGGGTATCCTTATTTTACCCAACAAGATCCCAGAGAGGAGGACTCACCATTTACCGAGCTGCTCCTTCAGATGAACTCCGATGGCGATTATATCATGTGGGGAACCATGGGGGTGGCTAACTTCTTTATTCGTAAGGAGGATTTGAAAGAAAAGAATTTTGAAGAAGTGCTATATAACTGGGATTGCTAAAATTAAGGGTAGAAGGAATTGAGCTATGAATATCTTGCAAAAGTCTATAACCAGCTACTATATAATGAGGGCTATTTGTATGAAAAAATGGCTCTTGATATGGCACACTATTATTGTGTAGTGGTTAAGGCAGGCCAATCCTATGATGTAAGTAAAGATGGGCAAGTTTTGGGTAAAATACATAAATAGAAAGATTGTTCATCTTTAACATACAAATATCCAAAAAATTTCGTATCTTTGCACAACTTAAAAAAGAGGTATGAATAACCTTTTTTAAGGAATAAATATATAAGTAAAAACCAGTATATTATGGATGTAAAAGTTCGTTATTCCGATAAGGATTTGCAAGAGTTCAAGGCGATTATAGAGGAGAAATTGGAGAAAGCCCAAGCGGATTTGGAGTTCTTACGCAATGCTTATCTCAATGGGGCTGATAATAGTGTAGATGATACTTCACCTACTTTCAAGGCTTTTGAAGAAGGCTCTGAAATGATGAGTAAGGAATCCAATATGGCACAGGCTACACGCTTGGAAAAGTTCATTCGTGATCTAAAAAATGCACTTATCCGTATAGAAAACAAGACTTATGGTGTATGCCGTGTGACAGGAAAGCTCATAGATAAGGAACGCCTCAAGGCTGTACCTCATGCAACTCTAAGTATAGAGGCTAAAAATATGCAATAATTTTTTCCATGATTGTACAAGAAATAAGGTAATTGATGCTTGCTTCAGTTACCTTATATTTTTTATGTAATAGGGCAAGAAAAAAATTAAAATAAATTTGTAAAATAAGAAAAAAACATATATTTTTGCACCATATTTTTGTAGATAAAAACTAAAGCCCTTAGAAAGAACCATATAAGACTAATAAATAGATTTGTTTATGAAAGCACCCACTATCAAACATGAGGATTATGCAGTAATAGCCGATTTTATTGCGGTAAGCTTTGAAAGAGATTTGGCTTCTTTTTCTCAAATTTACAAAACAATGAATGCCGAATATTTGGAAAATTTCAAAAAGGCAATAAGCAAGCTGAAAAACAATGATTCTACCAATGCCATCGTTGTAAAACAGAAAGAAACTACGGCAAAACTATACAAACAGGCCGACGAACTCCGCCGAAGCATTACTTTCCTAAAGGATTATACGGAGCGCTCTGGTCTGGATACCTCCTTGCTCAAGGTGATTGTAACCAAAATCAATGGGAAAAATATCGCAGGAGTGGTTAAGGCTGTACGCGATGCCATTCCTTATTACAGCGATAATATGGAGCGTATTGCTGATATGCCCGAAGGCTTCTTGGAGAAGGTAGTAGAGCAAACCAAGCAGCTCGATGCGCTTAATATACAGCAAAATACGCTAATGAATGAGCGCAAACACCATACACAGGCCAATAAGGAGATGTACCAGCTGATTAAAAAGTATATAGGTGACATAGCTAAGGCAGGGAAACTCATTTTCAGAGGACAGAAGAAAGAAGAAGAATATGTCATTAGTAAAATAGTGACAAGAGCCAAAACAAGCAAACAAAGTAGAATGGAACAAGGTCGGGAAGAAGTTCCTAACCCGTTGTATGAGAATTAGTTAAGTCATATTTTATGGTGATAATAGCCTGATGTCCTTTGCGATGTTGGGCTATTGTTTTATTCGTAGCGGATCAGCTCAGGCATATTGTAATTGAAGTAGGGGAGTCTGAAATCGGTGTTGTTGATACTGGTGAATTTCTGTATATGGTTGCCTACCCCTGGCACACGTGGCATATAGATGAAAGAAAATTGGAAATTGCCCAAAGGTATATAGTCATTGGTGATATAGAAGCCAATGCCGACTTTGGTCAGTACCTGATCCTTTAGTAAATTGCGGTTGTCATTACCTATAAACCCTATATCCCCCATAAGAAAAGGACTCACACGGAATCCCCAGAGAGCGAAAGGCGAGTAGGATTGCGTCTGTAAGGTTAGTATAGACTTGTGTATACCTGTAAGTGTAGGGCTATTGAAGCCTATAATACCTGTGGAGCCATTGAGGGAGATTTGATCCTTTATATAGTCCTTGCGGGAGAGTCCTACAACGGAACGCCATTTGACAAATTGTCTAAAATGCCATTGCCCAATGTTGAACAAAGGGGAAAAATAGGTAAACTCCCAGCGCAAAGTTGTTTGTTTGTTGCGCTCTTGGGTGAGAAAGCTCCCCAATTGTATATCAGAGGCTAAATAACCAAAGGAAAAGTAATCTCCATAACGCAAACGTCCGCCCAGATACGGTGTTCTATAGCCAAGATTGTCTTGGAATCCGCCAATAAGGGCAACACTTTTGCCAATGGGAATATCTTCTATATCCTGATGCCTGAAAATATACCTATCTTGCTCATATCCTATGTAATTTACCCCCAAGGAAGCCAAAAAGGTATTCCTATCTGAATAGAAATGTTCGGGATCTAAGAACTCATCAGGCTTTTTCAGGTAGTTTATCCGATAATAGCGCAAGGAAAAGACCATATTGGTTACCCGATTGACAGGAGTATAGCGCTTAAGTATTGGGAAAGAAACACTTCCCCAGAGATTGCTACCTGAGACCTTGAAATCGGGGCGGTAAAGAGAGTCATTCTTGAGGATGGTATCGTCAAAAGTCCGTTGATAAGCACTGGCACCCCCTGCCCAACGGGTATAGAGAGAGTAGTAAGGGCGAGAGAGCGATCCATATTTGTAGTAATATTTGTCAAAATCCATAGAGTAGCCAACAGACGTATTGAGCGTAGTGGCATATAGGTTAGGAATCTCATAGTCAAAACCAAAGCTGGGGCGGGTACTTCCTCGGATTTCTTGGCTATACCTACCCGATAGTTGGTGTCCCAAACCTAAAAAATTGCGTTCAAAGACCCGCACTGTACCTTCGTTAAGAGAACCCATAGCATCGGCATAGAGGCTCCAGCTATCCAAGACATTGACCTTAATATCCACCGAATCCGCACTATGGGTAGCTATTGGCTGTATATACACCCTACGAATATGATATTGACTACGCAGCACACGGGCTGTTTCTTTCATTTTGATAGAATCTAAAGGCGTATAAGGGTCAAAGAGCAAGAGACGTCTGACTACCTCGCTTTTTGTTTTGTTGTGGAAGCGGTTACCCAAGCGCTCCCATTTGTTGGGTTGTTGGGTACTATCCCGCTCATCAAAGCCCAAGGGGTCATAGGTGGTAATCTCGATACGGCGAATGATTTTTCCCTGAAAAGCCACCCAGAGGGAAGGTTCTTTAGGTTTGGGAGGGGGAGGAGTGGCAGGTACTGATTCTCCAGAGGTGAAAAGTAGCTCATGGAGACGGCGGCCGATCTTGCTTTTTTGAGTTCTGCGTTCTATTCTTCGGTATAGCGAATCCTCTTTTGCCCTTATAGAGTCATTTAAGATACGTTTGGTACGTAGCGTATCCTGTGCCAACGTTAGCTGACACCCTCCAAAGGCTATAAAGGCTATAAAAAAGAATAGTTTTTTCAAAATTATCCTTGCATTTTTTCTCCAAAGGCTAAATCACCAGCATCACCTAAGCCTGGGACGATATAGCTGTTTTCGTTGAGGTGGTCATCAATGGTAGCTATCCATAAGTGGGCATTTTCTGGGAAATGTTGGCTGACATACTCCAATCCTTGTTTGGAGCCAATGACCGCAAAAAGGTGTATTTCCTTAGGGGTACCCAGCGGTTGGAGAGAGTTATATACATTGACAAACGAACGCCCTGTGGCCAGCATAGGGTCGGCCAAGATAAGGATATTGTCCTGCAGGGAGGGAGAGGCTAAGTACTCCACTAAAATCTCAAACTCTGAAGGAGAGGTATGCTTGCGGTAGGCGGAGATAAAAGCATTGTCGGCCTTGTCAAAGTAATTCAATATCCCTTGGTGCAGTGCCAAGCCCGCACGGAGGATAGAGCATACCACAATCTTATCCTGTATCAGAGGAATATCCTTTTCCCCCAAGGGGGTGGTGATTCGCTGTACTTGGTAGGGGAGGGTCTTGCTCATCTCGTAGCTTAGGAGTTCCCCTATACGCTCCAAGTTTCTCCTAAAGCGCATTCTATCCTGTTGGATATCAATACTTCTGAGCTGAGCTACAAACTCAGAGAACAAGGAGGGCGTTTGGTCAAAAGGGTGAATAATCATTTGTTCAAAAATAAATTTTTTTATTACGCAAAATAACGATATTTTTGCAAATAAAACAAGGAATATGTTTAGTAAATTAGCCTATGACATTTTTTGGGAGAGTATCCTACGCTATCATATAGCCGATGATGTGAACCAACCCTTTGAAAATCCGTACGATAGCAAGACTATCGAGCACCTATTGTACCGTAAAAATTGGATAGATACGGTACAGTGGCACTACGAGGATATCATTCGCGATCCTGACATTGACCCCAAGGAAGCGCTGCTGCTCAAGCGAAAAATAGATGCTTCCAACCAAGACCGTACCGATACCGTGGAGTATATAGACAGCTATTTCCTTCATCAATATAAAGACGTAACCCCACAGGCAGGGGCAACCATTAATACCGAGAGCCCTGCATGGGCAGTGGATAGGCTCTCTATCTTAGCCTTAAAGATCTACCATATGCAGCAGGAAACTGAACGCACTGATGCCTCCGCTGAACATATTGCTAAGTGCCGAGAGAAGCTCCAAGTACTCCTCCAGCAGAGAGAAGACCTCTCCCTTGCCCTTGATCAACTTTTGGACGATATCGCCGCAGGGCGAAAATATATGAAGGTATATAAGCAAATGAAGATGTATAACGATGAGGAGCTGAATCCGATTTTGAGGAAATGAGATAATTGAAAATACACTAAAAAATAATAGTTCATTTCTGCAAAAGGTAACTCGTATTGTTACTTTTTGCAGAAATGAACTATTGAAATAATACGAAGGCCGTACGGGTAAGGAGCAGTTAGAGCAAATCCTGCAAGAAGCATAGTAAAAATATATTTTCTAAATTATTAGGGTGTAATTGATAATTAATTTCTATCTTTGCACCCTATTACTATTAGTATGAATTTATTTGAAACATTGGGGCTAAGCGCACCCCTACTCGAAGCGATTGATGACTTGGGCTTCGAGCGTCCGTCTGAGGTACAACAAGCCGCTATCCCTGTATTGCTCGAAGCGCCTACCGATATGGTGGCGCTGGCACAAACAGGAACAGGAAAAACCGCTGCTTTTGGTTTTCCACTTCTTCAACTGATTGATCCCACACAGCGTATTACTCAAGGACTTATCTTGGCGCCTACTCGTGAGCTATGTTTGCAAATCGCTTCCGAGCTCAAGCAATATGCCAAGTATATGCCACAGGTGCATATTGTAGCTATCTATGGGGGGGCAAGTATAGAGGAACAAGCCCGTAGCCTTAAGAAGGGAGCACATATTATCGTGGCGACCCCTGGTCGTATGCAGGATATGATGCGTCGCGAACTGGTTTCTATTGCTCATATCAGCTATTGTGTGCTCGATGAGGCTGATGAAATGCTCAATATGGGCTTCTATGAGGATATCCGTTCTATATTATCCGAGACACCCGATGAAAAAAACACTTGGCTCTTCTCGGCTACAATGCCTGCCGAGGTGGCTAAAATCGCTAAAGAGTTCATGTATAAGCCCAAGGAGATTACCATAGGGCATAAGAACCAAGCCTCCAACAACGTACTCCACGAATGCTATATCGTCAATGGCCGTCAGCGCTATGAGGCACTCAAGCGCTTGGCCGATGCCAATCCGTCTATCTTCTCCGTAGTCTTCTGCCGTACCAAGCGTGATACCCAAGCGGTAGCCGAAAAGCTGATAGAGGACGGCTACAATGCGGCTGCCCTCCATGGTGACCTAAGCCAAAACCAGCGCGATCTGGTGATGAAGGGCTTCCGAGCTAAGCAAATCCAAATGCTGGTGGCTACCGATGTGGCAGCCCGTGGGATAGATGTAGATGATATTACCCATGTGATCCACTACCAACTTCCTGACGAGATAGAGACCTATACTCACCGCAGTGGTCGTACAGGGCGTGCAGGAAAGTCGGGTGTATCTATGGTGATTCTTACCAAGAGTGAGGCCAAGCGTATCAAGACTATTGAGAAGATTATCCAAAAGACTTTTGAGTACAAGTCTATCCCTAATGGTATGGAAATCTGTGAGATACAGCTGTATCATTTAGCCAATACGATTAAGGATACCCAAGTGAATCCGGCAGTAAATGAATATCTTCCTGCCATTTACGATGTACTAAGCAGTCTGAACCGTGAGGAGCTTATTCAGCGTATGGTAGCGGTGGAGTTCAACCGTTTCTACAACTATTACAGCAAGTCCAAAGACCTCAATGCAGAAACCACAGAAGGCAAGTCTTTCTCTACCGAGGGAGAGACCCGTTACTTTATCAATATAGGGGAGCGCGATGGTTACGACTGGCGCTTGCTCAAGGATTTCCTTAGGGAGAACATAGGCTTGGGCAAGAACGACATCTTCAAGGTAGATGTAAAGGATACTTTTTCCTTCTTCAATACCGAGGCGGAGATGACCCAGTTAGTATTGGATACTTTTGCTGATTTCAAGATGGACAACCGCTCTATTCATATAGAAATCTCCCAACAAAAGTCTTCTGGAGACAAAGGAAAGAAAGACAAAAGAGATAGAAAGGAAAGAAGAGATCGCAAGCCTTCCGAAAGAAGAGATAAGAAAGGAGCACCTAAACGCAAAGACGCCTCCGATACCTTTTCTAAGAAACGGAAAAAGAGAAAATAATGATTAATGCCAGCAATGATTAATGATAAGTGACTAATGGGAGATTATTGACAATTGTTATTTTTTTTTCTTATATTTGGGGCAGATTTTGAAGTTGAGTAGTTGTATTGTTAATTTGTTGAAAGCGAATGTTTTATGAAAAACAGTTTTCTTTTTTTTCTACTATTCTTGTCCTTTGCCACTTGGGCACAGGAGGAGACGGTTATGCGAGGAAATGTCTTTAACACCAAGACAAATCTGCCATTGGATAATGTAAATATATTGAATATCAATCAAGTAAAAGGAGCTATCACCAATGCTAAGGGAGATTTTGCCATTCGTGCGGCGGTGAATGATACATTGCACTTTTCTTACCTTGGTTTTAAGTCCATCAAGATCAAGGTGACTCAGGATATGATTCGCTTTCCTGGCACGCGTATCGGGCTGACGGAATTGGCCTATGCCTTGGAGGAGGTAGTCATCTCACCCTATCGCCTTACGGGTTATTTGGCTATAGATGCCAAGTATATGCCTATCAATACCAATAAGCAGTACAGTATATCTGGTTTGGACTTGGGCTATGAACCTCGTACAGGAGCCCCTTCAACGGCTGGAAAAGTATTGGAAGCCATAGGAAATCCAGTAGGTACTATCTATAAGCTCTTTAGCAGCCGAGAGAAAGACCTTAGAAAGCTCAAAAAGATGAAACAGAGTGATGAGATTCGCTCCATGCTCAATAGCAAATATGACAGGGAGAGCCTTAGTGAGATCTTAGGTATAGACAAAGACAAATTGGAGGACTTGCTTCGCCATTGTAACTATTCGAAGGACTTTATCAAAAACTCCAATGACCTACAGTTCTTAGATGCTCTTACCCAATGCTATGAGGAGTACAAACTCCTTAATAAGTGACAAGTGACTAATGACTAATCCCTAAACCCTAAACCCCTATAACTCTTATATAGATGAAAAAGTTTTTTAAAATTATTGGAATTATTTTTGTGGTCTTGATACTGCTACTTGTTTCCATTCCTTTTCTCTTTAAGAATACGATAAAAGAGAAAATCATGGAAAAAGTGAACGAAAGTGTAGATGCACAAATCAGTTTTACGGACTTCTCCCTCAGTGTGTTTAAGAACTTCCCCAATGCAACGGTGGAAGTAGGCGGACTGAAGGTGATTAACAACGCCCCTTTTGAGGGAGATACCTTGGCCTATGTGGGTAATTTCTCTGCAAAGGTGAACCTTAAGGATATACTCTTTAAGAAAGACGATGAACCTTACAAACTCCTTGGCTTCTCCATAGCCGATGCGGTGGTAAATGTACGTATAAATGAAGCAGGCAAAGGCAACTTTGACATTGCTAAAAGTACCTCGGATACTCCAGAGAGTGAGGAGCCAAATAATTTCTCTCTTGACTTAAAAGAATATAGCATTGATAATCTGCGCTTTACTTTTAAGGAAGATGGCTCTAAAATAAGTGTAATAGTGGATAGTCTTTATCACAAAGGAAAAGGAAACTTTGCAAATCAAGTACTTGATTTAGAGACTACTACATCGCTTAAATTGTCTTTTGCTTCTGATGGTACGGCCTTTTTGCGCAACAATGTGGTGACCCTTGATGCTATCTTGGGTATAGACCTTAATCAGCAAAAATATACGCTAAAGGACAACACGCTAAAACTAAATGACTTAGAGCTTAATTTTGATGGCTTTGTACAACTCTTGGACGATGGCCAGCTCTATGACCTGAGTTTTAAGACACCTAAGACTACCTTTAAGAACTGTTTAGACCTGATTCCTGCTGCTTATACCAAGAGTATAGAAGGGGTACAAACAACAGGAGAATTTACAATCAACGGGAAGGTAGCGGGCAAATACACCCCTACGACTATTCCTAAGTTGGATATTCGTATGCTCTCCAATAATGCGTCTTTCAAGTATCCGTCTCTGCCTAAGTCGGTTAAGAATATTGATATAGATGTTAAGATAGGCAATGATACCGAGAAATTGGAAGATACTTATGTGAATATCAATCGTTTTGCTTTCACGATAGACCAAGATGCTTTCTCGGTAAAAGCCCTTTTGAGGAACCTTACAGGGAATATGCTTGTGGATGCAGACCTTAAAGGAACTATCAACTTGGAGAATATCCAAAAAGCCTATCCTGTACAGATGGATTTAGACCTAAAGGGAATCCTCAAGGCCGATGTAACAACCTCCTTTGATATGGCATCGGTGGAAAAACAAGCCTACGAACGCATTCGTAACTCTGGACATGCCTCTTTGGAAAAGTTTGTCTATTCTGGGGCAGGCTTCCTACAGCCTTTCCATATCAACAAGGCAGGACTTTCCTTCAATAACGCTAAGATAGAGCTTACCGAACTGGACGCCAAGACAGGTAAGACCGACTTTAATATCAAGGGAACCTTGGAAAACTTCTATGGATTTACTTTGCGCAATGAAGTGCTCAAGGGGAATTTCTCCTTGGCTTCTAATCATATAGATGTAGGTGACTTTATGCAAACCGATGCACCAGCGGAAACCCCTAAGCAAGAGGAAGAAAAACCCGCTGAGACCAAGCCTGCCACTACAAATACCTCTACCGCAGGAGCTTCTATCAAAATTCCTGCTTTCTTAGATTGTACCCTCGATGCCAAAGCAAAGACTGTACTTTATGACAAGCTCAATCTTTCTAATGTCTCAGGTAAGCTTATTATCAAGGACGAAAAAGTAAGCCTACAGAACTTGCAGACTGATATATTTGGAGGAAAAACAGCCGTTACAGGAAACGTATCTACCAAGGGAGATACCTCTACCTTTGCTGTAGATCTAGATATGACCAAGCTCAATGTTACGGAGTCTTTCTCTCAGATAGAGATGCTCAAGAAGATCATGCCTATTGCCAAGGTGGTAGAAGGATTCTTTAGCTCCAAGATCAATGTAACAGGAAAGCTTACTCCAGAGCTCACTCCTGATATTAATTCGCTTTCAGGAAGCCTTTCTGCTTCCCTGTTGGATAGCCATGTGAAACAAACCTCTCCACTGGTTTCGGCCTTGGATTCACAGTTCACCCAGCTGAACCTCTCCAAACTCAATCTTAAAGATCTTAAGGCCAATGTAACCTTTGAGAATGGTCGTGTGGTAGTAAAACCTTTTGCTATCAAGTGGAATGGTAGTACCATCAATGTAGCAGGAACCCATGGTTTTGACCAAACGATGGACTACAAGCTGACCTTCAATGTACCTGCTAAGATGCTCGGGCCAGATGCTTCGGCTCTATTGGCTAAGCTCACCGCTACCGAGCAGCAGAAGTTGGGGGATATTCCAGTGAATGTGAATATGGGAGGTAACTTTACCAAACCACAAGTCTCTACCGATATGAAGCAGGTGGTAAATAATCTTGCCCTACAGGTAGCCAAAGCACAAGCCAATCAGCTAACAGACAAGGTAATGGATAAGGTAACCAATGAGGTAACTAACAAGATTACCGAGAAGATAGGAGGAGAAGCTATGAACAAAGCCACAGATGCTTTGGGCAAGATCATAGGTGGTAAAACACAAGCTAACCCTGCCGATACCACCAAAACCCAACAACAAGCTCCTAAAGACCAAGCTAAAAAAGCAGTAAACAACCTCTTAGATGGGCTGTTTAAGAAGAAAGAACAAAATCAATAATTAATGATTAATGTTCAATGATTAATGATTAATAGTCAGTGATTTAATGGCTATTAATCATTGATCATTATTGGCATTAATCATTGATCATTATTGGCATTGATCATTAATCATTAGAAATGAAGGATACAGCAAGACATCAGGGGATGAGAAATCTTTTGGCGCGACAGCTTTCAGAACGTTCGCAGTACCCGATCTCTGATGAAAAGGTATTACAAGCCATTAGAACCATTCCCCGACATTTGTTTTTAGATAGTGTTTTTGAAGAAAGAGCCTATCAGGATATAGCCTTTCCTATAGGAGCAGATCAGACGATTTCTCGCCCTCATACAGTAGCATTCCAAACGGAGTTGTTACAAGTACAACCAAGACAGAAAGTGCTTGAGATAGGTACAGGAAGTGGTTATCAGTCGGCCGTATTGGTGCTACTCAAGGTAGAGCTCTATACGATAGAAAGGCAACAAGAGCTCTTCAAGAAGACCAAACTTCTATTAGAGCGAATGGGTTATATGCCTAAAAAAATGATTTTTGGGGACGGCTATAAGGGTTATATAGAACAAGCACCTTATGACCGTATTTTGGTAACCGCAGGGGCGCCAGAGGTACCTATGGGACTACTGGCACAACTGAAGATAGGAGGGCGGTTAGTCATTCCTATTGGCCGAGGCGAGCAGATTATGACGGTCTTTACACGCCTTTCAGCCAAAGAGTTCAACAAAGAGGAATATGGAACCTTTGGGTTTGTACCTATGTTGGAGAATGTGCAAGCGAAAATTAGGTAAAAAGTAAGAGGTAGTACCCATAATATACAATGGGTTTTACTTTTTACCTTTTACCTACAAGATGCAAAGATACGAAAAAAAAACAGAAAATAAAAATGGATTTTTTGCTATAATTCAAATATTTTTTATTAACTTTGTAGTGCAAAAGAAGCTATTAATAAATATTATAAAGATATGAAACAAAGAGTTCCCGTTTCCCAGATTATGTCTAAGGACATAGTAACAATAGACCCTACTAAGACCTTGTATGAGGCAGAGGCATTGTTCAAAAAACACCACATTCGCCATATTCCTGTAGTGGAAGGACACAAGCTCGTAGGGGTACTAAGCCTTACCGACTTATTGCGTATCAGTTTTGCTGACCTTTCTGATGACGAAAAGCATGTGGATAGTGTAGTGTATGATATGTTTACCATTCCACAAGTAATGGCCAAGGTGCCGCTTTCTATCTCTCCTGATACCACTATCAAAGAAGCCGCAGAGATACTTGCAGGGCAAACTTTCCACGCCTTGCCTGTTACTGAAAATGGAAACTTGGTAGGTATGCTTACCACTACCGATCTTATCAAGTATCTGTTAGAGCAGTACTAAGAATCGCCTTATCATAGGAGACAAGAAGAAGCCAAAATCCGCGGATTTTGGCTTCTTTCATTACAATTATACCATGCAAACTATTGAATACTTATTTGAGGGTTTCTTTGAGCCAACCAAAGAAGGTACGCTGCCAAAGGAGTGCATTCTGAGGTTGTAGTACCCAGTGATTTTCGTCAGGGAAGTAGAGGAGCTTGCTTTTGATTCCTCTGAGCTGGGCAGCGGTGAAGGCTTGGAAACCTTGTTCTTCAGGGACACGATAGTCCTTGCCGCCATGAATGATGAGAATAGGTGTATCCCAAGCCTCAACTTTCTCTATAGGGTTGAACTCGGTAACGGCCTTTTGAGCTATGGCATTGCCTTTATCCCAATAATCTCCTCCGAACTCATGTCGGTTGAAGAAAATCTCTTCGGTAGTGCCGTACATACTCTTGGTATTGAATACCCCGCAGTGGGCAATAAAGGTCTTAAAACGCTTGTTATGGATACCAGCCAAATAATATACAGAATATCCTCCGTAGCTAGCCCCAACAGCACCCAAGCGAGAAGTATCCACATAAGGCTCTTTGGCGATATCGTCAATGGCTGCTAAATAGTCTCTCATCACCTGTCCGCCCCAGTCGCCACTAATTTCGGCATTCCAAGCTACTCCGTGCCCTGGCATACCACGGCGGTTAGGAGCGATGACAATATAACCCTGTGAGGCCATCAGTTGGAGGTTCCAGCGGAAACTGTAGAACTGAGTTAGTGCCGATTGAGGCCCTCCCTCACAATAGAGTAGGGTAGGGTATTTCTTTTTAGGAGAGAAATCAGGTGGATAGATAACCCAGGCGAGCATATCCTTGCCATCGGTGGTTTTTATAGTGCGCTCTTTTACAGGGCACTTGGCTATGTTCTTATAGAGGTCATCGTTGATATGAGAGAGTTGTTTTACGTCCAAGGGCGCTTTACGTCCTTTGAGATTGACAGTATATATCTCGGTGGCTCTATTCATATCATTACGAGAAACCACTAAGAGGTCGCCTGATTGGCCTAAGATATCACTTATATCAAAGCCCCCTTTGGTGAGTTGCTTAGGAGTAGGGTTCTTAGCAAAAGGCTCTATTTCAAAGAGCTGCTGGGTACCTTGGGTAGCAGCGGTAAAGTAGATTTTCTTTCCGTCATTGCTCCAAATATAGCTAAAAACGGTATTGTCCCAAGAGGCAGTAAGGTTGATTCTATTACCCTCGTGGAGGATATATAGGTCATTCTTATCCGCTTCGTTACCGTCCTCCTTCATGCTTAGCCAAGCCAAAACGCCGTCTTTGCTAAAAGAAGGGTGGGTATCGTAGCCCATCATACCCTCGGTGAGGTTGGTTGTTTTCTTACTTTCTATATCATACTGATAGATGTCGGTATTGGTACTTACCACATAGTCAGTACCTACTTTGGCTTTGGTTACATAGAGAACTTTTTTACCATCGTTGCTCCATATGTAGTCTTCCTCTCCACCAGAGGGCATCTGAGGGCAGTAATAAGGCAAGCCTTGCATAATATCGGTCTGGGTACCATTGGATATTTTTTCAATAAACACATGGTTGTAAGCCCCTTCGTTCCACTTGTCCCAGTGACGATGATCTAAGCCTTCATACACTTTTCCTGTGGATTTGTCCAATTCCTTATAGAAGTCCTTACCTAAGACAGGGCGGAGTTTTACTTCCTTATGTATGAGCTTAAGCGTCTTGTCCGCATTGTACTTAATGGTGAGGTTGTCCAACTGCTCTTGAGTAATTGGAATGAGCTTGCCCCCACTGACATCCAATTTGTAAAACTCCTTTTTGAAGGAATTTTCAGCCACATTGGGAGTGGTAACACTCAGTAAGACCTGTTTTTTATCAGGAGTCAGCCCGATGCCACTTACCCGATGCAATTCCCATAATTTCTCAGGAGTGAGAGGTTGTTGTGCTTGCGTATTATAAGTCATAATCAAAGCAAGGATTAGTAAAATTTTTCTCATCATATTATAGTATTAGAGATTTTTTCTTATGATAACTTCGCCCATAGCCAACGGGTCAGTCAGGAGAACATATCTTTGACTTTTTCAAAGAAGCTCTTTTCTGATTTGTCGGGTTGTGGGGTAAAGTTGTCATCTTCCATCATCTTTTGGAAGAAGTTTTTCTGCTCTTTGGTAAGGGTTTTAGGAGTCCATACATTCACATGTACAAGCAAGTCTCCAGCCCCATATCCGTTGAGGTTAGGTACTCCTTTGCCCTTGAGACGTAGGATTTTTCCTGATTGGATTCCCTCTTCGAGCTTGATACGCACCTTTCCTGTGGCTGTTTCTATATCCTTGGAAGTACCCAAGACGGCTTCAGGCATGCTTATATATAGGTCTAAGTGGAGGTTTTCCCCCTCGCGCTTGAGAGTTTCGTGTTCTATCTCCTCAATAAGCACTAATAGGTCACCAGGGATACTATTGTTGCCAGGGGCTTCGTTCCCTTTGTTAGGCACCTTCATCTGCATACCTTCTACCACTCCTGCAGGAATCTTAATAGTGACAGTCTCCTCCATTGTTTTGAGCCCTTGAGAGTCGGTACCATCAGGCTTTTTGTCAATCACCTCACCGCTTCCGCCACAGGTAGGGCAGGGGGAGGAAGATTGCATACGGCCGAGCATAGTATTGACTTCTCGGACGATACTTCCGTTGCCATGGCAGGTGTTACAAGTCTTATAAGTGGCACCTTCGGCCTTTACCTTACGAAGTACTTTTACTTTCTTTTCGGTACCTGTTACGATGTCCGCCAAGGTAAGTTTTACGCGGATACGTAGATCCCCCCCTTTTATTCTATAAGAGCGAGAATTTCCTCCGCCGAAGCCACCAAAGCCACCAAAGCCGCTAAAGTGTCCGCCGAAGATATCTCCGAAGTTACGGAAGATATCCTCCATAGAACTATAACCGCCACCGCCCCCTTCGAAGGCAGCGTGTCCGAATTGGTCGTATTGTGCTCGTTTTTGTTCATCGCTCAGTATTTCGTAGGCCTGAGCAGCCTCTTTGAATTTTTCTTCGGCCTCTTTGTCCCCAGGGTTTTTATCGGGGTGGTATTCCAATGCTTTTTTTCGGTAGGCCTTTTTTATTTCAGCGGCAGTAGCAGTCTTGCTAACGCCTAAAATTTCATAATAATCTTTTTTCATTTATTCAATCACTAAGAAAGCCTATTGTCCTACTACCACTTTGGGGTAGCGGATAATTTTTTCTCCCAATTTGTATCCTTTTTCTACCACATCAATGATTTTTCCTTTGAGTTCAGGGATAGGAGCAACAGTTTGGGTCAGTGCCTCGTGTATGTCGCTATCAAAGGTATCGGAGGCAGCCACAGGGATTTCTTCCAAACCTTTGGAACGGAGGGTACTGAGGAGCTTGCTGTGAATAAGCTCCACACCACGGAGCAAGTTTTCGTCCTCACTCTTGGAGATTTCCACTAAGGCACGATCAAAGTCATCTAAGACAGGGAGCATAGCCTGTATGACATCTTGTCCTGCTGACTTGAGTAGGTCTTGTCGCTCTTTGGCGGTACGTCGCTTATAGTTTTCAAACTCAGCGAAGAGGCGCATGAACTTGTCTTTTTCCTTATGTAATTCGGTCTCAAGGATAGAGATAGCCTCGTCGGCCTGAGCTGCATCGCTGGCCTGTCTTTCTGCTTCGGCTTGTTTTTCAACAAATTCAGCTTGGGTGTTATAATCTTGATTTTCAGTCTCTTCGTTTGTCTGTTCTTGAGCCTCTACCACTTGGGGTTCTTCTTGTACATAGGAAGCCTCTTGGGCTGGGGTAGGGTTGTCGTGAATTTCCTCATCTATGATTTCAGCATCTTGAAATTCAGCGTCATGAATGTCATCAGCGTATAGGTCGCCTTCGTTATGATTGTGTCCTGTATTCATGGGTGTATTATTTTGTATTACTATTTTTTATTCGTAGCAAAAGTACTGCCAAAGATTGAAAAGTGACAAAATGGCATACATTAAAGGTGTGGTTTTCGGTGCTTTCGTCTTTCGGTGAGGTATCTAAAACGTACATCATCATAATATAGGCCAGTCAATAGGATAGCAATGGCAAAGAAAAGTGTCTTGATTCCCAAGGAAAGTTTTACAAAAGCAAACCCTGCAAAAAAGCCACCTAAGAAGAAAAAGACAACGATAAATAGTCGTAGTCTGATACTATTTTTTATATTTTTCTCCTGTTGTAGATAATTGTTTCTTCTGATATAGAATAATTGGGAAAGTTCAATACCCAGATCGGTAAACAAGCCCGTTAGGTGAGTGGTGCGGACGGTGGCGTTGGAGATTTTGGTCACAAAAGAGTTCTGCAACCCCATGGCATAGAGTAGCATAAAGGTGGTTAGCTCATGAGGGAAATGCTCCCATAGGGTATTGAAAAGGATAACAGAACCAAGAGTCAAACATTCTAAGATGGTAGGTCTGAAATACTTATTTTGCCTTTTATGATAGTTGGCGTCCTCAATCAGCCAGCCCGAAGTAAAAGAACCGCAGAGGAAAGAAAGGATATAGCACAGATAGATAGTACCCTTCCAAAACTCCGCTATAGACATATCATGAATGAAAAAAGCGAAATGCCCAGTAACATTGGTCGTAAGCCTACTTAAGAAAAGGAAGCCCACCACATTGACCATACCCGCCACGAAGGAGAGTACGACTGCTATTTGTAAGTTATTCTTGGCAGAACGCTTTTTTCCTTGATGTCTGAACATAATTGTTTGTTTTTCACGTAGTAAAGGAGGCTTATATAGAACTTTTGAATTGTTCTAAGAAGCGCACATCGTTCTCATAAAAAGCGCGTATGTCCCCTATTTGGTATAGTAGCATAGCCACACGTTCCAGCCCAATACCAAAAGCAAAACCTGAGTATTTTTCAGGGTCTATATTACAGTTTTTCAGTACATTGGGGTCGGTCATACCACAGCCCATGATCTCAAGCCAGCCTGTACCCTTGGTGATGCGGTAGTCAATTTCGTTGTTCAACCCCCAATAGATGTCCATTTCTGCACTGGGTTCAGTGAAAGGGAAATAAGAGGGTCTAAGACGTATTTTGGACTTACCGAACATCTCCTTGGTAAAGTAAAGAAGCGTTTGTTTGAGGTCAGCGAAGGAAACATTGGTGTCAATATACAAGCCCTCTATTTGGTGGAAAAGGCAGTGAGAGCGTGCCGATATATCCTCGTTGCGATACACACGACCCGGGGCGATAATACGTATAGGTGGTTGGTTTTGCTCCATATAGCGCACCTCTACCGAGCTGGTGTGGGTATGTAGGAGAATATCGGGGTGAGTCTGGATAAAGAAAGTATCCTGCATATCCCTCGCGGGGTGATATTCGGGGAGGTTTAGGGCAGTGAAGTTGTGCCAATCGTCCTCTATTTCAGGCCCTTCGGCTATGCTAAAGCCAATGTTGGCAAAGATCTCAATAATCTTATTTTTGATTAGCGACACAGGGTGACGGCTTCCTATCTCCATAGGAAAAGCGGGGCGGGTAAGGTCGTTATAAGCAGGTGTGGTTGTAGTTCGCCCGCCCAGCTTTTCTTTGAGTTCGTTGATTTTTGCTTCAGCCTTGCTCTTGAGTTCGTTAATAATCTGTCCAAATTCCTTTTTTTCCTCTTTAGGAACTTCTTTGAATTGGGCAAAGAGGTCATTGAGCAATCCCTTTTTACCGAGATATTCCAAGCGGAATTGTTCTAATTCTTCTTTTTTTTCAGTGGCAAAGGCTTCCACCTTGGCAATATGTGCTTTGATTTTATCTATCATAGGAATAACAATATTATGTGGTTAAATTTTTTCTACACGGCGGGCATGTCGGCCGCCTTCAAAAGGGGTGTTAAGGAAAGTCTTGACCATCTCAAGGGCTTGTTCTACGGCTGTAAAGCGGGCGGGAATAGCGATCACATTGGCATTGTTGTGCTCTCTTGCCAAGGCGGCGATTTCCTTGTTCCAGCAGAGGGCACAGCGTACTTTGGGGTGCTTATTTACGGTCATGGCCACTCCGTTGCCACTTCCACAGATAACAATACCCCAGTCAGCCTCTCCCTTATCAATCATCTCTCCTACGGGGTGTGCAAAGTCAGGATAATCCACGCTTTCGGGGGAGTCGGTACCCACGTTGGTAACATCGTAGTGCTGTGATAGCAGGTACTGCATAATCACTTTCTTATATTCAGTACCTGCGTGATCATTTCCAATGGTAATTTTCATCAGTCAGTGTTTTTAAGGTGCAAAGGTACATTTTTTTTAGTAGTTTTAAAAGCTATTATCAAGAAAAAATTGTATTTTTGCATGGCTATAAATTCTTCCCTAAGGGGAAAGCTAATTAATTAAAAATAAGCCTAATGAAACTTACCTTCTTAGGAACAGGCACCTCACAAGGAGTGCCTGTGATAGGCATGGATACCCCTGTGGCACGCAGTAGGGATAAGCGAGACAAGCGTTTGCGAACTTCAGCTTTGCTCTCATGGGGGGGCGTGAATGTAAATATAGACTGTGCGCCAGACTTTCGCCAGCAGATGTTGCGCCATAGGGTGCAGCACTTGGAAGCAATTCTTTTTACCCATGAACATGCCGACCATACCGCAGGTTTAGATGATATACGCCCCTTTGTACTCAAGCAGGGGGATATGCCTATCTATGGCCTACCCAGAGTAATAGAGCAACTGCGCATACGTTTTGCCTATATCTTCGCCACAGAGAACCGCTATGCGGGGGCACCTTCGGTAGCCCCAACGGAGATTACGGCAGATACACCCTTTACGCTCTTTGGCAAGGAAGTAACTCCGATTGCAGTGGAGCATGGCACATTGCCTATTTTAGGTTATCGCATAGGCAACTTAGCCTATATTACCGATGCCAAATATATAGCCGAGGCGGAACTCTCCAAGCTCCATAAGGTAGATACCCTTGTGCTCAATGCACTACGCAAGGCACCTCACCCTACCCACCTAAACATAGAAGAGGCCTTAGCGATTGTTAGGGAAGTACACCCGCGCCAGACCTTCTTCACACATATGAGCCAAACCATCGGTTTTCATGCTAAAGTACAGAAAGAACTCCCTGCACATGTATTTTTGGCATATGATAACCTTACTATAATGATTAATGATTAATGCCAATAATGATTAATGATTAATGCCAATAATGATT
>ERZ772973.149-NODE-149-length-42361-cov-5.77651_pt1 | contig 42361 bp, 36 predicted proteins | sample MGYA00580672_ERZ772973 | MGnify/ENA primary metagenome ERZ772973 (study PRJEB29015, sample SAMEA2737938) | human oral metagenome | biome: human oral; feature: human-associated habitat; material: dental | place: China | collected 2152 ...
AAGGGTGTGCTCGAAGGGATAGATTTTTTTGTACAAGGTGCCAAAGATGATTTTGGCAGTGGAGAAATGCAGCTTAAGTTGCGCCCCTCATTGAGGTTTGCCTTTAAGCAAGGTCAGGCCTTACAGGTAAGAGCCGATGTAGATTACCTGCAAGGGAGCTTTGATAGAGGCTTTGCCAGTCCGCTGGAGATTACCTATAAGTCAGCTTTCTTTGGACTAAGACCTGCCTATGTACGTACTTCAGCCAACTATAGTATTAGGCTCGGATTGGGGACCTATTATGCTAAGCAGAACAATGCAGAAGAGGGAGGTGTTAAGGTGTTCCCCGATGTGGAACTATCCTACAATGCAGTAGAGAAGAGCCTTATAGGTTATGGAGGGATTACAGGAAGTTTGGAACAGCTCACCTACCGAGAACAGTCCTTGGAGAACCCCTATCTGTCTCCAACCCAGCACCTACACCCTACCTATACCCCTTATGATATATTTGCAGGGATTAGAGGAGCACTTTTCCAAGGATTCTCTTATGATCTCAAGGCTTTTTATACACGTATAGTACAGATGCCTATGTATCAGGCTAATGAAAAATATACCCTTGCCGATCGTAAGCCCTATCACTACGATAATTCCTATAGCATTATATACCAAGATGCTATGTCCTTTGGGGCAAAAGCAACCATTAGGGGGAAGTTTTCGGATAGCTTCTATATAGATGCTTTTGCCAAGGTCAATGCCTATTCCTTTGATGCACTAAAAGCGAAGGAAAGAAACTTACCACTATTTACTTCTGCTCTTTCAGCAAGTTATCGTATTCTTCCCCAGTGGAATATAGGGACTTCTTTCTACTATGTAGGAGAGCGAAAGGATATAGCACATACACTACCTACCTTAGAGGCTAAGGAATTGACCCTTGATGGCTTTTTTGATCTTAACTTCTCAACCGACTATACCTTCCTTAAGCGTTGGACAGCCTTCGTAGATTTGAGTAATGTAACGGGGCAGAGCTACCAGCGATGGACGTCCTACCCAGTACAAGGTTTCCAATTCCTCGTAGGGGTGAAGTACCGCTTCAATGTGAAATAGAGAGAAAAGACAAGAGGTTGTTCGCCGAAGAACAACCTCTTTCTTATTGGATATCATTTAGGAAATTAGATTAAGATCTGTACCCCACTGGTGGTGATTTTGCTATCTAAGTAGAAATCAATACGGCCTAAGTTAATCCCATAGCATCCTACTTGATTGATGAGGATTTCGCGGTTGGCCTTATTCTTGACAATCACAGGTTCGCTCATGAACGTATGGGTATGGCCACCTATGATAAGGTCGGTTTCGGAGGTCTTTTTAGCAATGGTAATATCGCATACCTTGTCGGTACGGTACTGGAATCCCAAGTGGGAGAGACAGATGACAATGTCACAATTCTCATTTTTACGTAGTTTCTTTTCCATATCTATGGCAATCTCCACAGGGTCAAGGTATTTGGTTTCTCTGTATAGTTCCTTGGTAACCAATCCCTTAAGCTCTACTCCCAAACCATATACCCCTATGCGGACATCATCTACTTCAAACACTTTGTAGGGCTTTGTTTTTCCTTCTAATACGGTATTGGTAAAATCGTAATTGGAGGAGATAAAATCAAACTTAGCATGTGGCATCTGGAAGAGTAGCCCTTCTATTCCATTGTCAAAATCATGGTTACCAAAAGTAGCTGCATCATACTTGAGCATGGACATTAGGCGAAATTCCAATTCGCCCCCGTAATAGTTAAAATAAGGCGTGCCTTGGAAGATATCCCCTGCATCAAAGAGTAGCGTATTGGGGTTTTCCTTACGCACTTGCTCTATCAAGACCGCACGGCGTGCCACTCCTCCCTTGTCAGGATAGTGAGGGTCATCGGAGGGCATGGGGTCTATATGACTGTGAGTGTCGTTGGTATGGAGTATGGTGATATGTTTCTTATGTTTTTTGAGTTTGTCCTTATTCTTGTCTCTATCAAAGGCATAGGAGACACCTCCTAAACCTAAGAACAAGGCACCAGCTCCTATATTTCTTACGAAATTTCTTCTTTCCATTAAGTTGTATGTTTGTAGGTTTATATTATTTTATTCTGAATCGTCCATCGGATTTGAAGTCTATATGATCCGTTTTTCTTAGGTAATCAATAAGAGCTTCTCTGGCATTGTAATCAATATTGGTAACTCCCAAGGAATTTTTAAAGAAATTCATCTTATCCCCCCCTTGGTATAGGTAGTCAAAGGTACAGATGAAATAGCGTTTTTTGCGTAGAACAGGTTTTTTGTTGATAAGGAAGCTCATAACTTCCCCACGAGGGGTCATAATGAGTTGCACTTGATTAGAGATCGGGTGGGGGAGCTTACTGTCAAAGAGATATTTGGCCATATCATAGAGCTGGGCACCCGTAACCTCGGCTACAACCAATTGGTTTTCAAAAGGCATTAACTGATAGACCATTCGGGTAGTGATACTTCCCTCGGCTAATTCAGAACGAATTCCCCCCCAGTTGAATAAGGAAAAATCCACATGGCGCTTCTTTTTCTTAAAGAAATAACCATCAGCCTGCTCATAGAGAGCATCAGCAAAGAAATTACCAATAGCCATATTCATCTCACCATCTTCTAAGGTTTTGATATCCTTGACCATAGTAGCATTGTTGTGAGAAAGTACCTTGTCCAAATACTTGTTCAGGTGATAGCGGAAAGGCGATAGGTAGTCCTTGACATCCTCATCTTCTTCCGTATCTTTGGTTATTGGCATTTGTTCCCCCTCCATCGCTTGGGTGAAATAGCCCTTTGATTTACAAGAGACTATAAGCAAAAACAGTGCCAAAAAAGCAAATAATTTTTTTCTCATAAAAATGTTTTCCTTTCAAGGCGCAAAATTAATAAATATTCATTACATTTGCAGTGAAATCTTTATAATTTTTATTTTGAAAATATTTAAAAATATAGCGATTAAAAATCGGATACAGAAGAATCTCAAAAGAAGAGCTAATTATCTGAATGGTAATAAGTTACAAATACATAAGGTAGGGTGCATTGTAGATATAGAGGAGGTACATAAGGTGGATTTCCTCAAGAACTTTATCAAGGAGTATGGTATCAATTCGGAAAATTATGTGATTTTGGGCTACGAAGAGAGAGGGATAGATATACAAATAGAAGGTATTCCGCTCTTCTCGTGGAAGGATATTAACTATTCTGGAGGGATTCGCAACTATCATGCCGATAGGCTTTGGGAGCTGGAATATGACCTGTTGATCAACTGTTTTTCCACTCCTAAGCTCCCACTGCTATTGCTTTCATCGGGGGTGAAAGCCAAGTTACGCATAGGGGTAAGTGGTATAGATCCCGCTTTCAACGATGTGATTATCACAGCTCCCTTGGCCGATGGGAGTACTTTTATTCAAGAAGCTAAGAAAATTATAAAAACACTACAATGAAAACTTTACAAGGAACAGGGGTAGCACTGGTAACCCCTTTTAATAAAGAGGGGGGCGTAGATGTACCCGCTCTTGAACGCTTGGTACATACCCAAGTGGAGAATGGTATAGATTATCTGGTCGTTTTAGGCACCACTGCCGAAACCCCTACCCTTTCTACAGAGGAAAAGGAATTGGTCAAAATGACAGTTAAGAAGGCCAACAATGGCAGACTGCCCATGGTATTGGGAGTAGGGGGGAATAATACCCAAACGATTGTAGAACAAGTACGAGAGGTATCTCCAAAGGATTATACAGCCATACTTTCGGTAACCCCTTACTATAACAAGCCTTCTCAGGAGGGACTTTACCAGCACTATAAGGCGGTGGCCGAGGCGACAGAACTCCCCATTCTACTCTACAATGTACCCTCTCGCACAGGGGTCAATATGGACTATCGCACCACCCTACACTTAGCCAAAGAGGTGCCCACTATTATAGGGATTAAGGAGGCGTCGGGCAATATAGTCCAGATTATGCACCTTTTGAGAGGGCGTAAGGAGAATTTTTTGGTCATCTCTGGTGATGATGCTACAGCCTTGCCTACCGTACTTTTAGGTGGCGATGGTACCATCTCGGTATTAGGACAGGCTTTTCCTGAGCGCTATAGCCGAATGATACGTCAGGGCTTAGAGGGAAACTATAAGGAGGCCAACGCTATCCAGTATCAGCTCTTAGAAGCGATGGAGCTGATTTTCAAAGAAGGAAACCCCGTAGGGATCAAGGCGTTGCTCTCTCTCTTAGGGGTAATCAATACGCTTGAAGTACGTCTTCCCTTGGTAAGTGCTACAGAGGGGCTACAAAGAGAACTGAAGGCGTACTTAGAGTATATGAAAAAATAATATTTACTACATCTTTATCTGTGAAGCCAGCAGGTAAATGACCGCCATGCGAATAGCCACCCCATTTTCTACCTGATCAAGGATTACCGATTGTGGGCCGTCGGCTACTTCGCTGGTGAGTTCTACGCCTCGGTTGATAGGGCCAGGGTGCATGATGATGATCTCTTTACCTATCTCGTCCAAAATCTGCTGAGTAAGGCCATACTGTTGTACATACTCCCGAGTGGAGGGGAAGTAAGGAATATCCAAGCGTTCGTTCTGGATACGTAGCATATTGGCCACATCGCACCATTGGAGTGCTTTCTTCAGATCGGTCTCTACACGTACGCCTAACTCGTGTATATATTTAGGAATAAGGGTCTTAGGCCCACATACTGCTACCTCTGCGCCTTGCATGTGTAGGGCAAATATATTGGAGAGGGCTACACGTGAGTGCAGGATATCCCCTACAATCACTATTTTCTTGCCTGCTACACTTCCTAACCGCTCTCGTATAGAATAGGAGTCCAAGAGGGCCTGAGTGGGGTGCTCATGGGCACCATCTCCTGCATTGACAATAGGTACTTTCACATGTTGGGAAAGGAAAACACCTGCTCCAGGGTTGGGGTGGCGCATAACAACCATATCCACTTTCATAGCCAAGATATTATTGACCGTGTCAATGAGTGTTTCTCCTTTCTTTACAGAGGATTGAGCAGCTGAAAAGTTAATTACATCGGCAGAGAGGCGTTTTTCAGCCAACTCAAAGGACAAGCGAGTACGAGTACTATTCTCAAAAAACAGATTGGCAATGGTAATATCCCTAAGCGAAGGTACTTTCTTGATAGGACGGTTGATCACCTCCTTGAATTGGTCGGCTGTGGTGAAGATAAGCTCTATGTCCTCAGGGGTGAGGTACTTGATGCCTAATAGGTGATTGACACTTAACTGGTTCATAGGTTTGTGTTTTATTTTATGGATAGGGTTGTTCTATACTTGCTTTTCTATGAGATAGACGGCATCTTCTCCGTCCTGTGATACCCAATTGACCACTACGCGCTCTTTGTTGATTGCATCTACAGCCTTGCCTATATAATCGGGCTGTATAGGTAGGTCGCGGCTAAAGCGGCGGTCTATCAGTACCAATAGTTCTACTTTGCTGGGACGTCCGAAGGACTGCAAGGCAGTGAGAGCAGCACGAATGCTACGACCTGTATAGAGGACATCGTCTATGAAAACTACTTTTTTGTCTTCTACCAAGAAGGGTATATCGGTAGTGTTGGCCGCTAAGGGCTTTTCTCCTCTGCGGAAGTCATCGCGGAAGAAGGTGATGTCCAAGGCACCATATTGTATGCCCGCAACCTGATACTCCTCACGAAGCATCGCCACTAAGCGCTGGGCTAAAAATACTCCACGGGGTTGTAGGCCTATGAGTACCGTATCGGAGAAATCGGTATGGTTCTCTATGAGCTGACAGGCCAAGCGATGTAGTATGACATCTAATTCTTGGGAAGTTAATAATTGTTTTCTTTCCATAATCCTTAAATAATGATTAATGACTAATGATTAATGATGCGAATCAATAGTTAAAATACTATTTACTAACTGTCTGAGAAGCAATAAATTGTGTCTCTACAAAGATGCAGGCTAAGACAATTTCTGATGCGCATAGTCTTTTATGATTAACAATTGACAATTAACAATTAAGTCCGTATGACAAAGCATTCTCTTTCTTGTTCGCTTCTAATAAAGAACAGAGCAAAGGAAAAAGTATCTATCACCACAGTGAAAGCCTTATTTTCGGCTAATTGTTTAAAAAAATCCTCATTTTCCTCCCGATGTGGATCCACTACAAGTAGCAAACTATCGTTGTGCATTTGCGCTATGAGCTGCTCTATAGTAGTTTTGTTCTCTTGCTGGTAAAGAATAATCATATCTTGCTTCTGCTTGGATACTTCTGTAAGAGAAGTAGGGAAGAGAGAGGCAAAGTTCTTGTTGTTACTATATATTTTTATACTTTTAGGGGCAAAATACTTCGTAAGACGAAGTATAAACTGACCTTTCTTAGGGGTGATACCTTCAGGATAGTGCGTACAAGGGATTTTATCACGCAAATAGAAGCACTGAGTAACCAATCGGAATACAAAGGGAGAATGTACTCCATGTTGGTTAGTGGATTTTAAAAGGAAAAGCAAATATTTCTTCCACAAGGACATCAGTTTTCGGTTTTTGGTATGAGTTTTTCTTCTATAAGATCTATTTCTTCAGATTTTATACCGCGAATAGGAGTTAGTTGTATATTTTTCTCGTCTTCTGGGAAAATATCATTCTTGCTTAGTATCATTTCGTCTTCGCGCCAATTAAAATTGGGAAAGCGTAGTTCCTCTTTACTGATTTTATCCTCTGGATAGATACCTCCATCTATATTTTTGTAGAAGACAATAGTCTCTATCTGCTGGCTTGGGGCAAAATCTATACGGATTTGGCTACATTTGGACTTATTAATTCCTACGGGCTGATTTTGGTCGTTATATACATAATAAATCACCTCGGTATTCTGATACAAATTTACGTTATTTAATTTGTTTTCACGAAACTTTCCCTTTAAAATTTTTCCTTTTACTTGGTTAAATCCTGTACCTAAGGTGTCTTTCTCAATTAGGAAAGCATTATCAAAGACTTTAAGGGTATCGAGCTTTTCGGTTTGGGTATTGGCCAAGATATGGATATTGTCTCCTGTCATTTGGCTTTTACCACTCCAGATGATAGGTTTCCCGATGAGCTTGGTAAGGCCTGTCGTCTGGCTGGAGTGGATAGAATCACACTTGCCCTGAATATCAGTCTTGTAGATACGTGCTCCAGTATAAGCCCTTACCACGCGAGCGCCCGTCTTGCCTGTTACCATGATACGCTTGGCATGAATGTAAATAGAGTCCTTACCTTTTTCTACTTCGCTGATAACCAAGGCTTTCTTGGTGATATACATAGAGTCCTGCGCTTTATGTACCTCCCCATAGTGTCCTTTGACAAGGGTCTTGTTGAGCGTATCTCGGATAATAATATTGTTGGTTGCCGAGGCAAAATTTCGGAATTTGTCAAAGTAGAGACTGTCCCCCGTAAGGCGTTTGTTGTCATAGTCTATACGTGCCTTGTCCATGAAATAACCCTTTTCTGCCTTGGTGTCGTAATAGCCTTTCTCTCCGTAGGTGACGTAATCCTTCCCTGTAATGGTCGTAGGGCCAAACATGTAGATATGTCCTGAGGAATGGTAGTAATCCAGTGTAAGCGAATTGACCTCAAAGTTAGCATTGGTAACCTTCACTTGGGTAGTAAATTGACTCTTTCTGGGAGCGACAAAGTAGCGACCTTCCTTACTGGTGAGTACATTCTCCTCATCGGAGATTTTGCCATAGTTCAGGTAATAAGCCTCTTGGGTATTGCGGTCAAAGAACAGCTCCTCTGTCTCAAGGGTCATTTTCTCATTGCGTAGCTTGACTTGATCCTTGGCAATGGCTATTTTCGTATCTCCATTGTATTCTATAAACTCGCTATTCATCTTCAGCGAATCTCCCTGCTGGATAAAGACCTCTCCGAAGGCCTTCACCTGATTGGTCTGCTGGTAGAGCACTGCCACATCGCACCAAATATCCATACCCTGATGGCGGAACTGCACCTTGCGATCTTCATCGGAATTGAAAATCGTAGCTCCAGGGTACTTATCATTGTCAATAGTGAGGGTACCTGCATAGACAATCTCTATCTTCTTTGGGGCGTTATCCTGCGCATAAGAGACAGAAAATAAGAGGAAAAAAGTAATAAAAAGGTAATATATTTTTGACATAAAGGGTCTTGTCCTAACTATAAGAATTTTGTGCAAAGATACATATTTCAATGCAAAATGAAAAGTGAAAAGCGAAAAAAAAGAGACAGCCAATAAGGAGTCTCTTTTTTCTACAGAAATGATATTTGGGTAAAAGAATCTTTCTTTTTTAGTAGTCAGCGATCGGCAATCAGTTTGTTTTGACGATTGAAGACATTAACAATAGGTATTAATCCAATGATAATGTTAGCCCTACAAAGAAAGTACGAGGGTGTTGTGGGCCATAGATATAGTCGGCGTCACGATCTTTGCCCTTGTCAAAATCTTTTTGGTATTGGTCAAAGATATTTTTCGCACCTGCAAATACTTCCAATTTGTATTTGTCTTTTAGAGTGAAAGTATAGGCAGCCCTTAGGTTTTGCTCGTAGAAGTTGGGTGATTTTACAAGAATCTGCTCTCCTGATTCAGCATCAATGACATGGGGTACGTACATCTGTCCAGTGAATACGCCATTGTAGCTGAGCTTAAGTGCTGCAATAGGATTGTAGGATAGGGTAGTGTAGCCGTACAGGTCAGGAGAACGCATGACACGATCGGAAGTAACTTTTTTCGGAGAAGAAGCATCTTCATTCTCCCAGATGGTTTGCTCTTCAGAGAATTGAGATTGTTGGTAAGTAAGGCCTGTTTGCCAAACCCATTGAGAACCAAAAGCAAAATTTGCTTCTACATTTGCTCCCATGATATGGAGTTGGTCGGTAGCATTGGTTTTTAGTTTATGCTTGATATTTCCTATATCAGTAAGGTCTTGGTTGATAAAACGGTTATTGATAAGGGTGTAGAAACCTTCCAAGATAAGGTTGGCCTGAGTATTTCCCTCTCTTTGGGTGTAGTTAAGTGAGGCTGTATAACTGTTAGAGGTTTCATTGGTAAGATTTTTGTCTAATTCTACGAAGATAGGATTTCCGTCCAATACTTCCGTATGTAAATCCTCATCAAAGGCTTGTGGAGCACGATAGCCTTGGGCAAAGGAGCCACGGAGCTTGAGGGTCTCACTTAGATCATACATAGCAGTAAGGCGAGGGACAAACTTGGATATCTGTTTGTCAGCGTCTTTACTTACCCCACCGAATAGGTAGTTACCTTTTATATCCACATAATCATAACGACTACCCCCTAATAGGGTGAGCTTCTTTAGTGGGTTCCATTCTACTTGTAGGTAATTTCCATAGGTACGCACCACTTGATCTACGGTACGGTTTTGACCTACGTAGTTATCATTTACCTTGTCGTACTTATATTCGCTCCCCAAGGAAAGATTCAGTTCAGGAGAAATGATGTAGGCATATTGAGCTCCTGCTACCCCGACTAACTCGGTGGTATGTCCATATTTGGCCAATGCCTTGAAATAGTCATCTTTGTCCTCATTCCCAAGAGCATCAAACTCATCTTTGCTATTGACAGCATAGCCTAAGCCTCCACCATAATATCCGTCTCTATCGGTATATTGTGCAGAAGTATATAGGGAAAACTTATGGGCAAGGTCATCGGAGAATTGCTCATAGGCCAAATCTCCTGCCATGATACGGTGGCGTAGCTGTTCGGTAATGTCCGATTCGTGAGGTAATAAGTCAAATTTGTTTCCTCCACGGCGGAACTCGTTGATGCTGTTCAGGTTGAGCTTTATTTTGCTGTTTTCAGCAGGATTCCAAAAGGCATCTGCCCCGAAGGTGGTGTTGTGCAGCTTAGTGATTTCCGAATAGCCATCATCATTGGCATCGTAAGGCTTGCGGTTGCGCTGATAGGCGAAGAGGGTTAGCCCCTTGTCAAAGTCCTCAGCCACTACTGAGGTGTTGGCAAAGAAAGTGTTATCAGGGCTTCCGTCCTTCATTAGGGAGAGGCTGTTACCTATCATAAAGGTATTATGTGTAGGGTCTTTAGTAAGGATATTTACCGTACCTCCTATGGCATTGCCCCCATAGAGTACTGAACCAGCCCCCCTGACTACCTCTACACGGTCAATCATATTGGCAGGAATCATCTCCAGTCCATAGACCCCAGCCAAGGAGGAGAATACAGGGCGACCATTGATTAGTATTTGTGAGTAAGAACCTTCCAAACCATTGATACGCAACTGATTAAAACCGCAATTCTGACAGTTCGTTTCGGTACGCAATCCAGGGGTAAAGTTAAGCCCTTCGGCCAAGCTGAGTGATTGAGTAGTCTCAAAGATATGACCTGTAACCTTGCTCACCACCACAGGCGATTTGTACTGAGGAATAATGTTACGCGTAGCGGTAACTACCACTTGGTCAATCTCCAATAAGTCTCTTTGCAAGGCAAAATTCTGTGTAATTGTCTCTCCCTCGGCGAGCGTAAGCGATTGGTTAATGGTCTTAAACCCTACTGAAGAGATCGTAAGCTTGTACTCACCAGCAGGCACCTTGACCGAATATTCTCCAGAGGCCTTGCTGCTGGTACCTTTCACCTCACTGCCCTTGCGGAGGATTACATCGGCACCTAAGATAGGCTTTCCTTCGGCAGTGATTTTCCCCATGAAAGTAGCTTGTTGGGCTATTGTTAGTATAGGGATAAAGAAAAATAACATACGAAAAATAACAGTTTTCATGTCTAAAATTTTAGTTTAATCGTGTATTTAAATTTTAGACAAAGGTAAAAAATATTTTTCACATACGAAAATAAAATCAAGAATATTTTTTAGTTATTCTAAACAATAAAAAGACTGCTCTCTATGAAAGCAGTCTCAAACATATATATTATAATTATGAAAAAGAAATTACAAATCCATACCGATGTCCTTTCGGTAATACATACCTTCAAAAGATATTTTTTCAATTCGGCTGTAAGATTTTTTTAGAGCTTCCTTAAAATCATCAGCTAAGGAAGTAACAGCGAGCACACGGCCTCCAGAGGTAAGCACTTTGCCATCTTTCAAGCAAGTACCCGCATGGAAGATAAGGCTTTCGCTCTGTATTTCAAGGCCTGAGATAACCTTACCCTTTTGGTAGTCTTCTGGATAACCCCCAGAGACAAGCATTACAGTGGTGGCACTTCTGGGGTCTATGGAGAGCGAACAATCTTTGAGTTTTCCTTTGGCAGTGGCTTCTAAGAGTGTAACCAAGTCGGTTTGTAGTCGTGGAAGCACCACTTCGGTTTCAGGGTCACCCATACGTACATTGTACTCAATTACATAGGGATCATCTCCCACCTTGATAAGCCCAATAAATACAAAACCACGATAGGTGATTTGCTCTTTTTTAAGCCCTTCTATAGTAGGTTTTATGATACGGTCTTCTATTTTTTGCATGAAGGCCTCATCGGCAAAAGGCACGGGAGAAACTGCTCCCATACCACCTGTATTGAGTCCTGTATCCCCTTCGCCTATACGCTTGTAGTCCTTGGCGGTAGGAAGTACCTTATAGCTCTGCCCATCGGTCAGGACAAAGCAGCTGAGTTCTATTCCCTTGAGAAACTCCTCAATAACTACTTTTTGGCTAGCTGCACCAAATTTTTCTTCCAAGAGCATTCTTTTAAGTTCGGCTTGAGCTTCTTGAAGATTTTCCAGAATGACCACACCTTTTCCTGCTGCAAGGCCGTCTGCCTTTAGGACATAGGGAGCTTTCATACCTTCTAAAAAGCGTAGTCCTTCCTCCACAGTATCTTTGGTAAAACTTGCATAGCGAGCGGTAGGAATATGATGGCGCTGCATGAATTCCTTGGCAAACTCCTTACTTCCTTCAAGAGTAGCTCCCTTCTGGGAGGGGCCTACAATGGGTATTTGGGAAAGTGCAGTATCTTGGGCAAAGAAATCTACAATCCCTCGCACCAAAGGCTCCTCAGGGCCTACTACGACCAAAGAAATCTGTTTGCTTAAACAGAAGTCCTTAATTTTTGGAAAATCAGTAGCTGAAATAGCTACATTCTCTCCCTCAAGGGCAGTACCTGCATTACCTGGAGCTATATAAAGTTGCTTGCAGCGGGGGCTACGGGAGAGCAGGTAGGCAAAAGCATGCTCCCTACCTCCTGAACCTAACAGAAGTATATTCATTTCAAAAGAAAATTTAGGAGTGAAAATTATAGTAAGCTATGCAAATACTCGCTTACATTCTTATAGATACGTTCCTGTATATCCGTGGTATCGGACGGAATGAATGTTTTTCCAAGGAGGTGCTCATAGAGTTCTATATAGCGTTCGGAGATAGTCTTTACATGAGCATCGGTCATTTCAGGGACTTGCTCGCCTGTACGACCTTGGAAGCCATTTTCTATAAGCCATTGGCGGACGAACTCCTTGGAGAGCTGTCTTTGAGGTTCGCCTTTTCTTTGGCGCTCTTCATATCCCTCGGCATAGAAATAGCGAGAGGAGTCGGGGGTGTGTACCTCGTCAATAAGTACCACAGTTCCGTCTTTGGTCTTGCCAAACTCATATTTGGTATCTACCAAGATAAGTCCTCTCTTGCGAGAGAGCTCACTACCACGCTTGAAAAGGGCATAGGTGTAGCGCTCCATAAGGGCATAGTCCTCAGCCGAAACGATTCCTCTTTTGAGGATATCCTCTCGAGAGATGTCCTCGTCATGAGTGCCATTGTCCGCCTTGGTAGAAGGAGTGATAATAGGGGAGGGTAGGGGGTCATTTTCCTTAAGCCCCTCAGGTAGGGGTACTCCACAGAGACTGCGTTTGCCTGCCTTATATTCACGGGCAGCATGTCCTGCCAAGTAGCCGCGAATGACCATTTCTACCTTTAGGGGTTCACAGCAGAGTCCCACCGATACATTGGGGTCAGGGGTTGCCAGCAGCCAATTGGGAACAATATCCCTTGTTAGCTCTAAGTTCTCACTGGCTATCTGGTTAAGAATCTGCCCTTTGTAAGGGATACCCTTAGGCAGAATCACATCAAAAGCGGAAAGCCTATCGGTGGCCACCATCACCAGAAGGTCGTCTCCTATAGTATATACATCGCGTACCTTTCCTTTGTAAACAGTTTTTTGATTTTCAAAAGTAAAATCAGTAGAAGTAATACTGTTCATGTGTTTGTATTTTTGCGCAAATATACGAATAAAAATTAATAAATAATCGCTTAAGGGCAAAAAAAAGAGGTACATTGCTGCACCTCTTCAAATAGAATAACTAAAACAATAATAACTATGAAAATTTACTGTTGAGCTTGTTTTTTTGCATCTTCCTTCATCTTTTCATTAGGAACGATAGCAATATTTACACGACGGTTTTTAGCACGTCCTTCTTCAGTAGCGTTGTCATAAGCAGGTTGGGTAGCACCGAACCACTTAGTGGTAAAGCGAGAAGCATTGAGTCCGTTAGAAGTAAAGAAGTTAGTAACTGCTTTAGCACGTCTTTCGGAAAGCCCCATGTTATAGGCAGCTTTTCCTTTGCTATCAGTATGTCCTGCTACAATTACATTGGTATCAGGATATTCTTTAAGAACGCTTACCATTTTGTTGAGTAAGGTTTTAGCCTCATCGGTAAGGTCGGCCTTATTGAAAGCAAAGGTAACCCCACTTTTTTCGTCAAAGGTAACCACGATACCATCATCTACACGTTTTACTTCAGCACCAGGGATTTCTTCCTCTATTTTTTTGGCTTGTCTGTCCATTTGGTTACCAATGATAGCCCCAGCAGCACCTCCTACAGCTGTACCGATGACAGCACCAAGTTCGCTATTGCCTCCGCTACCTACATTGTTACCAAGGATTGCGCCAAGGATTGCTCCACTGGCAGCCCCGATCACAGCTCCACGCTGTGTCTTATTGGAATTATTAACAGCTTCACACCCTACAAAGAGTAAGCCTGCTACTAAGAATAAAGTTATGTTTTTGAATACTTTTGTCATAGATAATTATTTAATTTTTTGTAAAGTTCATTGTAATAACGAAAGGTTTGCCATCTACACGTACAGTCTGTTCCCAGCGCATCTCATTTTCAGATAGGTAAGCCAAGTGTAAGCGTACACCTGCATTGGTTTCGGATTGGTACTTTTCGTTAGTTGGTTTGAGCAAGAAGTCATAGTACCCAGTGGATTTGTCAATCTCCTGTACAGTAAAGATAAAATGGCGATCCCCTCCTGCGCATCCAGCGTTGTTGATAGCATAGACACCTCGGTAGTTGTTAGGAACGAATTTCCAGTAACTTCCCTCAAAACATTCTTTAGAAGTATCATTGAGCAAAGTGATTTCATACTTACCTTTTTCATTATAGGTAACAGAAGAGAGCGTCCATTCTCCTTTGATTACTTTGTTGGCTTGGCGAGTACCTTGGGTACTTTTGGCAATGGTACCTTGTGTCTTACAAGAAACTACAGCCAAAGCAAGCGTGAATAAAAAAAGTACTTTTTTCATATGTATTTTATTATATGTTTCGGGGGCAAAAGTATTACTTTTTTTATACAATCCTTGATTTTTTTGTGATATTTAACTTTTTAAAGTGTGTTTTATGATTTTGTAGATTTTAATATGTTGATAATCATTAGTTTATAAAACAGTATTTTATAACTTTAGTATACTATCGGTCTTGCGAAAAAAAATTTTTTTTATTAACTTGTTGGTTTGTAATTTATTCGTATATTTGCACTCCGAAAACAAGCCCAAAAACAGCTCTAAATTAAGTAGTTTCTTCTTAGTAAGAACAAGAGGAGCGATGGGCATATATAATAATGTATAGTTTGACTTTTAAAATATAGAAAGAAATGACAAAAGCAGAAATTGTAGCGAAGATCTCTGAGAAATTAGGGGTTGAGAAAACAGAAGTGCAGAATATAGTGGAGCACTTTATGGATGGAATTAAGGAGTCTTTGGAAAGTGGAGACAATGTATACCTTAGAGGTTTTGGTAGCTTCATCATCAAGGCTAGAGCAGAAAAAACAGGGCGTAACATCTCTAAGAACACTACCATTACTATCCCAGCGCATAATATCCCTGCCTTCAAGCCAGCTAAAGTATTTGTGCAATCAGTGAAATCAAAGGTGAAAGTAAAAGAAAAAAGCACCAAAAAGAAATAACGGAGTATTAACTTTTAATTTATAACAACATGCCAAGCGGAAAAAAAAGAAAAAGACATAAAGTGGCTACGCACAAACGCAAAAAAAGAGCAAGAGCTAACCGACACAAAAAGAAAAAGTAGTTTTATAACTACTTTTTCTCATTTTCGTTCATTTAAAAAGATATTATTATATCTTAACTAAAATTGTAATACTAAAATCATAACAGAATGACCAAAGAATTAATTATTCGTTCTGGGGCTTCTGATGTAGATTTTGCTTTACTCAAGAATGGTCGTTTGGTAGAACTCCATAAGGAGGAAGATACCAATCATCTTTCGGTAGGAGATATTATGCTTGCCAAGATTCACAAGCCCATTCAGGGACTGAATGCAGCTTTTGTGAATGTGGGATATGAAAAAGATGCTTTCTTGCACTATCACGATTTGGGACCTCAGCTTGCTTCCTTGCTCAAGTTCATCAAGGAAGTATCTTCTGGGAAGATCAAGGATTATTCCCTCAAGGATTTCAAGCTGGAACCTGATATTAATAAAAATGGAGCTATCTCGGAGGTGCTCAAGGCAGGGCAACCTATCTTGGTACAAATAGTTAAAGAACCTATTTCTACCAAGGGACCGCGAATCAGTTCAGAACTCTCTATAGCAGGGCGCTATTTAGTACTGGTACCTTTCTCTGAGCGGATTTCTATCTCTCAAAAAATAGAAAATAAGGCGGAAAAAGAACGCTTAAGACGTATTGTACAGAGTATCAAACCCAAAGGTTTTGGGGTGATTATACGCACTGTGGCGCAAGACAAAAAAGTAGCCGACTTAGATAGGGACTTGCAAAACTCCTACGAGCGATGGATACAGATGTGTAAGAAAATACCACAAGGTTCTTTTCCTTCCAAAATCCTTAGTGAAATGAATAGAACAGGTGCCCTACTAAGGGACATGTTCGATGGTACTTTCACAGGTATCCATGTAGATAATGAAATGCTCTATACTCAGATCCGAGATTATCTCCAGGAAATCGCTCCCGAACAAGTTAATATCGTAAAACTCTATAAGTCTTCTGTCCCTATTTTTGAGAAATTTCATATAGAAAGACAGATAAAAACAGGCTTAGGACGCACCGTTTCCATGACCAAGGGGGCTTACTTGGTTATAGAACATACCGAGGCACTACATGTGATAGATGTCAATAGTGGAAACCATTCTAATAAAGCAGAAAACCAAGAAACAACCGCCTTTGAGGTGAATTTGATTGCCGCAACTGAGATCGCACGCCAATTGAGACTCAGGGATATGGGAGGCATTATCGTGGTGGATTTCATAGATATGAGCAGCGGAGAGAACCGACAAAAACTCTTTGATGCCCTCCGAGAAGAAATGAAAGATGACCGCGCCAAGCATAAGATATTACCCCCCAGCAAGTTCGGCTTGATACAAATTACCCGCCAGCGTGTACGCCCAGAAATCAACATCAAAACCAAGGAAGAAAATCCTAGCAAACAAGGAGAAGTAGATGCACCTATTATGCTTATTGATCGCATTACTACTGATCTCGAAGAAATCATCTTTCAAAGTAACTACAATGGAAGAATCACACTGAATATACATCCATTTATAGCGGCCTATCTTACCAAAGGGCTTTTTTCTATACGCCTTAAATGGTTCTTAAAATACCGAAGATGGATTAAAATTCTCCCCAGAGATGCCTATTCTTACTTAGAATACCGTTTTAAAACCAGCGAAGGCACCCCTCTGTAACTTCTTTAGCAGGTCTCCCAATCAGTCGGGAGGCCTGCTTTTTTATTCAATAGAAAATAAATAACGAGAGTTGATATAATGAAAGTCCTTACAGAGTTGGCTGTTGTATTATTAGTTATTAATAGGTATCTTGTATGTGTAATATTCATTAAATCTGTTTAAAATATTTTATTCGTATCAAAAAAAGAAGTCATTTTTTCTTGTTTATCACTTTTTAGCGATTGTTAATCTATTGATTACTCGTAAAATATAGAAAAAAACAAACAAAGCAAAAAATAACTATATAAATTGATGAATATATATTTTTAAAGCAGTAGAGTTAAATATAATTTAAAAAGCATGGTTATTCTATTTGTTTTTTATAATTTTGACCTCTGTTAAAATAGTTGATATATGAGAACTAAAGTGATGTATCTTTTGCTCCTATTTTTAGGGGCTTTGCAAGTGTCCTTCGCTCAGGAGAAGACAGTCTCAGGAGTAGTGAAGGATGAGAACTTAGAACCTATGTTAGGTGCCTCTGTCGTTGTCAAAGGTACTACTAAAGGGGTTTCTACCGATGAGAACGGAGCCTACTCCCTCAAAGTAAAAGATGGGGATGTGTTGGAGTTCACGGCTGTCGGGTACAAGACACAAGAGCACAAGGTAACGGGTAAAACCCGTAAGATAGATGTGGCCTTGCTCTTGGATGTAGAAGAAATTGACGAGTTCGTATTTGTTGGTTTCGGACAGAAACAAGCTGTAAAGGAGGCTACAGGATCCATAGGAAAAGTGGATAATGTCTCCAATAGTGCGGCAGGCTCTGTGGATAAAGCCCTTTCTGGGAAAATCGCGGGGGTACAAGGGGGGGTAACCACAGGACAACCTGGAGGTGCCGCTAATATCCGTATACGTGGTTTGGCCTCTGTCAATGGGCGTACCAATCCTATCTATATCATAGATGGGGTACGTGTTAGTCAAGGGAGCCTTACCTCTGGAGCTACTTCCTCCAATATCTTGGCCAACCTCAACGATGAGGATATAGAGAGTGTAACTGTTCTCAAGGATGCGGTATCCACCGCTGCCTATGGAGCAGATGCAGGTGCAGGGGTGATTATCATCACTACCAAGTCTGGTAAAAAAGGGGAGGCTAAGTATAGCTTTAACAGTGAGGTAGGGATGGTATCTCGTGCTCTTGCAGGAGAGGAAAACCTTACTACTGCTCAGTGGCTTGATTTGATCTATGATGCTTATCTCAATACACAAGAAGGAACAAGACTTTTTCCTAACAACAATAAGGAGGCTCTCTTGGCTAAACTTGCTGCTGGACAGCTGACAGCAGGTCTTGGTAAGACTGTTCAGGGATTGTACAACAAGAGAGATATCTCAACCGACTGGCGTAAGGAAACAGAAAATAGCTTTGCGCTCCTTCAGAAAGTAAATGGTACTGTATCAGGCGGGAATGATAGGTTCGACTATTATTCATCTTTGGGCTATTACAAGCAAGATGGGATTGTAAAACAAACAGGATTCCATCGTGTAACCAATAGTAATAGGATTACTTATCGTGCTAATGATCGCCTTACTTTGGCTACTGATCTTCAGCTTTCTTATGGGCAGACTCTATCTCAGCCTAAAGAAGGGGACTATGCTAACCCTATCTTAGGGCAGTACTTGCTACGACCTACCGACCGTGCTTATAATCCTGACGGAACCCTTAATTTGGGAGGAACAAACGGAAAATTATCCAATGGCTTCTTTAACAATGCAGCGCTCCAACAACTCAATTATATACAATCCCAAACTGCTAGGGTTTTTGGAAACTTTCAAGCAGATTATAAAATCTTGAAGAATCTTACCTACAAATTTGTCTTTGCTCCAGAATTTGTAAATATCATGGAGGACAAATATTATAGCCCACTTCATGGCGATGGATTTGATAATGGAGGACAAAGTAAGTGGTATGCCAGCCGCTATTTCAGTTTTAACGTACAGAACATACTCTCTTATGACTTTAAGTATAAGGAAAAGAATAATTTCTATGTAAATCTTATCCAAGAGGCTTATAAGACTGATGCTAAAAAAATCTCTGCTGAGGGACATAATGTAGGTCCAAGCGGATTGACAACATTGTCCAACTTTATTAAGCCTGTAGATGTTTCTGGTACTAAGGCCGTAAGTTCTCGCGGAGGATATGCTATAACCGCTCACTACGACTATGATAAGTTCTTCCTTCTTGATGTTTCTGGCCGCCAAGACCGTATCTCTAACTTTTGGGATGACAACAAGACAGGCTACTTTGGCTCTGTAGGGGTAGGGCTTGACTTTGCTCGCTTGGAAGCGGTTAAGAAGTGGAAAAAAGTATCTCAGTTAAAACTCTCTACCTCCTATGGTTCTGTAGGAAATATGGTGGATGTATTCCCTTATGCAACACACTCTTATCGTTCAAACTACAACGATCAAGTAGGAGGTTACATCAGTGGAGTAGATAACAAGGATCTTCGTTGGGAAACCCTTTCTCCCTTTAACTTAGGTTTGGATATGGGCTTCTTAAAGGATCGTATCACCTTTTCTGTGGCTTACTTCCACAAGAAAACTTCCGATATGATCTTTGCCGTACCACTCTCCAGGGCACAAGGAAATACCAGTGTGTATAAAAACATAGGAGAGATGGTTAACAAAGGGGTGGAACTAACCTTCAATGCCAAAATCGTAGATAACGAAGGTGATGGCTTCAAATGGAACTTAGGTGCCAACTTTACTTCTCTAAAGAACGAAGTAACCAAGCTCTACGGCGGTAAGGATGTGATCTCAGGCAGCCGTATCATGCGCGAAGGCGAAGCTGCTAGAACTTTCTATATGAAGAAATGGGCTGGAGTAGATCCTCAAACAGGAGATCCATTGTGGTATGTCAATGGAGAAGGTGGAAAAACTACCAATGATTATAATAAGGCAGAATATGGATTACAAGGAAGTGCCATGCCTACCTACTATGGAGGTATAGATTCTAAGCTATCATATAATAACTTTGCACTTTCTTTTGATTTCACTTATTCAGGAGGAAATAAGATTGTAGATGGATTCGCATCTTATGTTAATAGTGATGGTAGGCTATTGCTTAACTACCCTGGGTATAAGTCCCAGATAGGAAATTATTGGACTCCTGAGAACAGAGAAGCAAGAGACCCTAAACCTATATTGGGTAAAGGTAACAAGAATGGTACTAGCTTCTCCACTCGCTACCTATACAAGGGTGATTTCGTAAGATTGCAAACGCTAAGATTCTCTTATCGAGTAAAACCAGAGTTCTTGGAAGGTACTTATCTTAAAGGATTAGAATTCTATATGTTGGGTAACAATCTATGGACTTACAATTTTGATAAAAACTACAAGGGAGATCCTGACTTGAATATAGATGGCCAGACTTCCTTTACCCTTCCAACCTTGAGAACTTATAGTTTTGGGGTAAATGTTAACTTATAAAAATATAGAGAAATGAAAAAAATTATATATACCTCTCTTTTTCTTACAGGCGGTTTGCTGCTTACCTCATGCCGTAAGGACTTTACAGAGACTCAATTTTTCCAATCCAAACAAGCAGAACCTCTTAAAACCGTAGAGGAAGCCTCTTCCTTTGTCAATGGTACCTATGCCCAGATGAGAGAAAAGGAGTATTTAGGTTCCTACTATTTAGCCTATGGCGAAGTGCGATCCGATGAAGTGTATAATAATATGGATGTAGGTCGTTTCAGAGGAGAGAGCCTTTATACAATGGATGCTAATGACGGAGATGCACGAGATACTTGGACAAAAATCTATGGAGTGATTGCCAATATCAACAATGTGATCAATGCACCTGACAACCTCTCCTCTCAGAAAGCAGGAGGAGGGGCAGCTAATCCCAGTGAAGTTAAAGCCATAAAAGCGCAAGCTTATGCGATCCGTGCCATCGCATTCTTTGACCTACTTCGCCTCTATGGACAGAAGTATACAGGAGGTACCCTCGGCGTACCACTACCTTTGGAGTACAATGCTTTGGCTACCACCACTCGTCCTACGATAGAGCAGACAGAAGCACAGATAGAGGCAGACTTTGACAGAGCTATACAATTGTTCCAAGAAGCTGCTACAGCACAACGTACTACACTTGCAGGCTTGGTAAATACCACTGATAAGACCAAACTGTCTCCTATGGCGGTAAAGGCCTACCAGTCACGTTTTTACCTCTATAAAGGCGATTGGGATAAGGTAGCTACTCTTTCTGAGGAAATTATAAACTCTGGTAGATATGAGGTAGTACCTGCAGCAGACTTGGCTGCTTCCTTTGTTAAGGCAAATGCTAACAATAGTGTCTTCGAATTAGCCGTTGGAGTAAAAGGATCTCTTGGGGCAGAGGGTTTTGGGTATTTATTTAATAGTGGAGGCTATGCAACACTCTTACCTACCAATTATGCACTAAGCCTTTTTGAAAATTCTGACGTTAGAAAAGGTCTCTTTGTAGGAAATAGTAATGATGGTTATTTCTTGGATGGCAAGTTCTCAGACCTACAATCCCAATCCAATGTGAAGTTGGTACGTTATGAGGAAGTTTTGCTCAATCTTATCGAAGCTCAGCTCAAGAAAAATAATGAGGCAGCAGCACGTGCCGTCTATAATCAGCTAAGAACACAAAGAGGACTCGCTGCGACTATGACTCCTATTACCCTTGATGATCTTAAGAAAGAAAGACTAAGAGAACTCTTAGGGGAGGGCTTCCGCTATTGGGATTTACTCCGTTGGGGAGACGCTGTACCTTATTATGATCGTACAGGGGCTACTGAACCTGCTAATAATAGGGCAGTACCTAATAAGGTTTTTGCCTTCCCAATTCCTCAAGCAGAACGCAATAGCGAGTACAGCAATGTCCCTCAAAATGATGGATACTAAACGAAAAAGCAATCCCTTTATACTTTAGTTCGGAAAACTGTTCCATACAATGGAACAGTTTTCTCCTTTTTTTTGAATATGTATTAAATATCAGATATTTTTTCTACATATAAGTAACCCTGTAGAAATTCTTGTTTTTATATTTAAAAATAACTACTTTCTCTTGTGTAAGAGATTAACAATCAGTTAGTTAAGTGTTAAGTAAAGAAGAGTGGTATTTTATTTTTTATCTTGTAATTATTAATAGATTAAAAATCTATTTTTTTAAATAAATGCAAAAGATAATTCTGTTTAGAATATTTTTTTGTAATTTTGCAGCGTCTTTAAAATAGTTGATATATGAGAATTAAAAAAGTTGCTTATCTGCTGCTCTTATTCTTAGGAGTATGTCAGTTGTCCCTCGCTCAGGAGCGTACTGTCTCTGGGGTGGTGAAGGACGAAAATCAAGAACCCCTATTCGGTGCCTCTGTTATCGTTAAGGGTACTACCAAAGGGGTCTCTACCGATCAGGACGGTACTTACTCCCTCAAGGTAAAAGAGGGGGAAGTTTTGGAGTTCTCTTCCATCGGGTACAAGCCCCAAGACCATAAGGTAACGGGTAAGACCCACAAGATAGATGTGGCCTTACTCTTGGATGTAGAAGAGATTGACGAGTTTGTCTTCGTCGGTTTCGGTCAGAAACAAGCGGTAAAGGAGGCCACAGGTTCCATAGGAAAAGTGGATAATGTCTCCAACAGTGCCGCTGCCTCTGTAGATAAAGCCCTTTCGGGTAAGGTAGCAGGGGTGCAAGGAGGGGTTACCTCTGGACAACCTGGGGGGAATGCCAACCTACGTATTCGTGGGCAGGCCTCTGTCAATGGGCGTAACAACCCTATCTATATCATTGACGGGGTACGTGTAAACCAAGGAAATCACACCCAAGGAGATACTTTCTCTACCAACGTGCTAGCCAACCTCAACGACGATGATATAGAGAGTGTAACTGTCCTCAAGGATGCCGTTTCTACAGCCGTATATGGGGCGGATGCTGGTACAGGGGTGATTATCATCACTACCAAATCAGGTAAAAAAGGTGATGCTAAGTACAATCTAAGCAGTGAAGTAGGTCTGGTCTCTCGTGCTTCAGCAGGAGAAGAACTCCTTACCACAACCCAGTGGCTTAGTATCCTATATGATTCCTATCTTAACTCTGAAGAAGGAGCGGCTGCTTTTCCCAACAATGACAAAACAGCGCTCTTGGCTGCTCTTAACGCAGGTACTCTGACAGGAGATATAGGGGAGTCCTTGCAAGAGCTTTACAATAACAGACATATCAATACTGACTGGCGAAAAATCACCGAGAATGCTGCTGCACTTATGCAGAAAATCAACGCTTCTGTATCGGGAGGAAATGAAAAGTTAAGCTACTACTCCTCTGTAGGATATTATAACCAAGATGGTATCGTGAAATCAACAGGATTTCACCGTGTAACTAACTCTAACCGAATCAATTATAAAGCAAGTGATCGCCTTACGTTGGCTACCGATATTCAGCTCTCTTATGGGCAAACCGTAACCCAGCTTGATGGGGCTAACTATGGAAACCCTATCTTAGGGCAATACCTCTTGCAACCTATTGATAGAGCTTATAATCCCGATGGTACTTACAACTATGGGGTTAATGGGGAATTGAGGAATGGACTCCACAATGTGGCTGCCCTACAAGGCATCAACCAGTATAAGGCTGAAACAGTCAGAGGCTTTGGTAACTTCCAAGCCGATTACAAGATTTGGGACAACCTTACTTATAAGTTTGTTTTCGCCCCTGAGTATATTAACCTTACCCAAAAGAGTTACCTCTCTCCCTTGCATGGAGACGGGAAGGAAACCAGAGGGGAAAGTACTTGGTATGCCACCCGTATCTTTAGCTTCAACGTACAGAACATTCTCTCCTATGACTTCAAGATTAAGGATAAGAACAATTTCTCTGTGAATCTGATCCAAGAGGCTTACCGTACCGATAAGCAAGTCTTAGGAGCTAAAGCACAACAGGTAGGTTCCGATAAGCTTAAATCTTTGTACAACTTTATCTCTCCTGTAGGTACTACAGGTACTGATAATGTAGATTCTCGTGGAGGGTATGCACTCACTGCTCACTATGACTATGATAAGTTCTTCCTACTTGACCTCTCTGGCCGCCAAGACCGTGTGTCCAACTTCTGGACAGAGAATCAAACAGGTTACTTTGGTTCTGTAGGGGTAGGGGTGGATTTTGCCCGTTTGGAAGCACTCAAACAATGGAAGAAGATATCCCAATTGAAACTCTCAGCCTCCTATGGACAAGTAGGTAACTTGGTGGATGTTTCTCCTTATGCGCTATACCGATATAGTTACAACTATAACAATGCCCCAGGAGCTTATCCTGTAGGGGTAAATAATAAGGACTTGCGTTGGGAAACACTCTCTCCTCTCAATATTGGTTTTGACTTAGGGTTGTTCAAGGACAGAATTACCTTGTCTGTGGCTTACTTTAATAAGCAAACCAAGGATATGATCTTTGCCTCTCCACTTTCTATTGCTCAAGGGGCTTATGATGAAGGTACAGAAGATGCCGTGAAATTCATCAATATAGGGGAAATGGTCAACAAAGGACTTGAATTTACGCTCAATGCTAAAGTACTTGAAAGCGAAAACGGGCTTAATTGGAGCCTTGGTGGAAATATCAGTACACTAAAGAATGAGGTTACCAAGATGTATGATGAGAACGATATCATCACAGGTCGTCGTATTATCCGTAAGGGAGAAGCAGTGAACTCTTTCTACCTTAAGAAATGGGCAGGTGCCAATCCTGAAAACGGAAATCCTCGCTGGTATATCAATGGAGAAGGAGGAGCGACCACCGAAAACTATAATGAGGCTCATGAAGCCATACAAGGTAGCGCTATTCCTACCCTATATGGAGGGTTTGATACCAAGCTCTCTTACCAGAACTGGACACTCTTGGCACAATTCTCTTATGGTTTTGGTAACAAAATCTATGATGCCCTAAATCAATTCGGTCGTAGCGACGGTAGAATTACCCATATCTACCCAGGTTACAAGTCTCAATATAACAACTATTGGACACCAGAAAATCGTAATTCTGATAACCCTAAACCTATATGGGGTGAAAATACAGGTTCTACAGCTGTTTCCTCTCGCTTCTTATACAAAGGTGACTACTTGCGCTTACAGACTTTAAAGCTCTCTTACAAACTTAAGAGTGAATGGTTGGAGAATACTTATTTCAAGGGCTTAGAGTTCTATGCCTTAGGCGACAACCTTTGGACACATAACTTTGATAAGAACTTCAAGGGAGACCCTGACTATTCAGTAGGAGGACAAACAGCATTTGGACTTCCTTCCCTTAGAACCGTAAGTTTTGGAGTAAATGTTAACCTATAATACTGATTTGCAATGAGAAAAATTATATATACCCTCCTTTCTCTTACTACAGGCTTTGCACTGACCTCTTGCAGTAAGGACTTTACAGAAACCCAATTTCACCAAGGGGAACAAATGGCACCGCTCAGCTCCGTGGAGCAGCTTACCTCTTTTGTCAATGGGACTTATGTAAAAATGCGTGATGTTTATTACTTAGGCTCCTACTATCGCGCCTATGGGGAAGTACGCTCCGATGAGATGTACAACACCGAGAAGACGGGTCGTCTCTTAGGGGTCTCTACTTATACGATGAAGACGACCGAACAAGAGGCGGAAAGTACTTGGAAGGCTATCTATAGGGTAATTGGAAATGCCAATATTGCTATCAATGCGGCTGATAACCTCACTTGGGGAGGCAGCAACGACCCTGTAGAAACAGCCAATGAGATTAAGCGACTCAAGGGACAAGCCTATACCATACGTGCCTTAGCGCTTTTTGACTTGCTTCGCCTCTATGGTCAGCAATATGCTGGGGGTACCTTAGGGGTGCCTATACCATTGCAGTACGATCCTAATGCCAGCTCTACTCGTGCCACTGTAGCACAGACAGAACAGCAGATAGAAAGCGACCTTAATCAAGCCAATGACTTATTTGAGGCCATAGGAGATGTGGTAGAGCAGACCAGTTCGTCCGAGAAAAACTATATTTCTCCCTTGGCACTCAAGGCCATTGCTTCTCGTTACTATCTCTACAAAGGCGATTATGCCAAGGTAGCTGAACTCTCCGAAGAGATTATCTCTTCAGGGAAGTATGCCGTAGCGGCCAAAGATGATTTGCAAGGAACTTTCTCCAAACCCGATGCGGAAAATAGCGTCTTTGAACTTACCGTAGGTACTACCAGCTCTTTGAGCTCTGATTCTTATGACTTTTTAGTACACTACTCCCCAGGTTATGCACAATTGGCAGTATCTGAGCAGGCAGTAAATCTTTATGAAGCAGGAGATGTGAGAAAGAATCTGATTACCTCAGGTAGATTAGGAGGACAAACTAAGTATTTTCTTAATAATAAGTTCTATGGTACACAAGGAAGTAATAATATCAAGGTCATTCGTTACGAAGAGGTCTTACTCAATGCCATAGAAGCCCACCTCAACACCGATGATACTGCTGGGACAGGTGATAAGACCAAGGGCTATTACAATACGCTCCGCCAAGAAAGAGGTCTTGCAGCAGTCTCCGCTGTAACCTTGGACGATCTTAAGAAAGAGCGTGTAAGAGAGCTCGTAGGTGAGGGACAGCGCTATTGGGATTTGCTCCGCTGGGGAGCAGCCATTCCGCAACTTAACAGTGCAGGCAATGTTGTCCGAAGCCGAAATATAGGAGATAAGCTACTGGCATTCCCTATACCTAAGTCTGAAGTAGATAGTCCTAACAGTGGCGGAGTATCTCAAAACGAAGGATACTAATCATCACAGATTTCTTATATTAATCATTATTCTTCAAAAAAACCGTTCCCCATGTGGGAGCGGTTTTTCTAAATAAGAGATGTTGATATTTTTATCAAAGAAAAAACATTTTTATAGTTTTTTCTTTGATTTTTTTTTCTTACCTTTGACGGCTAAAAAGTGTTTCCTCTCCATAGTGAGAAAAGTGACTGAAATAGACGACAATAATACATATTTATTTAACATAGATAAAAGATTTTATAATGGGATTTTTTGATTTCTTAACAGAAGAAATAGCCATTGACTTAGGGACAGCAAATACACTTATCATTCACAAGGATAAGGTGGTAGTGGATAGCCCTTCCATAGTGGCTCGTGATTTAAGCACTAACAAGATTATTGCAGTAGGTAGAGAAGCACAACTGATGCAAGGAAAGACCTACGAACGTATCAAGACTGTTCGCCCGCTTAAGGATGGGGTGATTGCTGACTTTGACGCCTCTGAACAGATGATTAATGCTTTCATCAGAAGTATTCCACCCCTTAAAAGACGCTTTTTCTCTCCTTCGCTTAAGATAGTGGTATGTATCCCTTCAGGTATTACTGAGGTAGAGATGCGTGCCGTACGTGAATCCTGTGAAAGAGTCAATGGTAAGGAAATATTCCTTATCTTTGAGCCTATGGCAGCAGCTATCGGGATAGGATTGGATATTATGCAGGCCAAAGGTAATATGATTATTGATATAGGGGGAGGTACTGCCGAGATTGCGGTGATTTCCTTAGGAGGCATTGTTTGTGATAAGTCTGTAAAGATTGCAGGGGATGTCTTTACCAATGATATCATTTACTACATGCGTACCCGTCATAACCTTTATATAGGGGAGACAACAGCTGAGAATATCAAGATCAACACAGGCGCAGCTATTGAGGATATTGATTCTCCACCTGATCCTATGCTCGTACAAGGTCGCGACCTACTTACAGGAAAGCCCAAGCAGGTAGAGATTTCTCATCGTGAAGTGGCCAAAGCCTTGGACAAATCTATCCTGCGTATAGAGGACGCTATTATGGAAACACTTTCCCAGACGCCACCAGAGCTCGCTGCCGATATCTACAATACAGGTATTTATATGGCAGGAGGAGGCTCCATGCTTCGTGGGCTTGACAAGCGTATTTCTATGCGTACCGACTTGCCTGTATATGTAGCCGAAGATCCACTACGTGCTGTGGTAAGAGGAACAGGAATTACACTCAAAAATATAGAGAAGTTCAGAACTATTTTGATGAAATAGATGCGGCTGATTTTATTGTTTTTTAAGCGACAAAAAGATTTCCTATTTTTCCTGCTTTTATTTGCTTTTTCTTTTTCCTTTGTGCTCGGTGGAAATTCTTTTCAGCAGTCTAAGTTCCTATATATAGCCTCCGATGTGGTAGGAGATGTTTATCTTTTGCGCAGTGGAGTGCTGGAGTATTTCTCTCTCAAGCAGCAGAATGAGCAGTTGGTCAAAGAGAACAAGCAGTTGCACGAACAGTTGCTCAGGGAGCGCGCCCAGAAGCTGGAGCAGCTTTCCAAGGATCCTATACTGCTGTATTCTCCAGAGCAATATGCTGTCTATAGGGCAGAGGTGATTAAGAATAGTTATCATCTGTCCAAGAACTACTTGATAATAGACAAAGGAATACGTGATAGTATTCATGAGGATATGGGAGTGGTTTCTCCCAGAGGAATTGTAGGAATCATAGACAAGGCAACCGCGCGGTATGCCTCGGTACAGTCTGTCCTTAATACACGTTCTAAAATCAGTGCAACCCATAAGAAATCAGGCTATTATGGTACCCTCTCTTGGGATGGGAAAGACCCTACCATAGTACAACTGACTGATATACCAAGTCTTGCTCCCATTTCCGTAGGCGACTCCATTGTTACCGCGGGTCATTCGAGTATATTCCCCAAAGGGATTCCTATAGGGCGCGTACTTAGTGTCAATGCCAATACACGGGATAACTCCCTGCTCTCCCAAGTGAAGTTATTTACCGATATGCAACAACTACAACATGTATATATTATTAAAAACAAAGATCAAGTCCCTATCCAACAATTAGAAGAACAGATACAAGAGCAAGCCGATGAATAGTTTGTCTTATATTTTACAGCTCATAGGCTGGGTACTTTTGCAAGGCATACTGCTGAACAACATGAACTTGTTCGGGTATGCCAATCCTGCCTTATACCTGCTTTTCTTTATGACCTATCCTGCGGTAGCCGATAGGGCACTTTTGCTGCTATTGGCCACCCTCTCTGGTCTTGTAATAGATATACTTTCCAACACCAGTGGACTTTATAGTTGTGCGACCCTCTGTGTGGTCTTTCTCCGCCCTTTACTCATTCGCTTGTTCTTTGGCCAGAGCTTTGAAGACCAACCGGTCAATCTGTTACAGGTAAGTTCCACCCTGCGAGTGCTTTATATACTTTCCTTCTCACTGATCTTTCACCTGATTTTCTCTCTATTAGAGACTTTCCAGTGGCAGCTATGGCTCTATGGCTTAAAAAAGACATTGATCAATGTAGCTTTTACAACCATTGTCTGTCTATTAGTAGCGCTACTTGTCTCAAGTCGTAAAGAAGAGAAGTATTAAAAAAATCCTTGCTTTTTTCGTATTATTTTTGTAACTTTGCGCTCCCAATGAAAAAGAGGAAGCTACATATTCGTGTCTTTGCTTTTTTACTGCTATTGAGCATGTTAAAAATAGCTTTTCCTGTTGGTGAGTTTTTCCATAACCACCACTCAGGAAAGGAGTTATGTACCTATGCACATGGTAAAAAGTGCGAACATGATACCCATATCTCACAAGCAGAAAAGCATCATGACTGTATGTTTTTCCAGTTGCACCAAAGTTTCGTCTTTACTACTTTTGTCTATCATCTTCTATCAACAAATGATACACCTGTGTTTTTCTTAAAGGAAGAAAAAACACAATCTTCTACTATTCAACTTCTCTTAAGAGGTCCTCCTTTTTATAATGTTTAATGATTTAATGATTAATGATTAATAACCAAGTTTTCGTTAGGCTATTAATCATAGGGCATTATTGGTATTAATCATTTAATCATTATTGACTTTAATCATTATTGGCATTAATCATTAATCATTATGAAAAAGCTATTAAGTCTTTTTCTATTAGTTATGGCTTTTTCCCTATATGGGCAAGAGACCCTCAGCCTAATAGTAGAAGACAAAGCAGGGCAGCCCTTGCCCAGTGCGGTTGTCCATTTCGTAGGAAAGCACTTTGTAAGTGATGCCAAAGGTAGGGTGAATATCCCCAATTTAGCCAAAGGGAAATACCCTATCAAGGTGAATTACCTAGGTTTTTTGGACTACGAGGCAATTATCGCTATTCCTGCTGCTAATCCTTATAGAGTGGTCATGCAGGAGGAAGTAAATCAACTTACGGGGACTACCCTTATAGGACATGTAGCCAAACCTGTAACAGCCTCTGAGACTATAGATAAGCCCAAGCTCCAACAGAAATCAGGCGAGGAGTTGGCCAAAGTACTCACCACAGTGGCGGGTGTTTCCATGATACAAACGGGTGCTACCATAGCCAAACCTGTTATTCATGGGCTACATAGCAATCGTATTTTGATACTTAACAACGAAGTGCGCCAAGAAGGGCAGCAATGGGGGGCTGATCATGCCCCTGAGATAGACCCTGCCGTGGCCGATAAGATTACGGTGATCAAGGGTGCCGATGCAGTGCGTTATGGCTCCGATGCCTTGGGAGGCGTAGTGGTGATTGCTCCAAACCAGCTTCCTTATGGTGATGGGCTACACGGACAGCTCTCTCCTTCCTTTGCCTCCAATGGACGAAAGTCGGCCACGACCCTCAAGCTGGAAAGTGGGCTACCTGGTCTGCTCCATTGGGCATGGCGTGTGCAGGGAACGCTCAAGCGTTCAGGAGATATACACACAGCCGATTATATGCTGAACAATACCGCTGCTGCCGAGGCCAACTTCTCTGCCGCTATAGGTATGCGACAGGAGTCGGGTAGTGCGGAACTGTTCTATAGCCGATATCAGAATGAGAGTGGTGTCTTTTATGGATCACATATAGGCAACTTAGATGACCTATTAGCACGCTTTGAAATTGGTCAGCCGCTTACCACTTATCCTTTTTCTTATAGTATAGAAGCTCCTAAGCAGAAAGTTATACATCACCTGCTCAAGGCCAAGGCTTACTATTTTCTTCCTTTTGGAGGAAAACTCACTGCCCAATATGCTTTTCAAAAGGATATCCGACAGGAATTCAGTGTGCGCCGATTGGATAGAACTCGTATTCCAGCCCTTAATATGTGGCTAACTACCCATCTGGCTGAGATTTTTTGGGAGAATATGGACGCTTCTCATTGGAAAACTTTGGTAGGAGGTAGTTTTTCCTTGCAAGATAACTATAACCAACCAGGAACGGGGGTGGTACCTGTGATTCCTAACTTTGCATCGGTGGGTTATGGAGCTTTTGCAATAGAGAAGTATCATAAGGACAATTGGAATGCTGAAGTGGGTTTGCGTTATGACTATAAGTACCTCAGTGCCGATGGCTATGATATGTATTCCCAACGCTATGGGGGCGAACATGATTTTCATAATATCACCTATAGCTTAGGGGGAGCATGGCAGACGACCCCTCACACGGCACTCAGTAGCAATATAGGCGTGGCCTGGAGAGCACCTCAGGTCAATGAACTCTATAGCAGTGGCTTGCATCACGGAACGGGGACTTATAATCTGGGAGAGGCCTCATTGAGTCCTGAAACAGGCGCCAAATGGATTACCTCTCTAAACTATACCCACCCAGAGAGAGGAATGCATCTTACAGCCGATGCTTATGTACAGCTCATTAAGAACTATATCTATGACTATCCTACAGGAGAGACACGCACCTTGTTCTCTGGTGTATATCCTATATTCCAGTATAGCCAAGCCGATGCCTTCTTTCGTGGAGTTGATATAGATGCCTCGGTAAGGCTTGCTCAGTGGGGAGCAATCACTCAGCGACTCACCTATGGGCTACGAGGTTCAGTGGTCTTTGCCAATGAGCTAAAGACAGATAGGTATTTCCCTTTTATACCTGCCCCACGCCTGAGCCAGTCTTTGGAATGGAAAGCCCAACCCAAAGGCTTATTTCAGACTTTGGAAGCAAGTATAGGTCATACCTTTGTAGCCAAGCAGACGCGCTTTGAGCCTTCACAAGAGCTGGTAGCCACCACCCCCGATGCCTATCATCTTTTTGAGGCAGCAGTAGGAGGTACTATAGCCATAACAGAGCAGCAAACCCTCTCGGTACGGCTCTCTTGTGAAAACCTTTTCAATCAGCTATATAAGGAATACACCAATCGTTTCCGCTATTACGCCCACGACTTAGGGCGCAATGTATATCTGAGATTAAATTATAATTTTTAAAAATATTGTTGAACACTAAAATTAGAAAAAAAATGAAAAAAATAATGAATGTACTTAAAAAATTCTCTTTCGTAGCACTTTCTACTGCTTTACTCTTTTCTTGCTCTAAAGAGGATGAAAAAAATGGAATCACTACGCCAGCTCCTAAAATAGAAGAATTGGAGTTAGGACATGAAAACTCTAAAATAGGTTATATAGGTGATGATGTACATATAGAAGCCCTTTTCTCAGCCGAAGGAATGATTAAGGAGACCAAACTACAGATTACTTATGCCAATGGGGAGTCTTCTTTCAAGATAGAGGAAATTTCTACTGAATTTGTAGGTAAAAAAGGAGGAAAAATACACAAGCATGTGGATATTCCTGCCGATGCAAAAGAGGGAAATTATGATTTCTTATTCTCTGTTACCGACCAAAATGGTCAAACAACTTCTGTCAAGGAGGTCTTGAAAGTAGAGAAGAAAAGAGATTTTACCGAGAATGAGACTCTTTCACTTGCAACCTTACAATTAGGAGTGTTAAACAAAAGTATCGCTCTAAAGAAGGATGATTTTATAGCCAAATTCAGCAATGGAAATGTTGCTTATGAGCAATCCAATCCTTTTGAACCCTTGGTGTATGAGGCCACCCGCCAAGAAGCACCTTTTACAAAATATAAAGTAGCGGTTAGCTTTGCGAATGTATTTGACTTAGATATTCGCCCTTATCAAAGCTATGATGGAGTGGATAGTATTACCATCACTCCCTTAGATGCTACAGGAGAAGAAGCTAAAAGTGACCAACCTAAAGAGATTTTTGAGTATTTTGAGCAGTATATCTCTTTCTTCTGTGGCAAGCCTTATCAATATATCCGAGAAAATGATGACAAGGGGTATTCCGTGAAAAACTTTACTAAGGAAGAGTTCTACACTACTTTCTCTAACAAGGAGCTAAAAGAAACAGACGTAGAGATCCTTTGGAATGCAAATCCTAATAAGCCTGCTGTGGAAAGCTCTAAAGCAAAAAATACACCTATTGTGAAGCTAAAATACAAGCATGAGAGTAATACTTATGAACTTTCCTTTGAGTTTAACCGACCTGCTGATTATACAAACAACCTAAAACAAAGTTAAAAGAACAACAAGATGAAACACTTATTAAGCACACTAAAAACAGTACTAACAGCCACCCTTTTAGGAATAGTAATTACCTCATGCAGTAAAGAGCCTCAAAAGCCTAACAATGAAAAAGAGGACAAGGGTCATGAGGATCCCACTAGAGTAGAATTTGTTATCCGCAGAGGACACCTTCATGGGGTACGCTTCCATGGAGATCCTGAAAGTATCATAGCACCTGTGCAAAGGTTCAAGTTTGAACTGGATCAAACGACCAAAAACTGGGTACGTAAGGATATGGATGGGAAGATACTAACCGAGGCCTCTCCTGTGGTAATGATAGAAGGGGCTCACTATGCCATGGAAATTGTCTATTACAATAGCAAAGGCGAGCGTATGAACCACGAATTTACAAGTGCACAGATGCTCCCTATCCACCAGCACTTCTTTGAAGTAAAGAGCTATACCGATACCAAAACTCAACAAGAAAGTACTGATACAGCTTCTTTATTTACTTACACCTATCGTGATACAGATCCTGAACAAGTACCTATCGGAGACTTAATTGATGAAAAAAATAGTACCAAACGTTCTGTACTTACTGATAACCCTTTGGGATTGAAAGGCTATTTTGCACCTAAAAAAGCCTATGCAAAATATGATATAAGAGTAAGTCTTTTCCATGTATTGAGAGGAACTAAAAATAAGAATAATCAACAAGGGGAATTTTATGCTTTTAATGCTCCTGGTGATGAGTTGAAAGCACGTAGTACTACCGATTTCTCTCAGAAAATACCAGTACAAGTGATTACTTCTATCTCCTCAGGAGGGGAAGAAGACACTGCTCGCTATTACAAAGAGATAGCTGACTACTATGGCATCACTCCTGAAAGAGTAAAAGCGCTTATAGATGAAGCACAAGATAAACATGATTCTGCTACTTACTGGATGTAGGATAGAGAACAACAATAGTAAGGGCGAATGGCAATTCGCCCTTACTGTTTTTAGTCCTAACTCTAAAAAGACCAAATACTAACCACTAATCACGAACTTCTTATTAAAGAGTCTTAATTTTATTCATAAATAAAACTTAAACTTAGCTACTAATTCATTTTTTTATTTTACTTTTGCGAAAAATTCGGTATGAAAGGAATTATTTTAGCAGGAGGTTCAGGCACAAGGCTTTACCCTATCACCAAAGGGGTTTCTAAGCAGTTGCTACCTATCTATGATAAACCTATGATTTACTATCCGTTATCGGTACTGATGCTCTCTGGTATTAGAGATATACTTATTATTACCACCCCAGAGGATGCAGCGGCTTTCCATCGTTTGCTTGGGGATGGAAGTCAATGGGGAGTTCGCCTTTCTTATGCTGTACAACCTTCACCTGATGGTTTGGCACAGGCCTTTATTATCGGAGAGGAATTTATCGCAGGGGACGATGTGTGCTTGATCTTAGGAGATAATATCTTCTATGGGCAGTCCTTTTCCCAAATGCTCTCTCAGGCAGTAGCCAATGTGCAAAAAGAGCAAAAAGCAACTGTCTTTGGTTATTATGTAAAAGACCCTGAGCGCTATGGTGTAGCTGAGTTTGACACTGAAGGCAATGTCCTTTCTATAGAAGAAAAACCTAAAAATCCAAAGTCCAATTATGCTATTGTAGGTCTATATTTCTATCCTAACAAAGTGGTGGAGGTAGCCAAACAAATAAAGCCTTCTGCAAGAGGCGAATTGGAGATTACTTCGGTAAACCAAGTATTCCTCCAAACAAAAGAACTCAAAGTACAGCTCTTAGGACGTGGTTTTGCTTGGTTAGACACAGGTACACATGATTCTCTAACCGAGGCAACTAACTTTGTAGAGACCTTGGAAAAACGACAAGGATTGAAAATCTCCTGCTTGGAAGAGATTGCTTATCGTAAAGGCTGGATTAGCAAGGAAAAGCTCAAGGAACTGGCTCAGGAGCTCTCTAAGAATGGTTATGGGCAGTATTTGTTAGACTTAGTAAAATCTAAATAGCTAAAAATGAATATTATACAGACAGATATAGAAGGTGTTGTTATCATAGAACCCAAAGTTTTTGCTGATGATAGGGGTTATTTTTTTGAGTCTTTTTCTCAGCAAAGATTTATAGAAAATGTATGTAGTACCACCTTTGTACAGGACAATGAATCTAAATCTACCTATGGGGTACTTAGGGGCTTACACTTTCAAAAACCGCCTTATGCCCAGTCTAAACTTGTTAGGGTTGTTAGTGGTGCCGTATGGGATGTAGCAGTGGATATACGTGAAGGGTCGCCTACCTTTGGTTGTTATGTAGGGGTAGAGCTTACAGGAGAGAACAAGAGACAATTCTTTATTCCACGAGGCTTTGCTCATGGTTTTGTGGTACTAAGCCCAGAGGCTGTTTTCCAATATAAGTGTGATGCTTATTATGCTCCTACCCATGAAGGTAGTGTCCTTTGGAGCGATGGTACTATTGCCATAGATTGGAAAATTCCAACGAAAGATGTTATTCTTTCTGCAAAGGATAAGCAGAGTCCCCTTCTGAAGGATGCTTGGTTATTTGATTACAAAGAAAAATTATATTAAAAACATATATGAAAAATATACTTATCACAGGAGCAAGCGGACAACTTGCTATGGAAATTCACCAAGAATTACCTAAGTCAGTTACAAATAACTATATTTTTACCACGAGAAATGAGTTGGATGTAACCAATGTGGACAAGATCAATACTTTCTTTAAAAAGAATAAAGTAGAGCTTGTTATCAATTGCGCTGCTTATACCAATGTCAATGGTTCTGAAATAGATAAAGAAACAGCCAACTTGGTCAATCACTTGGCGGTGAGAAATATTGCCCAAGCATGTACAGAACACAAAAGTGCTTGTATTCACCTCTCTACCGATTATGTATTTGCAGGAGATAAGAATACTCCCTATACAGAAACCGATGCTACCTCTCCATTAGGAGCTTATGGACAAACAAAGTTATTGGGAGAGAGTGCGCTGCAACATTCTGATATTGATTTCTTGATCCTAAGAACCTCTTGGCTTTACTCTGCTTTTGGGAACAATTTTGTAAAGAATATCTTACGTATCAGCAAAGAGCGCAAAGAACTTAAGGTGGTATTCGATCAGGTAAGTACACCTACTTATGCCAAAGACTTAGCACGCTTTATTATCTTTGTGATTGAAAATAAGCTATATAGGGGCAGGCAAGATGTATATCACTTCTCTAACGAAGGGGTGTGTTCTTGGTACGATTTTGCTGTAGAAATACTAAAGCTCGCAGGTAGTGATTGTAAGGTAATTCCTTGTAGAACAGAAGATTTCCCAACACCAGCGGCGCGTCCCGCCTATTCTGTATTGGATAAAAACAAACTCAAAACCGATTTCAATTTCTTCATTCCTTACTGGAGAGATTCTTTAATATCCTTGATGTCTCAAAATACCTCATTAATATAAGATGAAGCATATTTTAATCACTGGCGGAGCAGGCTTTATCGGGGCTAACTTCGTAGTGTATTTTGCACAGAAATATCCCGATTACCATTTGGTAAATTTAGACAAACTCACTTATGCGGGAGATTTGGCTAACCTTACCGAGGTGGAGCATGCCCCTAACTATACTTTTGTAAAGGGAGATATCTGTGATAGAAAACTCATAGAGTCTCTTTTTAAACAATATGATTTCCAAGGAGTGATTCACTTTGCAGCCGAATCACATGTGGATAACTCTATTGCTAATCCTGATGCCTTTATTACCACCAATATACATGGGACTTTTACCCTCTTAGATGTAGCACGCTACCACTGGATGGAAGCTCCTTTTGTAGTGAAAGAAGCTTACAAGGAAGCGCGTTTTCACCATATCTCTACCGACGAGGTATATGGTACTTTGGGGGAGACAGGTCTCTTTACCGAGACAACCCCTTATGCGCCTAATTCGCCTTATAGTGCCTCCAAAGCCTCATCAGATATGATTGTCAGGGCTTATTTCCATACCTATGGTATGAATGTAACTACCTCCAATTGCTCTAATAACTATGGTCCTAAGCAGCATAAGGAAAAACTGATTCCTACTATTATCCGTAAGGCCCTACAAGGAGAGGCTATTCCTATCTATGGAGACGGGAAGAATGTACGCGACTGGCTTTATGTCTTAGACCATTGTACAGGGATAGACTTAGTCTTCCACAAAGGAAGAGCAGGGGAGACCTATAACATAGGCGGGCGCAATGAGCGTGATAACCTCTTTATTGCGGGGCATATCTGTGAATTGTTGGATCAAAAACGACCCTTGGCAGCAGGCAAGTCCTACAAAGACTTGATTACCTTTGTCAAAGACCGTGCAGGACATGACCGTCGCTATGCTATTGATGCTACCAAACTCGAAACAGAACTTGGCTGGCGTGCTCAGGAAAACTTTGAAACAGGGATTGTCAAGACCATTGATTGGTACCTCTCTTATTTTAAGGATTTGCTATAGCCACAGCGGCTTTTTATTATGAAAGATATTGTCAAAGGCTACTTATGTGCCTTTATCTCGGCATTTACCTATGGACTGATTCCGCTTTTTATGATTCCTATCAAGAAAGCGGAAACATTCTCGGTAGATGCCACTCTTTTTTACCGTTTCCTAATTGCCAGCGGATCTATTCTCTTCTTTCTTTTCTATCAGAAGGAAAGGCTTCGTATAAGTTTTCGTGAAGGGCTTATTATGAGTGTCTTGGGATTGCTCTATGCGCTTTCAGCAGAGTTTCTATTCTTAGCTTATGACTACCTCAGCCCAGGGATAGCCTCTACGATCTTCTTTTGTTATCCGATTATTGTAGCTTTGGTATTAGTGCTCTTCTATAAGGAGAAAGTTACCTTACCAACAGTGCTCTCACTACTCTTGGTAGTGGTCGGGGTAGGGGTACTGAGTATCAAGGAGGGGGCTGTGATCAACTATATAGGGTTGGGTATCTCTTTACTTGGTGCTTTGGTATATGCGCTTTATATTTTAATTATCAATAAGGTACGTATAGAAGCCTCAGGAGTGAAAGTCTCTTTCTATTCCATGTTGTTTTCCTCACTGTATTTCTTAGTCAAAGCGCTTATCTTAGGAAGAAGTATTGTGATTCCCTCCTTATCCTTGGCAGGAGACATCACTTTATTTGCTATTATCACTACCTCTCTTTCTTTAGTGGCCTTAGTGTATGCGGTACGTTATATTGGTTCTACTCCTACGGCAATTATGGGTGCTTTTGAGCCTATCGTAGCGGTGCTTATCAGTGTAGGACTCTTTGGAGAAACGCTCACCTCGTCCTTGGTGATAGGCGATGTGGTTATCATCGCTGGGGTACTGATAGATATTGTCTTTAGAAAGCATTAGATAAGACACTAACATTCTTCAGGATAAAAAGTCCAACCTTTGAGTTTCTCCTTCTTATACTTTTTCATAAATGCTTCCTCTACCCATATGCTACGAAGGCTATCCTCGTTATAGAAAAAGGTACCTTCTTTAGCATGATAGGTGATATGTAGTAACTTATGCTCCGTTTCTATAAGGGTATTACTGGAATATATCTTCGCAGGCACCCATTCAAATGTCCCTGGACACTGTTTTTCAAAGAAATCCATTGCCCTTTTGTTTAGCAAATAGATATACACTTTATCAATGGATATACAATCCCATTTGGCGACAATAGCTTCGAAGTCAGTAAAGTCAATCCGAATGTTCAAGTGTATAGGTTCAGGATTTTCAAACATCAAATAATCAGTAATAGAGCCCTTTACAGACTGGAAAGCACCGTATGCTCTATTTGGGTAATTATTGGAAGTGCCTATGGTATATAGCATTTTATTAGGTATTTGATTGTTAATGAATAATATGTTCAACAAAAGACCTATTCTGTGTCTTTGAAATTCAAATAGAAATTTTCTGTTAGATTTTTCTTCTGAGCAATTTCATTTTTCATTTGTTCTATAGCGGTTTTGAAGAAAAAGGAAATAATAGGAATATGGGTTCTGTGTTTTTTGCAAGATTTCAAGGCATCTATATAGTCATTTTTGGCTTCCGCTGGGATAATAATTAACGGAAGTTTGTTTTGGGCTAATATAAAATTGGATAGTAAGCGACCTAATCTTCCATTTCCGTCGGCAAAGGGGTGCAGATAGATAAAAAATCTATGAAACTGCGCCGCAAGTACCATAGGATGGAGTGTTTTTTCTTCTAAAATTTGCTGTGTTTGGGCTAAGAGCTTAGGCACTAAAGCAATATTTTCCTTATGATCACCAAAAAGCGTATCTCCTGCCGCCATGTCCAAGGTGGTATATTCCCCAGGTTTGCCAAACTTGCTGCGGTATTCTATGGTGTGTTCGGTAAGAATAAAGTGTATTTTCTTGATAAACTCTTCAGAGAGAGGACTATCCAAATGCTTCATCACATATTCGTAGGCCTTGAAATGATCAAGTATTTCAAAGGCTTCACATAGGGATTTGTTATATAGTTTCAGGTTCAGGGAGTGTTCTCTCAGTTCTCTGGCATCATTTACAGAAAAAGAATTTCCTTCTATAGCACAACTATGAGCAGTGAATAAGTCCTGTATATAGTTGTTATAGTCTTCTGGATCAAAGGTTTCTATGACATTTTTCTGATATATTTCTCTTATGGCTTCATAGTCCCTGATATATTGTTCTACATAATCGTCAAATTCGCTCATATTTCTCTGTGTTTAAAAGAGGAACGCCGATAATAAAAAAGGATTATCGGCGTTATAGATTATTAGTTATTAGTCTCTTGTCATTAGTCACTAACTAAGGAAATCAATGATATCGCTGGCAATCATGGTACTTTTTTTGGTATTCCTTACATAGGTATCGGCAGCTTTTCCGTGGATATATACTCCCACAATAGCAGCATTGAGTGGCGTATAGCCCTGAGATAAAAGCCCTGTAATCACCCCTGTAAGCACATCACCACTGCCTGCGGTGGCAAGGGCAGGGTTTCCGGTGGAATTCACCCAGAAGTGATCCCCGTCAGTAATCATGGTGAAAGCTCCCTTGAGAACCAAGATAACTTTGTGTTTCTTGGCAAACTCTTTGGCTTTTGCTTGGCGGTCAAGGTCATCAGACCATTTGCCAATGAGGCGTTCCAATTCCTTGGGGTGTGGAGTGAGGATCGCATTTTTAGGGAGTGCACGTTGTAGGTCTTCGCTGGAAGCAACAAGATTAAGTGCATCGGCATCAATAACAAAAGGTACATTAGGGAATGTTCTAAGCAGGGCAGCTAAAGTCCCTTGTGCATAGGCAGATGTACCCATACCTATACCTATGCCTATAGCATTGGGAGAGAAAGGAATATCAGTAGGGGCAAGTTCTTCTTCTTGGGAGGAGGTCAGCACCATAGCCTCTGGTAGGGCTGTTTGTGCGATTTGATAGCCACACTTAGGCAACAGTAGGGTGAGCAGGCCTGCACCACTGCGTAGAGTAGCCTTACCACTAAGTACAGCGGAGCCTATCTTGCCATAGCTACCACCTACGATAAGGGCATGACCATAGGTGCCTTTGTTGGTAAAGCGGTGGCGGGTACGTAGCAGGCGCTTGAGTTCTTTCTCGGTAGTATAGTCGTATTCGGTATTGACTTCCTTGAGATAGTCAAAGGAGAGAGGCAGTGGTAGCACTTCCCAATAGGGGATATAGCGACCTGTTTGAGGAAGAAGGAAGGGGAGCTTGGGCGCAAAGAAAGTTAGTACCACATGAGGAGTTACGAATACATCTTTGTCCTCTCTATCACTACCTAAGAAGAGACCTGAAGGTACATCTATGCTGATGATGAGTCCTTTTTGGCGGTTGATTTCTTCAAAAACGCGTTGTACCCAAGGGGAAACTCTACGAGAGAGACCTATACCAAAGATAGCATCAATGGTGATAGGCTGGGTACCATTGTATTTGTTAGCGACAAAGTCTTCAAAGCCCTTAGCGGGTTTGCCTTTGATGGGTTGGAAGTGCTTGTCGTTAGCTTGTAGATAGTCTTCGGAGGTTGTAGGCTGGGAGACGGAGGTGATTTCTACTTGAGGGAAATTTTCCTTAAGCAATTCTAAGTTTTTGGTGAAGTCCGCAGAATGAATTTCGCTAAAAGGGACTATAGTTACTTTTACCTTTTTACCTGCTTGTAAAAGGAGGCGTGCCAGCGCTAGACCATCGCCACCATTATTGCCTACCCCTGCATAGATATGGTAGGGGTTATCATTGGGAAGGTTTTTTTTGACCCAAGCCATAAGGTTGTTGGCGGCTCTTTCCATATGGTCCCAAGAGGTGATTTGTTGTTCCTCAATAGTGTGCTCGTCCGCAGCACGCATTTGCTCATTAGTAAGTATTTTCATAAGTGAATTATTTAAAGAATTAGTAAAATGTGTTCGGTTAGAGTGTTAAATAATCTATATTTCTGAAATAGGAAAGGATTGCTTCCTTGAGCAACGTTTGTTGCTCTTGTTCAGGCAAGGTCAGGTGATCCTTAACTCTTCTATAAAAAGGCCAACCTTCCTTGTCCTTATACTCAAAAAAGTAATATCCAAAAGGGGCCAGTACGCAGCAGGTGGCTATATGAATAAGGTTGATTTTGTCCTCCTTGGAAAAGGCATCATGAGGCTTTCCAAGCTCCTGAATACCAATCAAATATAGGACTCTATCTATATCCAACTGCATAGGCAGAGAGAAGTCCTCCTTGAGCTTTTGGGTGAGGATTTCCCACTGCTGACTAAGTGTTTTTTCAGTTGTCACAGGGTTGTTCTAAGGGAGAGCAAATATACTAATTTTTATGCAATTTAAAGATATGAACAGTTTTTATAATTTTGTTAAAAACTTTTATTCTCTGATTATCAATAAGTTGAAAGTATATATAAAATTATTTTTATCAATTGTTGGTGTTCTCAATTTTTTTTTCTAATTTTGTAGTTCAGTTTAGAACATAGAAAAAGAAGAACATGAGAAAAATTGTTACAAGTATAGCTGTTATTAGTTTGCTCGCTGCTTGTGGCGAAAAAGCTGCTGAGGGGAAGGTTGATTATGCAGTACTCTCTGGTAAAGTTTCCTCTGTAGATGCCAAAGGGGACAACCAAGAATTACTTTTATTACAGAATGAT
>ERZ772973.151-NODE-151-length-42085-cov-23.6833_pt1 | contig 42085 bp, 44 predicted proteins | sample MGYA00580672_ERZ772973 | MGnify/ENA primary metagenome ERZ772973 (study PRJEB29015, sample SAMEA2737938) | human oral metagenome | biome: human oral; feature: human-associated habitat; material: dental | place: China | collected 2152 ...
GGACGTATTGGGATTTGCCGGGTGGTGGTATGGATTTTGGCGAGACGATTGAGTCTTCGCTGAAACGCGAGCTACTTGAAGAAGTTGGCTACAAGGGTGGTTTGCGTTATCAACTTTTTGACGCGTCGGACGAAATGTACATTGAGCGGATTGATGCTAATCAGATTTGCTTTTATTGCCGCGTCTGGCCGGAGAATTTTGATTTTATGCCAGGTGAAGAGGGCGACGAAGTAATGTTTATTGATCCTGAGGAGTTATTGCTTCAGAAGAGCGAGGTTGATGCGCCAGCTCGAGCCTATGGGGCGCATATGAAATGGCAGGAGCTATGTAGAGGACAAGAGCCATCATAATGCAATGTATAGCGCGTATCGTTGGCAGATTTGTTTCTGCGGCGTACAATAGGGGAAGTACATTGCAATAAAATTATAATTTTGTTATAATATCTGCATGACAATCACTACAATTCAAAAAGTTATCAAGATTGGTTCGAGTCGCGGCGTGACGCTGCCGGCGCGGGATTTACGGGCGCTGGGGATTCGCGATGGCGACGAGATTGAAGTCACAGTACGTAAGCGTTCGGAGGCGGCTAACGATAATCAAGTGCTCAAAACTGCAAACTCGCTCCTTAGGCGATACAAAGAGGACTTTTCTCACTTGGCGAAGCGCTAATGGTTAGTTTGACTCTCGAGCAGATTCTGCAGCTTCATGCACTGGTGCTTGTCAAAGACGGCGGTGCAGATGGCGTGCGTGACGTCGGACGACTGGAGGCTGCGGTGTCAACACAGCATCAAGTAGTATTTGGCGAGGAATTATATGCAACAGAATTTGCCAAGGCAGCGGCGTTGATGCGCGGGATTATTGGCGACCATCCGTTCGCTGATGGTAATAAGCGGACGGCAATGCTCGCTGGACTGACTTTGCTGGAGGTGAATGGGTATAATTTTACAGCACAGCGAGGCGAACTAGAAAATTTCGCCGTTCGCGTCGCGACCGATCATCTCGATATTGATGCGATTGCTGATTGGCTGGAGAGTCATTCGCGGGACGTATCAATGGTTTGATAACAAGGATTTTTAGTGGTAAGTAGAGTTTCTGCGAGGTTTCTCGCCGCCCGATAGAGGTGATATACTAGAGTTCATGACCGTTATTTATATCCGCTCGCCACGGCCAAGATGAAGACAATGTGCGTGGGATTTTGAATGGTCATCGCAACCTGCCGCTGACTGATTTGGGGCGTCAGCAGGCGCAGCAATTGGCGCGGCGCATCAGGGATAGGGAGCTGGTTTTTGACGTGGTGTACGCGTCGCCACTTGATCGGGCTCTCGAGACGGCAGCAATTGTGTCGACGGAGCTGGGTCTTGCCGAGTCGATAGTTCACGATGATTTAATCGAGCGTAATTTTGGCATTATGACCGGTAGGCCGGCCGCTGATGTTGAGGAAATGTGTGCGCCGGACATCATCAAAACAGAAAACGTGACCTATTTTTTACGTCCTGATGGCGCTGAGACGTTTCCTGATTTATTAGCTCGTGGCCAGCGGGTGCTTGATTCTATGGCGTGTCGACACCCTGATCAAACGGTGCTACTGGTATGTCATGGTGATATCGGCAAAATGATATATGCTGCGGCAACTAATACGCCATGGCGTCGGGTGTTGACTGATTCTTACTTTGGTAATACGGATATTATCGGGCCGGTGCGTGATTAATGGCTTCAGGTATGGTATTATGTGTATACAATTGGTTGTTAATTTCAAAAATGAGGGGCAAAATGACAAAGCATAAAACGGTTCTCGTAGCCGGAGCCACAGGCTATCTCGGACGTTTCGTCGTCGCCGAGCTGCACCGCCGTGGCTACAAGGTGCGCGCGATCACCCGCAGTCGCGAGCGGGCCGTCTCTCCAGGCCCCTGGGATTCTCCCTCACTGGATGGCCTCGTCGACGACTGGGCCGTCGGGGAGGTCACGAATCCCGCATTCATCGCCGATGTCGCAGAAGGGGCCGACGACGTCATATCCGCCTTGGGGGTCACCAAGCAGAAGGCCAATCCTTGGGACATCGACTACCAGGCCAATCTCGCCGTCCTCCGTTCCGCGGAGAAGCACGGCGTCAAGCACTTCTGCTTCGTCAACGTCATCGGAGGCGACCAGTGCCCGGCACAGCTGACCCGGGCAAAGACCGCTTTCGCCCGAGAACTGACAGCCTCCCGGATATCGAGTCAGATCATCAATCCCCCCGGGTACTTCTCCGACATGACCCAGATTCTTCAGATGGCCAAAAAGGGTCGTGTCTTCCTCTTCCGCCCGGAAACCAGGATCAATCCCATTCACGGCGCCGACCTCGCGAAGTTCTGCATCGACCGCTTGACCGACGGCGAGGAGGGCACATGGAACGTGGGAGGCCCTGAGGTCTTCACCTGGAAAGGGCTCGCTGAGTGCGCCTTCCAAGCTCTCAATCGGCCTGCAAAAATCGCAACCATGTCACCCGCCATCCTGTCGCCCCTCATCGGAGCCCTCGGACTCTTCAACCGGAGAAGGGCCGACACGCTGCGCTTCATCTCATGGAACATGCTCCACGACTGCATAGGTGAACCCTTCGGCACTCACAGGCTGCTCGACTTCTACAAGGACCTGGTCCAAAAAGACGGTGATTAGCCACTTCGTGGTGTGGTGCGGAGATATAGAGGACTTTGCTGTCCGCGTCGCGACCGATCATCTCGATATTGATGTAATTGCTGATTGGCTGAAGTGCCATTCGCAGATGCGCGTGTCCTAAACAGGGTATCATTCATATATGAGAGAAATTGAGATAAAAGTTAGATTGCGAAATAAAGAAGGGTTACTGGCTGCGCTGGCGGCTAAGGGTGTTGTTCTCAGCGAGCCAGTGCATCAACGTGATCAGGTGTTTGGTTTGCCAGGAGAAGCTGGCGGTGACTAGCGTTTTCGGATATGTCAAAGATTCGCCAGACTGGCACGTTGAATGGTACAGAAGTATGTATCGACTCGGTGGAGGGCTTAGGTGACTTTATGGAATTGGAGCAATTAGCCGATGAGGATGCTGATCCTGCTGCTATAGTCAATTGTCTGTGGCGCGAGATGGCCGAGTTGGGGATTAGTAGCCAGCACGATGAGGTGACTGATGGTTATGATATCCTAATGAAGAAGTTGAGGGAACAGTAAAGGCGCTCAATTATCTTAATTGAGGTACCTACGCTTGGCATTTTACAGTCCATCACTTCTCCTGCTATAATAACCACATGCATATTATTCTTGGTGGGACGAGTGGGCTTGGACTGGAGATGGCCAGGCAGCTCAGAGAAAGTGGCGAGCGCGTGTTGGTGCTAGGGAAGACGCATAATACTCAGGAACACGGTGAGGGATTTCCGCTGGATGTGTATTATCCCGAGCAGGTAGAGGCAGCGCCGGCGCGGATTGAGCAGATGTTGGGCGGCGATGACATTAAACAATTTGTGTGGGCGGCGGGCTATGGCTGGCGCGGTGACTTCGAGGATCAGCCTGATGCGCGCTCGATGGCGGAGGTTAATTTCGCTGGTCCGTTGCCACTGGTGCAGTGGGCCTGGCATAGGATGGCGCAGCAGCGGATACGATCCACACTAATAGTAATCGGCTCGACCAGCAGTATCAAAGCTCGCAGGGACGAAGCCGTGTATGTGGCAACCAAGCACGCCCAAGCGGGGCTGGCGCGCAGCTTGGCCTTGCAGGCGGACGAGCAGCATTTACCGATTCGCGTGGCGCTATTCTTGCCCGGGGCGATGAAAACACCGTTTTGGCGGGGACATTGGCCGGATGATTATGCCTTTTTCAATGACCCAGCCAAGGTGGCTGAACATATATTAACCGCTGTCAACACGCAGTACCAGACGTTCTTAGAGTGGCCGTTACCAAAGGGTACGTTGGTCTAACCTCGCTGAAGTGCTATAATGCGGGCATGACGTACGAATTGAATAGAGAATATTTTGGAGTAAAAATTGTAGTAATTGGCGGCGGAACTGGTAGTTTCACGCTGCTATCGGGTTTGAAAAAGTATACCCACAGCATCACGGCGCTGGTCAACATGGTTGACGATGGCGGCTCGACAGGTATGCTGCGCGATGAGCTGGGTGTGTTGCCGGCGGGTGATGTGCGACAATGTTTGGTGGCGCTGAGCAGTTCGCCAAAGGTGCGCGACTTGTTCAATTACCGGTTTGACGAGGGTAGTATGAAGGGGCACGCGTTTGGTAATTTATTCATGGCAGCACTGGAAAAGATGACGGGGAGCTTTTCGCAAGCGGTCGAGACGGCCAGCGAGGTGCTCGGCGTAAACGGACGGGTATTTCCGATTACGCTGGACGATACCAAGTTATCGTTGAGGCTGCGTGACGGTACGGTCGTTGAGGGCGAGCACGCCATCGAGGTGACGAATATTCCAGGTGATGAGCGGCCGTGGCTGGAACTCAGCCCGCCAGCAACGATTAATCCGCATGCTCGGCAAGCGATTCTGGATGCCGACCTCGTGGTGGTAGCGCCGGGGTTATTGTATGGTAGTTTGGCGCCAGCACTACTGGTGCGCGGTGTGACGCGGGCTTTGGCTGAAACCAAGGCCAAGAAGGTGTATGTCTGTAATCTAGTGACCAAGCCGACGCAGACTGACGGCTTTACGGTGGCGGATTTTGTTGACGAGATTGAGCGGTTTGCTGGGGTGAGCATGGATTATGTGCTGTATAACAATTATCGTCCGCCGCAGGAACTACTTGATAAGTACGCGCACAATGGTGAGTATTTGGTGGAATGGGATGAGGAGGAGCTCAAGAAAAAGCATTACCACGCCTCGGGTAAGCACCTGATCGCTAACGGCGTTCGCCAGCATAATAAAAAGGCCGATCCGCTGGCGGCGCTGCGTAGTCTGATCCGTCACGACAGCGATAAAATCGCGCGAGAACTAATGAGGATTTACTTTTCATGAGCCTGAAGTTGGTTCTTGATCTTGATCGCACCTTGTTTCGAACGAGTGAGTTGGACAAGGCAGAGTGGGGGCTGCTTGGGCGGCAGTTTGGTATTGACAGCGAGGCAGAGCTGGCGCGGCGGACTGACTTTCATGTGCGCACTGAGAAAGCATACTATTATGATTTCGCGGCGCATGTGCGGGCGGCGGGACTTGATGATGAGGAGACGTTCTCGTTCTTGCTTCAGTCGGCACTGGCTGATGGGCGAATGGAATACGACGGAGTGGCTGAGCTGGTGGCGTGGGCCAAGCAGCGCGGAACGGTGCATGTCTTGACCTATGGGCCAGCGAATTACCAGCGGCTCAAGGCGGCGCTGTGTCCGTCGCTTAAGGAGGCAGAGATTATTACCACACTACAGTCGAAAAGCGAGTATTTCCGCGAGCAGTGTCCGACTGGCGAGGTGTGGATGGTTGATGATAAGCCAATCGGCGATGACCTGCCTGATAATGTGCGGTTTATTCAAACGGCAGAATATAACGGCATTACGGCGCCAGAGAATCCAGCGTGGCCAGTAGCGACAGCATTGAGCCAGATTCCTGGTATAATTGGCAATGATGAACTTTCCAATTGATCAACTGCCTGAAGTGCTTGATACGCCGAGTTTTGTATATTCAAGGCGGATGTTGAAGGAACGGGCCCGGCGGGCGCTAGCGTGTCAGGTGCCGTTTGGCTTGACGGTGCGTTACGCGGCCAAGGCAAATTCGTATCCTGAAATTATACGGCTGTTTGATGAGTTGGGGCTGCAATTTGATGCCAGCTCAAGCTACGAGGCGGCGCTGCTGCTTGAGCAGGGAGTGAGTGGCCCAACGATTAGCCTTTCTAGTCAGCAGCCAGCGCACAACCTTGATGAACTGCTCCAGGCTGGCGTGCGTTACGTGGCGACGTCGCTTCATCAATTAGAGTTATTTGCGGCGAGTCCACATCATCCAAATACGGTAGGCCTGCGGCTCAATCCTGGTATGGGCTCGGGGCACAATAACCGGACGATGACCGGTGGGGTTAATTCCAGCTTTGGGCTGTGGCATGCCTATACCGAGCAGGCACTGGAGCTGGCAAATCACCACGACATGACGATTGATCGGCTGCATATTCACATCGGCTCGGGTGCTGATCCGCGGTTGTGGGGCGAGGCGATGGACGCAGCGCTGGCGCTGGTTGGGCGACTGCCGGAGGTGACCACTCTAGATATTGGCGGTGGCTTCAAAGTGCATCGGTTTGGCGATGAGCAGGAGGCGGATCTGGCGGTAATTTGCGAGGTGTTTTCTTGGAAATTATCTCAGTTCGCTGAGGAAACTGGGCGGCGACTGCATCTAGAAATTGAGCCCGGAACCTGGCTGGTAGCACATGCTGGCGTGTTGGTTGCGGAGGTGGTGGATATCGTTGATACTGGTGCGGATGGTCACACATTTTTGCGCCTTAATACCGGTATGAATGACATCACGCGGCCAGGGATGTATGGCGCGCAGCACGAGATGGTGGTACTCGCGGGTCGCGAGGAGCAGCGAGAGTGCATCGTGGTGGGGCACTGCTGTGAGACGGCCGATATCTTGACACCAGCGCCCAGCAACCCAGAGAATCTCACATCGCGGCAGCTGGCCCGGGCGGAAATTGGCGATAAGCTAGTGATCTTTGATGCGGGGGCGTATTGCCAGAGTATGTCGCTGAAACAGTACAATGCGTATCCTGACGCCGGCACCTATTTTATTGACTAAATATACATCATCTGTTATAATAGCCCAGTTTGATAACGAACTGAATTATGAGTGAATTATGTTCTTCGTGCAGTGAGCAGCTAGAGCTGGGCACGCTACAAAAGAAATTTGAGATCGATCTTGAGCGCCCATCTCTCGAGTCTCATTTTCAATTGGCACTTGAGGAGTATTTTAGGGGTGAAGGCGTGAATGAACGAGAGGATTTGGCGGCGCATGCTGAGCGAACGATGAAACTGGTGGAGGAGTTTGCTGGTTTGAAACTACCGCCTGAGGCGATTCATGCCGTGCTGCTGCATGACGTGGTCGACCGCTTTCACAACAGAGATAGCCAGAAGTGTACACCGGAACGTCGACAGGCTGCTGGCTTGGCTCTGGCCGATGTATTTACGAATCCTAAAACTAGGATGACGCGCGAGCAGGGTTCATATGTAGCGTCGCTACTAGCGGACTTTATTCTAGTAGAAGAGGTTTCTGGCCGGCACCGACTACAGGTGGCTAATACTATTCCTGAAAATATCAGAGAGATTATCACGGATCGTTATGAAGGTTCGGTGCCAGCTGAAGCATGGCGGCAGATCGAGCCATTTGTTGATGTGGAGCAGATGGCTGAGTTTTTGGATAAGACCAATATCGAGGCGGTGATCATCAAGGCCTGTGAGCTACTCGACAATATGCGCTATCCGTCATCATCACGTGAATCTGCCAAACTGCAGGATGTCTTGGAGGCGGAGTCGTTCTATGCACCGCTGTGTGAAGTGATGGGGTTTGATGGGCTGGCGGCAAGCCTGCGTTCACAGGCACATATCATTCGGCTGAAGGGGCAGGGCAAGCATGATCTCGTTAAGGAGATTCGTGGGCAGTATGAGACAATTCGCCAGGTTGGTGTCCGCAATTTAGTTAATACAATTTTTGGTACTGAGCAAGTTGAGACCGAAGCAGTGGTCGGTCCGCGTAGCGAAGAATCATGCCCGAATCGGTCGATTCATATTGGGGATTTTTTGGCACAAAACGGTAAGGAAGTAGAGGGAAAATATCGCCTGAAAACCGTTGGGTCGTGGGCGGCCAAGGTGCATGAAGCGCGCCAGAACGACAAACCGGAGTATACGCCGATGGACGTGCTCGGCCTGACCGTTATATCAGACACGGTAGCGGATCAGGCACGTGATTTTGTGGCGTTTTTGCAGCAGCGAATTGATACGACCCCAGCGTTTCAGCTGAAAAAGGCCAATAGCAAATCCAGTGCAATATATGTGCAGGGTACGGTTGATTATGTTAATGCCGTGCGCTGGGAAATGTGGCAACACGGGTTTGATATAGGACGCTGCGAGTTTGTGGTTCAGGATGCTGAAAGTGTGCAGCAGCGTGGCCAGAAATATCAGGTTTCTAAAGTGACCTTCCTGATGGATCATCCAGAGCTAGACAATGGCGTACCGGTCGAAGTGCAGTTTGTCACCAAGGCCGAGCGGCAGCGCTCACGAACGGGGGAAGTGGCGCACATTATTTATAAATATATTCGTCAGTTAGAGCGGCAACGCTCAGTCTCTGATGAGGAGAAACTTTTCATTGCTCAAACGATGTCTCGGCTGCTCAAGCAGATCCATCAGCGGCGCGACTATGCCAGCCATGATCTCATGGTGAACGAGCGCTCAACTCCGGCGCGTGATGCATTTTTAGAGGATTTGTGGTATTTCCTGCAGCATGAACTCGCCTAGGTTCGGCAAACTATGTATAATCAGGGTATGACAATCTACTACACTGACGGTTCGGCTAGCCCCAATCCTGGCCCGGGTGGCTTTGCGGTGATTCGTGATCTTCAGCCGTGGATTTTGGGTTCAGAGGACGGCGAGACGACTAACATCCGTATGGAGGGCAAGGCGCTGATTGCGGCGCTTCGGGACGCAGGTGGTGCGCCATGTGTGATTTATACTGACAGTGAATTTTGGATCAATGTGGTGACCAAGTGGGCACCGGGCTGGAAGCAGCGTGGCTGGACGAAAAAGGGTGGCGAGATTAAGAATCTGGATATTGTCCAAGAACTGTATGGGCTATATTCAAATTCTCAGGCGGATTTACGCTGGGTGCGCGGCCATGAGGGTGACGAGGGGAATGAGCTGGCGGATGAGTGGGCCAATCGGGCGCGGCTCGGTGAGCAACTATAATTGACAATAGTACAAAAATATGATAGCATCAACACATGTCATGTAAAGATAAAATGCCGCAGCATGTTCAATTTGATTTAACAACCTTCTTTGAGTTCCCCGAGCTGCCCTCGATGGCGAGAATTGGTGTGATAACTGCAATGAAGTGTGAGGATGATATTTTGCGTGTCAGGGGGGGCGTGAGCGATGGCGGCCTTCACGATACATTAGCAGCTAAAGTCGGTCCGACTAAAAGTAAATTTATGCAGTTACCGTCTGAAATGTATTCAGAGAAGGGTACGGTATCAGGATGGAATACGCCAACAGCAAAGAACGATAAATTAGGTTTAATAGTCGGTCAAGTTGATGGAACTGAGCGATCAGAGTCAATTTTTGGGCGTCAGGAGACAGATCGGTGCTTGGAAATAGCTGCATTAGCGCTTGGCTACTTGTTGGAGAGAAGTCCGGAGGAGATAGATGACTATGATAATCCACATAAGCTAATTTTTGGATCATCGGTATTAGCGCGGCTGCGACGTAAAATTGGTAACCGAATTTTTGGATAAGTATCAATCTAGCTACTTGGGTCAAAAATTGCTATAATTACCCTCATGGAAGAAGTGAGGGAAACGACTGATATTTTTTTGTGGGCGAATCAAACTGATGCGAAGAAGAATGATTTACAGATTGAGCTGTTTTTATTTAATAAAAATTACACGCCGTATTTCATGCCCTTGAAGGGTGATGTCGAGCAGCAGCTCCGGCCGCTATTTTTGTTTGACTATATCAATCAAGTCAATTTGGGCGCCGGCACTGGTCTCAGTGTGCGGGATTATGAACTGAGCGAAGCGGAAGACAGCGTGCTACTGCGGACAGATCTTGCCAAGGTTGGCCGAGCGGAAACCTTGATTCATTTGATTGAGCACGAGCGTGACGACATCGTGGAATTTTCGGAAACTGAGCATGAGTTTAAGCGGATGAAAGGCGTGCTGGCACGGTTTACCGACTCGAATGATCCAGAAAAAGTCTTTTACACCGCTAAATTAATTCAGCAGGGGCAGACGCTCAAAAGCGCGCTGGCGTGGGAGTTTTCTGACGGCAAGTTTGGCGCGTTTAAGGCGGAAGTTGGCTTTAAGGTGCCAGATGACAACCAGGTGCTGATCATCGGTCAGGATATTTTCGCCTTTAATCCAGGCAAGTTTGAGCGCATGTTTGGCTATGAGTACAAGAAGCAAGTGATTGCTGATAAGAAAGTGGCGGAGATTGAGAAGGAATATAAGCTGAGTTTTCCTGAAGGGTTGGATTTGAATGCGCTGGTCAAGGAGCGCAAAAAGACCATCAATAAACTGCAGAAATTGGAGATTGGTGAGGTTAAACAAGAGCAGGTGTTGGACTATGCTGATGAGATGCAGCTGGAGCTGATGAGCGATGATAACGGTGCGATTATCATCATGGATGGCAATGACCTTGACATGTTTGTGAACTTGATCAACGAGGATTACATTGAGAGCAAAATTACTGGCAAGCGCTACGAAATTAAGTCGAAAAAACTGCTGGGCGAGCCAGAAGGCGAACCGCCACGAGGTTAAGTATGGACCAGGAATTAGCGCTGGCGATTTTGATGAGCGGTCGGTCGGCGCTGCTGACGGGTGCGGCTGGTACGGGCAAAACGCACCTGCTGAACACGTTTATTGCACAGGCGCGTGACCAGGGTAAAAAGGTGTCGGTAACAGCGACGACGGGCTTGGCGGCAACGCATTTGGGCGGCAATACGATTCACAGTTGGAGCGGCATTGGTGTCAGTGATCATCTGGCGAACAACTTTTTTGATCGGCTGTCAAAAACGCGGCGTGAGGTGATTACCAAGACTGATGTGCTGGTGATTGACGAGATTTCCATGCTGCATGATTTTCGGCTGGACATGGTCGATCGGGTGCTGCGCGGCGTCCGGGAAAACGACCAGCCGTTTGGTGGCGTGCAGCTGGTGATGAGCGGTGACTTTTTCCAACTACCGCCAATCAATCGTCCGGGCGAACAGGGCGGCGGTTTCGTGGTGTATTCGGAGGCGTGGCAGGAATTACAGCCGGCGGTGCTGTATCTGGAGCGGCAATATCGGCAAAATGACGAGCAGCTCCTCGAGATTTTGACAGCGCTGAGGAATGACGATATTAGGCGGCATCACGCCGAGACGTTGCTGGCGCGGACGGAGGTCGAGCCGCCTGACGGTGACATCACCGAGCTACATACCGTCAATGTTGATGTCGACGCCATTAACAGCCAAAAACTAGCGGAGCTGGCGGGCGAGGAGCGAACGTATCAGCAGACGACGACGGGTTCAAAAGTGTACGTCGAGAGTCTGCAGCGGTCGGTGCTGGCGCCGAACGAACTCGTGTTAAAGTTGGGTGCGTTGGTGATGGCGGTGAAAAATTCGCCGCAGAAATTGTACGCCAACGGTAGCATCGGCACGGTGGTGGATTTTGAGCCGCTGACGGACTATCCAATTGTGGAGTTTCGTAGTGGACAGCAGGTGACCATGGTGCCGGATGTGTGGGAATTGCGTGACGGTGAGCGTAGGCGCGCTAGCATTTCACAGGTGCCACTGCGCCTGGCGTGGGCTATCACCGTGCATAAAAGCCAAGGCATGACACTGGACGCGGCAAAAATTGACCTGAGAAAAGCGTTTGTTGAAGGTATGGGTTATGTGGCCTTGAGCCGGGTGCGTGATCTTGAAAATCTATATCTTTACGGCATTAACCGCAAAGCGCTGGAAGTCTCGCCCGATGTGCTGGCGATTGATGAGGTGCTGCAGCGGGCAAGTGGTGAGGCGGCCAAGCACTATCGTCCAATGCTGGAGGAAATGAAGCAAAAGCAGTCAGTGCCCAAAAAATCCGGCAAGAAGCCTCAGTCCGGCAGCTGGCAGCAAAAAATTGCCAAAATGCGCCAGACCCACCCCAAAGCCTATATGCCGTGGGAAAAAGCTGACGACGACGCTCTTAAGCAAGAGTTTTTACAAGGTGCAACCATCCAGCAGCTTAGCCAAAAGCTCGGCCGCCACGAAGGCTCGATTAAGATGCGACTACAGAAGCATTTTGGGGAAGATGTGGTGCAGTAGCCTCAGGCTGGCAGATGAGCTGATAACTTGGTATAATATACATTGATGACAACGAAGCAATCTGAACGCATCGTGTTTCCAAAGAAGTTTTTATGGGGTGCAGCGACGTCGGCGCATCAGGTCGAGGGTGGCTTGGTGAATCAGTGGACGACGTGGGAGCTCGAGCACGCCAAGCGGCTGTCCGTGCAAGCACCGCATCAATTTGGTGATATCGACAGCTGGCCGCGCATCAAAAAAGAGGCGACCAGGCCGGACAACTACGTGTCGGGGCGGGGCGTTGATCATTATCACCGCTATGAGGAAGATTTCGCGATTCTCAAAAGCCTGAATATGAATGCCTTTCGGTTCTGTATCGAATGGGCGCGAATTGAGCCGCAAGAGGGCGCGTGGGATGCGGCGGCGATTGCCCACTATCGGACGTATCTACGGACGCTAAAAAAGATGGGTATTACACCGGTGGTGACGCTGTTTCATTTTACACTACCAGAGTGGTTTGCAGCTAAGGGCGGCTTTGAAAAGCGGCGCAACATCAAATATTTCGTGTATTACGTTGAGAAAGTTTTGAGCGAGTTGGGGCGCGACATTGAATGGATCGTGACCATTAACGAGCCGACTGTCTATGCTGGCGAAAGTTATCTCGAGGGGCATTGGCCGCCGAATAAAACTCGTAAGCGTGATATGCTACGCGTACTCTGCAACCTCGTTACGGCGCATAAAAAAGTGTATAAATTGACGCGTGCTCGCAAAAAGTGGAAAGTGTCGATGGCGCATCATCTGATCTATTGCTATCCTGGCGATGATGCGATTCTTAGTCGTGCTAGTGCGCGGGTGGCACATTATTTCTTGAACACGTGGGTGCTGCGTCGAGTGCGGCGGCATAGTGATTTCTTGGCGATCAATTATTACTTTGCCCGGCGGATTTATGGCTATCGAGTGCATGACCCGTATCTGAAGGTCAGCGATCTCGGCTGGGATATGCAGCCGGATAAATTGCAGTATCTACTGGAGGATGTGGCCGAACGCTATCGACTGCCGATTATGATTACCGAGAATGGGCTGGCGGACGGCACTGATAGTCAGCGGCAGTGGTGGCTGACCGAGACCATCAAGGCGATGCATGAGGCGCTAAAGCGCGATATCAAGCTGATTGGTTATTTACACTGGAGTCTGCTTGATAATTTTGAATGGGACAAGGGTTATTGGCCAAAGTTTGGTCTGGTGGCAGTTGATCGGCAGACCATGGCCCGGACGGTACGGCCAAGCGCGCGCTGGTTTGCGGCGGTGATCAAGAAGCTGCGGAAATAGTGACCAGCTTCGCATAACCCTAGATTCGAATGTAAAGCGACATACTAGAGAAAGTAGCGCTCCGCCGTTATACCACACCACTAGACTTTTCCACAAAACCGTGGAAAAGTTTTAGTTTGGTAGGGAAATGGGTAGAAAGTGAGTAAAAAGGCTTGCATGTGGGTAGTTGTGGGTAGTATAGTGGAATCAGTGGAACGAATGTTGGCGGGTAACATCAACCAAAACAAACATCCACTAGAAAAACCAACTAATCTACCACGGAGGAAGGACGACGTGCAGACAGATTACTTTGAGCGAAAGTTGGACGACAAGCGGCGCTTGACGATCCCGGCCGAGCTCAGGGCAGAGTTTGCGTCCGGCGTCGTGTTGACCCGCGGGTTTGGCAAATATCTGCACCTGTATCCACAGCAAGTCTGGGATCGGGAAGTGGAGGGTGCGCTGACCGGAAGTATTCTGGATGAGCGCGTAGCCGACCTGAATGTCAAATTCCGCCGCGGTAAAACCGCCTCGGCACTCGACCAGAAACAGGGGCGAGTGACGATTGAGCAGCATCTACTCGACTATGCCGGCATTGGCCGGGAAGTCGTGGCGGTGCGGGCGGGCGCGTATTTTCGGCTGATGGCGGCTGAGAATACGGATTGATTAGCTTGAGTCAGTACCTTAACAATTTGAAAACCTCTCGAGATCAACTATCTGGGTATTTGAAGATGGCAGGTGGCAATTTGCTCCACGATAAAAACGGCAACGTTCTTTCCTCAAAACACCTCCCAAAAAACTCCACCTCACACATAAGTCTCTTTTGGAAACTATGGTTGTCACTGACAATCATCACATTTCCACTCTTAAGACAACAAAAACAAACAAAACACAAATACAAAACAGCCAGAATTAAATATCCAGTTAGGTGATCTCGAGCATTGCTACTGTATATGGTCGCAAGATTTTCGAGATTTATCTCCGTACAGCGATTGCAGCCCAAGCGACGAATGTCGCCTGGCGCGTAAAGAGGAGTAAATCTCGAAGAATCGCCGTGACCGATGATACAATAATAAAGCAATGATGAGTATTAAAGAACATCCACCACAGTCGGAAGCGCTTCAGACGGGCGAACCGATTCATGTTCCCGTACTCCTTGAGGTGACCTTGGATAGGTTGCGACCAGCTAAAGGCGAGAGCTATCTCGATCTAACGGCTGGCTACGGCGGCCACGCCAGGGAATTCTTGACGAGGACGGATAATTACTTGGGCGCAGTGCTGGTTGACCGCGATGATAACGCGATTAACACGCTGGGCGATTTGGCTGAAAAAGGTGCCACGCTAATTCACAAGGATTTTGTGAGCGCAGCGCAGGATTTGGTCAAGCAGGGACGTACATTTGACGTGATTTTGGCTGATTTGGGGGTGTCGTCACCGCAGCTTGACAGAGCAGAGAGAGGTTTTTCGTTTCGGTTTGACGGGCCGCTGGATATGCGGATGGACAATCGGACGGAAACTACAGCAGCGGATATCGTCAATTCGTATTCGGTTGATGAGCTGACGCGGCTGATTACTCGTTACGGCGAGGAAAGTCCCGGGCGGGCCAGGCGGATTGCACAGGCAATTGTTAGCGCCAGGCCGATTCGGGGAACGACCGAGCTGGCTGATCTGATCAAGCACACTGTCGGTCGCGGTGGGATGAAACATCATCCGGCGACTCGCACTTTTCAGGCACTGCGCATTGAAGTCAATCACGAACTTCGGCTGGTTGAAGAATTATTGCCGCCGCTGCCACGCCTTCTTACCAGGGGCGGGCGAGTTGGGATAATTAGTTTTCATAGTTTGGAGGATCGATTGGTCAAGCGATATTTCTGGGAGCAGGCGGCTGCTGGCTACGAGGCCGAGCTGATAATCCCGGAGAAAAAACCGGTGTCTGGAACAGAGGACGTTCACAATCCGCGCAGTCGAAGCGCTCAGTTTCGCTACGCCGTGAAAACATAAAACAAAAAGAAGGAGGGCGACGCCATGCCAATCCACATCAAAGTACAATTCCAGGACGCAGAAGTAGCTGAGACCGTTGCGGTACGCCGCGGCTAAGTAAGCTCGCTTGATAGTTTTCCCGGAAAAAGTATGCAAGCTCGGCGGCTCGCTCTCCTAAGGTGAGGGCGGGCCGACCGGCTGTGTTTTCCCGTGTCTTGATGAGGCGCCACCCAAAAACCAAACGTAACAATAGTAAACACACACAGAAATTATTTATGCACACACGCTCATCCACCACATTTACTCCGCGTCGTCCTGGGCCGCAGCTTCGCCGTAACCAGAACGCCACCCGTTTTCGATCACAGACCAAGCTCGGGCCAGTGGCGCATACGGTGTTGGTGGCGCTGATGATTATGGTGCTGGGGCTGGTGTACTTGACGCAGGCGACCAAGACGACGGCCTATGGCTACGAGGCGGAGGGGCTGGACTCACAGCTGAATGAGCTAGCGACGAAAAAGTCAGAGCTAGAGGTGCAAAATGCACGGCTGACAGCGCTCGAAAAGGTCAAGCACAGCAACGTTGCATCGGCGATGAAAACACCGACGCAGACGAACTACGCTCGCTAGCTTGGGGGTAAAAGTGGTACAATAGGACAAGCGGTATGAAACGTCACTTAACGCAATCTCGAACCGGCGTACTCGCTATCATTCTGTTGGGGATGATGGCGATTTTTGTGATGCGACTGTTTTATCTACAGATCATTAAACACAGCGAATACGTGTCGCTGGCTCAGGCCAGTCAGCAGCGTCATTTTGTCATTCCGGCCGAGCGGGGCAAGCTATATATGATGGATGGCGGCGCGCCCGCTCCCGTGGTGCTCAACCAGACGGTCTATACGGTGATCGCTGATCCGCAGACGGTCAAGCAGGAGCAGCGCCAGCAGATTATCGCGGCGCTACAGGAAATTGCCGGTGGCGAGGTAGTGAGTGACGTGGCCAAGCGGCTGGAGCGCACTACCTCTCGTTACGAGGTGCTGGCGCGCAACATCACACGCACCCAGGCCGAGAAGTTAAAGGCCAAGGATTTTGTCGGTATCTTGTATCAAAAGGGGTCGATTCGTAATTATCCGGAGGGGCAGCTGGCGGCGCAGGTGCTAGGCTTTGTGAATGCTGAGGGCAAGGGTCAGTACGGGGTTGAAGGGGCGCTGAATGATAGGCTGAAGGGCCGCGATGGCCTACTCAAAACAGTGGCGGACGTGCGTAATGTGCCGCTGACGCTGAGTAAGGACAACGTGCGCGTTGAGGCGAAGTCGGGCGAGAATGTGGCGCTGTCGATTGATCGCAATGTGCAGAGTTACGCCGAAGAAGCGCTCAAACGAGGTATCGACAAGGCCGGCGCAACCGAGGGTAGTGTAATGGTGATGAATCCGAATAGTGGGCAGGTGCTGGCGATGGCTAATTATCCGACGTATAACCCCGTTGAGTATGCCAAGCAAAAAGATGCAGCGATATTTAGCAATGCGACGACGATGCTACCGTTCGAGCCGGGCTCCATTGTCAAGACGTTCAGTATGGCGACGGGGATTGATAAGGGTGTGGTGACGCCGCAGTCAACGTACTCGAACACTGATTGTACTGAGGTGGGGGATCGGAAAATTTGTAATGCCCTAAGGGGGCTTGGCGGCACGACGAGCATGCAGAGTGCGTTTAATAATTCGCTCAATGTCGGCATGATCACGATTGCGCGGCGGCTGGGCGATGGATCGACGATCACCCCAGGTGCGCGGCAGACGCTGTATGAGTACTATCACGAGAAGTTTGGGTTTGGTGAGGCGACGGGGATTGAGTTAGCGGAGGCGCCGGGGCTGCTCTACGCGCCGAATCGGCCGGGAGCGGAGGTGAATTATGCGAATATTACGTTTGGGCAGGGTATGAATGCGACGATGGTGCAGGCGGCCAGTGCGTTTTGTTCGGTGGTGAATGGCGGGCAGTATTTTCGGCCGACGGTGGTGGCTGGAACGGTGGATGCGAATGGTGGTTTGAGGTCTTCGGCTGCTTCACTGCTGCGTAGGACTATTTCTGAGCAGTCATCAGCCACCATGCGTGGTATGCTGTCAACGGCACGGGCGGTTCTCAATCAGCGTATGCCCGATAAAGATAAGCCGGGCTATGATGTCGGCGGCAAGACTGGTACCTCAGAGACACTGATCAATGGTAGCTATACCATGGACGAAACAGTAGCGACGTATATCGGCTATGGTGGCGCAAATCGCCCCGAGTATGTCATAATGGTACGTGTCGCGGCGCCTGGCAAGCGCAAGAACTTACAGGGTAACATTCACGCTGCACCAATTTTTACTGATATCTCCAACTGGATGATTGATTATATGAAATTAGCACCGAAGGGATAGCCATGGCAACTGCTTTACAAACAATGACCAACGAATTAACACACGTATTTTTGCTCAGTGTCGGGGCGTTCTTACTAGCGATGTTTCTGACGCCAATTTATACCTTTTTTGCCTATCGATATCGATTCTGGAAGCGGCAGCGCTCAGAGAGTACCGACGGCAAAGAGTTGAAGGTTTTTGCTAAATTCCAAGCGGCAAAATTGCGGCGAAATATTCCAACAATGGCCGGAGTTATCGGTGTTATTTCAATTTTTGTGGTGACGTTCTTTTGTAATTTAGATCGAGCGCAGACATGGCTGCCACTAGCGGCGTTGATCGGCGGTGCCGTGGTTGGGCTCATTGATGACGTTATTAATCTACGCGGGCTGGGCGGTGGTGCAGCCGGCTTGCGCAGTCAGGTGAAATTTGCGCTGATTATGCTTATCGGCATCGTCCTTGGCTGGTTTTTCTATGTCAAGCTGGGCGTGGCCAGCTTCCATGTGCCATTCATGGGTGACGTGGCGATTGGTTGGCTGATCATCCCATTGTTTGCCTTTGCAGTGGTGGCGACTGGTAACGCGGTTAATATTTCTGATGGCATGGACGGACTGGCTGGCGGGTTGTTGGGGATTAGCTTTGGGGCGTTCGGGGTGATTGCCTTGCTGCAACAACAAGTATTGCTGGCGGGATTCTGTTTCACTGTAGTTGGTGTGCTACTGAGTTATCTCTGGTTTAACATCTATCCAGCACGGTTTTTCATGGGCGATGTTGGTAGCTTTGCCTATGGGGTTAGCTTGGGAGTGGTGGCGATGCTGACTAACTCGTTGCTGTTATTACCGGTGATTGGGCTGTTGTTTGTGATCGAGGCAGGTTCGAGCTTGATTCAGATTGTGAGCAAAAAACTCTTTAAGCGCAAAATTTTCTTGTCAGCGCCAATCCATCATCACCTAGAAGCCAGCGGCTGGCCAGAAACTAAAGTGACGATGCGGTTCTGGGTGATTGGCTGTGTGATGGCGTTTATCGGCGTGATGCTGGCTCTGGCGGGGGGCCATATTGCGTAACCGCACTGCCACCTCAACCGCCAAGGCGGTGCGTCGACACCGGCCGATGTATCAGATCGTGCTGTATATGGGGTTGTTGTTGATGTTGGGGCTGGTGGTGATGTATGCGCTGGGGCCGCAGCGGGCGAATGTGTTGAATCATACGCACGGCGCGAATTATAGCGACACCTTCTTTTTTAATAAGCAGCTGGCCAGCGTCATCACTGCTGTGGTGGCGTTTGGTGTGGCGGCGATATTGCCGTATCGGTGGTTGACCGAGACGTGGGCCAAGCGACTGTTCATCGCGGGTTTGGCGGCGTGTTTCTTGTTGGTGGTTTGCGGGGCGTTGCTGCATCTGCCATTTGCATCGGACACCAACGGTGCGTACCGCTGGTTTTATCTGGGTGGACTGGGTAGCTTTCAGCCGGCGGAGTTATTGAAATTTGGCTTGCTACTGTTTGTGGCTGGGTTTTTGGCCAAGCGGGTGCGCCAAGGCAAACTCAACGATATCAACGAGACGCTGATCCCGCTGGGTATTGTTATGGCGGTGTCGATGTTTGTGGTGGTGGTGCTGCAGAAAGATTTGGGGACGGGTGTGTCGCTCGTAGCGCTGGTGCTGTCGGTGTTAGCGGTGTCGGGGATGGACGCTCGGCTACTGCGGCGCATCGTGTTCATTATCGCGGCTGCGGCGTTAGTGCTGACGTTCTCGTCGCCGCATCGCATTGAGCGCGTGATGACCTTTATCCAGGGTGATACGCATCAATCAGCCAGCCGGGATGAAAATAATTATCACATCCAACAAGCGCGCATCGCCATCGGCTCGGGCGGCCTACTGGGCCTCGGTATCGGTAAAAGCGTGCAGGCGACGGGCTACCTGCCGGAGGCGATTAATGACTCGATTTTTGCAGTGATGGGCGAAACGTTTGGATTTGTTGGCCTGTTGGTTATTTTGGCGTTGTTTTCGGCGTTGCTGCTGAGCCTGCTCAAGGTGACGTCGCGGCTGGCTGATATGCACCTAAGGCTAGTGGTGGCGGGCGTGTTTGGCTGGGTGGCGTCGCATGTGCTGATGAATATTGGCTCGATGACGGGGGTTATTCCGATGACTGGTATCTCGTTGCCACTGCTCAGCTATGGCGGCACGAGCATGTTATTTATCGCAGCGGCGCTGGGTCTGGCATTTCAACTGTCAGCCTACACGGCGCACAAACCATTAATGGAAGGAGAGGGAAGTGGCAAAGATCTTGGCGGTCGGCGGCGGCTCGGGCGGACACGTTACGCCAGTCGTGGCAGTGTGTAAGGAGTTGCGCTCATCGGGTGATCACGAATTACGGTTCTGGTGTGATCGGAAGTTTGGTGCTAGTGCTCGCGGTATTTTTAGTAAGTTTGACGAGACGATCCCGGTTGAGCTGATTATCGCTGGCAAGATCCGTCGCTACCACGGTAAAAGCATGACGTTTCATCTTCGTCCGTCAATTTTGCTACCGAATCTGCGCGATATCTTTCTGGTGGGGGTTGGATTTATTCAGAGCTTTTGTAAGTTGCTCAGATGGCGGCCGGATGTGATTTTCATCAAGGGCGGCTACGTCTGCCTGCCGGTTGGTTATGCGGCGCGGCTGCTGAAGATCCCGCTAGTGCTACATGATTCGGATGCGCATCCAGGGTTAACTAATCGGCTATTGGCACCATTTGCTGCCAAGATCGGCACCGGGGCGCCGCTGGAGCACTATAATTATCCTGACGTCAAGGCGGAGTATGTCGGCATTCCGGTGGCTGAGGAATTTCGACCATACAGCGCAGCCGAGCGACGGCAACTAAAGACAAAGCTTGGCTTCGATCCGGCGCGGCCACTGGTGGTGGTAACTGGCGGTGGACTGGGGGCAGCGCGCCTCAACGAAGCGGTGGTAGCCACGCGCGAGCAGCTGCTGGCTGAGGCGTCGGTGTTCTTGATCTCTGGTAAGCATCAGTTTGACGAGCTGAAAGAGCGCGTTGATGACCGGGTGGGTTGGCGATTAGAAGCGTTTGTTAACCACGGTATGGCCGAAGTATTGGCGGCAGCAGATGTAGTGGTGGCGCGGGCTGGTGCGACGACGCTGCTGGAGCTGGCGGCGCTGCATAAACCAGCGGTGATCGTGCCGAATGGTATGTTGACGGCCGGCCATCAGCTCAAGAATGCCAAGGTGTATCAGGACGCGCTGGCGGCAGTGATCGTTGAGGAGTCGACGCTGGAACAGACGCCAGAGGTGCTGAGCAAGAAGGTCATTGGCCTCGTCAAGTCACCGCGGATCTTGGCCGGCCTCGGGCAAAACATCGGTACATTTGCGAAGCCCAACGCCGCCAAAGACATGGCAGCGATGCTCCTCACCGTCATTCGTCGACAGGGGAGACGTCGGTGAAATTACCCTTTTCTCGGGCAAAATCTACGCCAACCACACGCCGCGAAATTGCGGCTCGTCGTCAAGCGGCGCTGATTAACGAGGATAGCTCATTCGAGACAGCCTATCGCCGCAATCGCAATCTCAACACCCGCCACACTGCCTCGCCAGTCGAGACCTCAGAGCGCACGGTTCAGCATGCGAAATCTCGGCGTCGCCGGACGCGGTGGATTATGTTGCTCAGCAGTGCGCTGGTGCTTATCGTCATTGGTCTACTCGCATGGCAATGTACCGTCACGGTCTCGGTACAAACGCCAGACGCAGCGAGCGCCAAAGAGGCCGATCGCTACCACCGCCTCATTGATGAATATCTCAGTGCGCGTCCGGTCGAGCGATTCTTGTTTGTACTGAATCACCAGTCGCTGGCTAGTTTTTTCCTCGAGAAAGCCCCGGAGGTCAAGACGGTTCGCCTTGAGGCCGACCAGCTCGCTAGGCCGCGCCTCAAACTTACCTTTCGCCAGCCAGTCGTCCAGTGGACTTCTGGTGATAAAAGCTATTTTGTTGACGACGCAGGCGTGACGTTCTCGACCACCTACGCGAGCTCGCCGTCAGTCATCGTCAAAGACCAGAGCGGTGTGCCGACCGCCGCCGGCCAGGAGGTCATCAATCGCCACTTTCTCAGCTTTCTCGGTCAAGCTGTCGCCGGCTTTCGTGAGCACCAGCTGGAGGTTACGGAAATTATCCTGCCACAAAACACCGTCCGTCAGGCACTCCTATCAATCAAGGGCCGTCCATACAGTATTAAAATGACCACCGACAGGGAGGCAGCGGCGCAGGTAGCACAAGCGGTCAAGGCTATGGCGTTCTTCCAGAGTAGTGGCGCGGCTCCTGCATATATCGATGTGCGCGTCAATCAGCGAGTGTTTTATAAGTAGCGGGCAGGGGGTGGATTGCTCGTCCGCGCGGGTTGCAGGTCGAGCCACCAATAGGGTAGAGACGTCGCCCCTGATTATATAAGTTCGCTTTTTGTTCGTTTATCAGAGGATCAAGAAAAACATAGTTATAATATCAAAATAGTAAAAAATCAAATAGGGTGCTTGTGGAAAAAATAGAGCAGGGGAATAAAATAGAAAAAAGTCAAATGTTTGTAGGCTTAACCAGCGGGATGCTGTGTTTGTCGTGCATGGTCTCGTATAAGCGCATATGCCCATGCTGGGTGGTGCCTTGTGATGTGGAAAAGTCTACGAGTTACGCCTAGATTGTAACAATGTTTAGTTTGGTAAGGCCTAGCTTGATATTTATTTGAGAGACGGAGACGACGCTGGCGCTGGAGGCATCCCAAACTCCCCCGGCTGAAAGTCGAAAGTGGTTGGTGTGGTCTCCGTTTTGTTTATGGTAGCTTGAACGTATCCCGTATTAGCACTCACCGTAGTGCGGTGAAAACCCGGAGGAGATTCCCCGCTCGTAAGAGGTGTTAGGCGAAAAAGTTATAAATGGTATATTTATAAATGGTATATTAAGTGTGGATATTTGAAGTCTAGCGTATCAAAATAACTATAATACGTAAAAGCTACCTTGTGCGACATTTGATTTATATTTGCCCCTTTGATACTCTAGTCGTGTAAATAAATTTATGAAAGGTTTTGCGTATGTCAAAAACGGATCAAATTAAATTAAATGCTACCCCGCTTGTCCAGAGTGTTGAATTTCTTGAGGGTACGTCGACCAAGACTGGTAATAAATATTTAGTTGGTGCTCTTTATCTGAGATCACCTATTTCTGATACGCCTATTCGTATTGGCTTTGATTATCTTGATCCGAACACCCAGGCTTTAATTAAAATGGCAATGGAAAAATTTGCCGGTGATCAAGCTGCAGATTTTAAGAAAGGTTTTGAGGACTAGTTCTCTTTTAGTTCTCTTTTGTCTGTATGAAGCTGGCGGATTCAATATTACACGTAGTTGTAGCAGGGGCTCCATTGTTTTTTGTTCTAGTTATGCTGTTTCTTGTGTTTTCTTGGATCCGCCTTTTAATTGATGCGATGAGCGGAAGGGGTATGTAGATGGGTAATCCTTTTGTGCTTTCACGCGAAGCAGCTCTTGCCCTTTCGCCACATGAATTGGCCGTTGCTCAATATGAGCTTTTGCTTTCTGCAATTTCTCTATTTTTTGCACTGCTTATTTTTGCTTCGCTTTGTATGTTCTTGCGCTGGATGTTGCCACGCTTTTATAAATTAAAGAAAGAGGTAGATTAGATGTTGTGGTTTTTACTTGGTGTTTTGATTGGTCACTATGTCGTTTCTGACATTAAGGGCTTTATTAAGCGCAATTCGGATAGGTGATATGCACGTTGTTTTTATTTTACTTTTGATTATTGTCATCTCTTTTGTGGTTTTTGCTTGGCGCTTTGGTGGTCGCAATCGCTTTTTTTGTTACTTTTTTATTGTTTTTCTTTCAGTTTCGCTTTCGTTTTTTTCTGTTTTTTCTGTCTTTGCTCAAAATTCACCAAATGGCCACAAACTTCAAACGGTTGCCGGTGTTTTTATCCAAAACCCGGGTGGTTCCGCTACCCCCGTTTCGACAGAGTATTTTACTATGATGTTTGGTGATAAGAAAAAGTGGCTTGCCCCTTCCCTATATGACGAAACAAAAGCTTCTGTTCTTAAGGCTCTTGATCAGGGTGTTTGGGGCGTTTATCAGGTAGAGGGCACCGACTCTAAGGGGCGGTCTTATAAGTATGTCAAAATGTTTTGGATGGATGATAGTCGTGAGCCTACGACTATAAAGGCGCAGAATTTTCCTTCTTATACGGTTTTCACTTTTGTGCCCCCCGTTGGTCACTGTTTTAAGGAGGTCTCACTAAACCTTGACAGTCAGATTGTCAGCTTTACGGAGTCCGGTTCGAATAAGCTTTCTTGTGGTTTGCATACGCTGGACACCCGTTCACATAAACTATTTTTATTCTCTGGTGATTATGTTTTGCACTCCTCTGCTGAGGGTCTCGTTGATCCTTTGCCGAAGGGTGTTGACGATATTCCGTTTATCCCATTGTTTTGGTATAAGGTTGAAAAGCTCAATTTTTGGGGTGTTTATAATGGACTTGGTCAAGTACAGGGTGGTGCCGGTGACATAGAGAAGCCTAAGCTTGATTTTAATAACTGGCTTTGGAAAGTGTATAATGCTGATGATAATTTTAATATTCGAGGCGATCCACTGTTCTCCTATAAAACTGCTGGGTTTAATTATGATTTTGCTACTTATGGCAACTATATCGTTACGGTTGAATATGACATTCACCCACCCCGTGTTCCGCCCGCTAATGTGAAGCCACTTAAATTTACATTTAAGTTAAAGATTGACGGTTCGTCCTATTCTTCCACTTCTTATGATACTTGTGATAGCGATGGTAACTGTAAAGTTCCTGAGGAGTCTTGTGAGTTTTATTCTGATGCTGCCGCTCGTATTCAATGTCGTATGCGCAAGGCTTTTAATTTTGGAGTCTTTGGTCCTTCCCTGACCGCTGTCAATCAGATGTTTTCGAGTTTTATTGTTAAGCAACCGAAGTGTCTTATTCCTCTTTCTGATACCGCCGTGCTTGGTCGTACTGTGTCGTTTTCTTCTTTCCAATCCGGTGTTTGTGCTCGATCTGATCAGCTTCGGCAATCGTTCTCTGTTGTTCCAGTTTTATTGAACTTTTTCCTTGCAATTCTTCTTCTTGCCATGATTGTCGGTGTTGTTAATCGCGTTACTAATCCGCATGATAATAAGATTGTCGAGGCCCCGTAATGGATGTCGTAAGAGATGCGCTGCTTGGTTTTTTGGATACGATTGTAACGATCCTGTTTTTACCTATGCAGTTGGTTTTAGCCCCGATTGATTTATTACTTTCAAATTTTAAGGAGCTCAATGTTATTCCGCAGTCTATTGGGGCAATTATGCAATTTATTTCATTTTGGCCTTCGACTATTTGTTATCTCTTAGGTATCAGTCCTGTATTATTTAGTCTTATCTTTGTTACATTTTTGTTGTATATTGGCGTTATTCCGGCCATTAATGGGTTAAAGCGAGTTTGGGAGTGGATACGTCCATGAGGATCGAATTTGACACATTTGCTAAAAAACGCCGCAAACTTAAGCGGTCATTTCCAACCGGTACAGTACTTTTTACTGGGCATCAGGGTGCTGGTAAGAGTCTGTCGGCCACCCATTATCTTAATCGGTTAAAGAAGCAATTTCCTGATGTGTATATTGTCAGTAATATCCAACTTACGATTGCAGATAAAGTTGTGCCATCTGAGGCGATTGCTGATCACATTTTAATGATTTTAGAGGATCGCCCCATTGCCTTTTTTATTGATGAAATTCAAACAGTTTTGTTTAATGCCAGGAATAGTGTTTCATTTGAGACATTTAAGGCAATTTGTCAGCAGCGCAAAGCTCAAAAAACTATTATTGGTACTATGCAAGAGTTTCTCGATCTTGATGTCCGTTATAGGCGTCAGTTACAAGCTCAAGTAGAGTGTTTCAATTTTGGCGCTATTCAGTTTGAACTTTGGAAAGATCCGGGTACACTATGTTATGACAATAAACAGGGTGATTATGTTGGCCGTACAAAGAATATAGTGATTTGGAAGCGTCACAACGAGGCTTATGATCTTTACGACACTTACGAAATAGTCGATGCTACGATGCAGGTCGATGAGACGAAGCGCCAACTTTATCAGAAACCTAAGACACCAGCACAAGGGTCGGTGCCTTGAAAAATATAATACCGAGAAAGGATTTCATTTATGTCGAGTGAAACTGTAACAGCACTTACTACAGCGTTTTCCCCTGACAAGTTCATGGCAACCTTTATGTCGATGGCTCCCTTTGTTCTATCGGTAGTCACTCTTTTGGTTGGCATTGGTATTGTCAAGTGGGGCGTTCGTCGTGCATCTCGCAAACTTTCTGGTGGCATTTAGCTACCGGAAGCAGTACCCCACCCACAGGTGGGGTACTGCGGTGCCTGAGTCCGGCCCTCCACCACGGCCAGGGACTCAGGCATCCGGCGGGTTGTGGCCCTTACTTGATATAGGGACACAACTTGCATACTTTTAACAAATAAAGGGGAGTTGTGGTGGTAAAAACAGAGCTTTTTGATGATCGTTCGGCTGATCTGAAAGTCGAGTCAAGAGAGGGTCAATTAATAAGTGATATAGTAAAGGTTTACCCAGACATGATTAAAGTAGTAATTTATCATAATTCATATAAACTTCCCTCCTCTAAGTCAGTGCCAAAGCATGTGGCAAAGGAAACAAAGCGTCAAGATTCGATTCACCGTTCGCTGCGTCGCACAAAGGCTACTATTAAAGACATTATGCTTTCAAACAAATTTGATCTTTGGTGTACGTTTACCTATAATTGCCGGAGTTGCTATCCAAAATGTACCAACAACCCGTGTACTTGCCTGCCCTCTGCCTGCAAGCGGTTTGATATTAATTATACACGCCGTGTACTTACAAATTGGTTTCGTAATCAAAAGAAACACTCACCTAATTTAAGATACCTTGCGGTTCCAGAGTTTCATAAAAACGGTGCAATTCATTTTCACTGTTTATTGTCTGGCTTCAATGGTCGCTTAAAAGACTCTGGCAAGAGGACAAAAAATGGTCAGACCATATATAATGCCTCTGGTTATTATTCTGGCTATACTGAGTTTGTTAAAATTGGTGATTTAACTGCCGATGAGTCAAAAGCAGATCAATATAATCGAGTGGCGTCTTATCTTACGAAATATGTCACTAAGGACATGCCGCTTATTCATGGTCGTCGTCGCTTTTTGGTTTCTCGTGAACTTGAGCGGCCTGTTCATGTTGTTAATGGTGTTGGTCGCCTGTCGCTTCGTTCTCTTGTGCGTGGATATAAGCCGGATTATATTGATGGCCTACTTGAGGTTCAGACTCATCCCTATACGGGCTTTTTAACTCGTGGTGTTCAAGGTCGGCTATTTGCCCCTGCCCCAGTTTTTCATGTTGACAAGCAGGATAATGATGATTATCACCAAAAGCATCGCTATGAGCAGCTCACCCATTGAGAATGTGTGATATATTGCCCCCGTGTCAAAGATTTTTGTTATTTGTGCAAAAGTTATTTGTGTCATTTTTTCTCCTCTGCCCCCATTCTATCATATGCCCCTAAATTTTGTAGCTGTTGTTTATTTTACATTTTTTTGTTTGGTTTTTCTTACCCCTGTTAGCATAACCAGAAACTTGACAAATTGTCCAGGCTACCTTGTGCGACATTAAATTATCTACGAAAAGATGCATGCTCTATCGTCTCTTCGCGATAATATTTTTTTGTTTTGTATGTAATGCTAGCCTAGTTTTGACTGCCCTTTACTGGATGCCCCGTGCTATTACCGTGATTGACGGATAAATCTATCGAATGCGGTTTTGCGGAATTTATTGAAAACTTAGATTTGTTTTATTACCTCGGCGTTTTATGTTTTATGGTGATTGAGCGCTTCTGGTCGTTATCGTACCCGTTGCCGTATTATCCATCCAGGCTTGCTATATATGGGCGACACAGCCTGCACGTGCGCTAATGTAATAAGTTCGCTTTTTGTTCTATATATTTCCAAGTAACTTGAATTGTATCTAGTTTGAGAAGGGGGTTTATAGTTAAACATAGTTTAAATTATGGTTACTTCCCTATCGTTTCGTATGTGCTATAATTATAAAGGGAGATAAGATGGGGTTATCGAAGCTTTTCGGAAGAAAAAATGATAAAAGATAAAACAAGGGTCTATGCTCCAGACGGCGGGGCGGATCTTTTTGTTGATTCAGCGCTACGCGAATGGGACCTAGATGATACTCCTACTGAACCAGAGCTAAGTGAAGAAAGTCGTGATCTCCACGATAAACTATTTGCGGAAATCATGCGTCGTATCGAGGAGGGGGAAGATTATGAAGGGCATCAAGAACTCATCGAGCTTATTCGTGCTTCTATAAACAGAAATGCCCAGGACGATCGGGATACTACAGGTAGCTGATGTTTTTCATAATGAGACGATCTAGAGGAATCTCTGGTGTGTAAGCCATAAATTATACTTATGTCGAACTCTTCTTCCGTCGTCGTCGGCGTTTCTTTGGTGTGGCGGTGTCGGTAGCTGCTGATTCAAACGTGCTGTTGCCGCGAATTTGCAAGATGACTTCGCCGCTGTCTGTGACGGGTTCGGGTTGTGGTGCGGGGTGTTGGGTGTTAGTGACCGTGGTTCCCTCTGCCGGTTGACTAGTGGCCGCCTGAGCGGGCTGGGCTAGTGCGGCTGCGGCGACGGCTTGCGGGCGCGGCTGGCTGGGCTGCTTGTGTGGGCGCGGCGGCATGATGACGGCGGCAATTTCTCGCTCGACGTCTTCCCTGTTTCGCGAGTACATACGCCGCGAATGTTCGATGATGTGCGGTGTGTTGTCGGCTTGGCTTGGCGGGAGCTCGAGGGTGCGCGCGGAAAAGGCTGGGGTCTTCTCTCCCCCGATGACCATATTGATGACGAAGTTGCGATTGTGCATCTGTAGGAGGTCGACGGCTTCAAAATTCGGTTCAAATTGCTTGGCGAGAATTGGCGCATCATCAGCGGAGACGCGGAATGAGATCATAGTGCCGACATTGCCAAAAACTGCGTCGCGCACGGTTTCGTTCATCTGCGAGATGTACTGGTTGGCGACGGTCAGATTGAGGCCGTACTTGCGGGCTTCGGACAGGATAGTGGCGAATGAGTCAGTGGCGAAGTTCTGGAATTCGTCGACGTAAAGGTAAAATGGGCGGCGGTCGCGGATGTCGGGGATGTCAGAGCGCGACATGGCAGCCAGCTGAATCTTGGTGACCAGGAACGAGCCGAGGATGGCAGCATTATCTTCACCGATGAGGCCCTTGGACAAATTAACGATGAGGATTCTACCTTCGTCCATGATTTGGCGGATATTGAAGGTGGATTTGGGCTGGCCAATGATGTTGCGGATGATGGGGTTGGCGGTAAAGGCGCCGACCTTGTTGAGGACTGGCGCGACGGCCTCGGCGACGAACTTGTCATTCCAGCTGGCGAATTCGACGTTCCAAAACTGCAAGACCACGGTATCGCGGCAATAGCCCAGCGTTTCTTTGCGGAAGTTTTTATCAGTCAGCATGCGGGTGATGTCGAGCATGGTTGTCTCTGGCCGGTCGAGTAGTGCCAGGATGGTGTAGCGCAAGATGTACTCTAGCCGCGGCCCCCAACTCTCTCCAAACATGCGCTTCAAGACGCCGATGACTTCTGATGAAATGTTGGTTTTTTGGTTCGGGTTGGTGACCTCTAATGGGTTAAAACCGAGCGGATAAGCCGTGTCGGCCGGGTTGAAATAGACGACGTCGTTCAGCCGTGAGCCGGGGATGAATTTCATGTTGTTGATGGCGAAGTCGCCGTGCGGGTCGATGATGGCGTAGCCTTGGCTGTGAAAGATATCGCTGAGCGCGAATAATTCGAGTAGTCCCGACTTGCCTGCCCCCGTCTGGCCGATGATGTAAACGTGGCGCGAGCGGTCATAGCGCAGCATGCCGAATTGGTGGTTGATGCCGCGGAAATTGGTGACGCCAAAGGCGGAAATCTGGTCGTCATTAGCGTCGCTGCCGGTCAGGACAGGCAGCTTGGACGGTGGTTCGGCGGTTTTGGCGCTGGCCCAGACGATGTTTGGCGTCTCCACATTGGTGTGCGGCAAGTGAAAGACGGAGGCCAATTCTTCAATGTTCAGGATGTAGCCGTCGCCGTAAAACGCGCGCTTGCGGTACTTGTCGAGGAACTCCTTGCCGAACGCACCCTTGACAGCGCGAAAGCCGTTGAGATTGGTTGAATTGAATTGCTTAAAAGCACCGACCAGCGCCTGCATATGTAGCTTGGCGCTGGTTTGATCTTCACCAAGATATGCCAGGCGGATCTTGACGTCGTAGCCCAATTTAGTGGCTTTCTTCTCCGCCTCAGAGACGCGCGTCTTGTCACGCTCAGACAGCTCGGGCGCTTTTTTGCCATCACTTCCCTGGCCCGGTGGTCTCCAGAGAGCCTCGAGCAGCGTACCGATCCACTGCAAGCCGCCCCCGCCGAGCCCGGGGATGAGTTTATGCCCACTCTTGACGCTGGCGATCCAGCGATCAGCGGACTGTTGCCAGCTGTCGGCGATCGGCCTGATGAGTACCTGCACCCAGAGTTCCTCGCCGGTCAATTCTAGCTTGGCCAGCGTGCCGGTAATCCCCGCCAGCGGATCGACTTCAAAGGTTTGAAAGGTGCGGATTGGCAAGAACTCTGGCGCTGTCAAGGTTAGCTCGGTGGTGTACACGGTGGAGTGCTCGTGCTCGTGCTCGGTGTAATCTTCGCTGGCGACGTGGATTTGAACGGTTGGGTACTGGGCGTAAATTTGCCCCTCGACGAAACTTTGTAGCGTTCGGGGTACCCAGACGTAAAAACGAATTTGACCGTTGACCGAGGCGATTTCAAAGCTGATATGCTCCTGTCGCCCGCCCGATAATTTGAGCTCGCGCTTGTCGCGCAAGATACCGTGCAGGCTGGCAAATAATTGCTCGGCGGCTAGTTCTTTCTTGTCGTTGGCTTTGGGGATTTCCAGTACTAATAACACGCTCTCGGTCGGTTCGAATTCGTCGGCCCGCTGATAGTTGCGCCACGTTAAAAATGACAGCACGGCTGTAGCGGGTATCCAGACGTACCACTGCGTTAAAAAACTAATCATCGAAGAGATAATTTCCATGCTATTTCATTATCTCACCCCTTATAGATAAATGCAAACCTAGGCTTCGCTGACCAGAATGTAGGTGGCCTTGGCGGAGCGTTGGAATTGCGGTTTGGCTTGCAAGTTGAGCAGAATGGTGGTTTCTTTGACTTGACGCTTGTCGAGGACGCGCTTTACGATTTCATCGCGGTGCAGCGGCTCGCCGGCCTCGCGTAGGACGCTGGCGATGATGTCAGCGACGGTACCGCGAGCGTAACCCCACGATTCGAGGGCGTAAATACCGCGGCCGATCAGGACGAAGCGTTTGTCTTTGATGAGTTCGTTATGAATGGCTTGGATGGTGACATCTTTGCGTTTGAAGTCGCTGTCCTTGATGGCTTTAGCGATGTCCGAGAAGTGCATTGGCTGGCCGTTGCTGTCGAGAATGACGAAGATCTTGTCGCGGATGGTTTTTGGGTTGACGAGCGGCCACTTAATCAGGCCCCACAGACCGCGGAGATGGGCTAGTTTCTTGCTGATCGAGGCGAGCGCGGCGATGTTGGATGGGTGCTCGTAATTGAGCGTTTTGTGTAGTTCCTCAGCGGTGACTGGCTGGCCGTGCTGTTTGATGGCTTTAACAATTTCTTCGACTTGCTTCTTGATATTCTTCTCGTCGTTTGGCGTGCCGATGATGGCTGAGTGGTAATAGTCATCGTTCTCGGTGATAATGTTGATCGATGGATTGAGCTCGGCGATAAAGGCGACATGGGATCGTTCGCTATCGGTGACATCCCGGCCGAGGACATGCTTGGCGAGATTATGTAGTGGCGCGGCCCGGCCCATTTCTGACAGGTGTGAGGTGACCATCTTCTCGGCCGCCGAGGCACTTGGTATGCCGCCATCAGCCACCAATAGGCGCAGGCGAACGAGGATAGCCTTCTCTAGCTGGCGGACACGCTCACGCGTGATCCCGAGCATGTCGCCGATCTGTTCCAGCGTCTCTTTGCTGCCGTATAAACCAAAGCGACGGCTAATAATCTCTTTCTCGCGCTCCTGCGGAATCTGCGCCAAGACATCCTCGGCCGCTTGCCGAAGCTGCCTGTCTGGTGCGCTCTGTTCTTGTATGTCGCTCATGGCTTTATGTTAAATCCTCTCTGCCTCACCTCAGAAGTTATGTTGATATATGACGATATTGCTATTATACAATAAAATATTTTCGTGTCAAGCAAGTCGTGTAGTACGCCGTAATTATAGCATGTATTTAACAATTTTTGCAATGAAATGGTGTGATAGTTTCTAATTTTGTGAATTATGGGAATGTGGTCTATACAGCACTAATAAAATGTGGCTTGATTGGGTTATTTTATGAGTCAATTATTTCTTTGCACGGCTGCTCTTTCTCGGGGATTTGGATGATTTGGTTGAGGTGCGGCCGCGGCGAGCGGGTTTTGCGGGTGCGGCTTTTAGTAATTCCAAGGCCTGCTCGTGAGTGATGGTTTTAGGGTCGGTGTCTTTAGGAACTTTGGCATTTTTCGTGCCGTCGGTGATGTACGGGCCAAAGCGGCCGTTGAGGACTTTGACGCCATCGCCAAAGTCAGTGATGTTTTTCTCGGCCTCAGCCTGGAGCTTGGCGGCGTAGAGTTCGCGGGCTTTTTCTAGGGTGATGGTGTGCGGGTCTTCAGGTTTGATGGAGACGAAGAGCTTGCCGACTTGGATGTACGGGCCAAAGCGGCCGATGTTGGCCTTGATGTCTTGTCCGTCTTCGGTTTGACCGACGACGCGCGGCAACTTGAACATTTCTAGTGCTTGCTCTAGGGTGACCGTTTCAATTTTCGCGCCCCTCGGTAGCGGCGCAAAGCGTGGCTTGTCTTCGTCATCGGTGGCACCCAGTTGCAACATCGGGCCAAAGCGGCCAAAGCGCGCCAGGATTGGTTTGCCGGATTTTGGATCGATGCCGACTTCGCGGTTAGCGCCGACTTTACTGCGGTCGATGCCGCCTGACTGTTCGATTAATTTGTGAAATGGCGTGTAAAAGCCGTGCAGCATGGCGCTTTTAGCCAGGTTAGCGGCGGCGATTTTATCAAATTCAGTTTCGACATTGGCGGTAAAATCATAGTCAACGATTTGCGTAAAATGGTCGGTCAAAAAGTCGGCGATTAGTTCCCCGCTTGGTGTTGGGATGAGCTTGCCGCGGGTGGAACCGGTTTTTTCCTGAACGATGTCACGGCTGACCTCTTCGCCATTATAATTTAGGACGATGACGTCGCGCGGCTGGCCCTCGCTGTCGCCTTTTTCGACGTAGCCGCGGGTTTGCACGGTGTCGATGATGGTGGCGTAGGTGCTTGGCCGGCCAATGCCGAGGTCTTCTAGCTTCTTAACCAGTGAACCTTCGGTGTAGCGGGCTGGTGGTCGGGCGAAGGTTTGGCGAGCGGTGATGTCGTGGGTTTTGAGTGTGTCGCCGGTGTGGAGCTTTGGCAAGATTTCGTCTTTGCCGCCGCCGTAGACGCGTAAGAAGCCGTCAAAGGTGATGACTTCGCCTTTGGCCTCGAAGTGTAGGTCTGTTGCGGTCGCCTCTCGGACATCATCAGCAAAATCAGCATCACCAGCGCCACGCTCCTGCGCTGGAGTACTCTTTTCGCTTATATCTCCACTGGAGATACTACGCGAGCGTTCGGCTGGAGCACCCGTTATTCGCGAATACTCCATAGCCCCCAGCGCAGAAGGTGTCGCTGTTGCTGGCGCATCTGGCGCGAGTGGCGTCTCAGAAAAAATCTGGGATTGTCTCGGGTCCCGGATTGTTTTATGAGATGTCCGAGCGCCGCCGATAGCGATTACCACCGTGGTTTTCTCTAACTTCGCTGCTGACATTTGTGACGCCAGGGTGCGGCGGCGAATGAGGTCGTAGAGTTTTTGGTCGTACTCGTTGGAGGTGACGGTTTCGCGGGTGATGTCGGTCGGGCGGATAGCTTCGTGCGCTTCTTGGGCGGAGGCGGATTTGGTTTTGAATTTGCGGACGGTGGAATAATCCGGGCCGTACAGCCGCTTGATGAAATCAGTCGCACTGGCGATGGCCTGCCCGCTCAAATTGACCGAGTCGGTACGCATGTAGGTGATTTTACCGTCCTGGTAGAGCCGCTGGGCTGAGGCCATGGTAGCTTTGGAGCTAAAACCAAGTTTAGAGTTGGCCTCTTGCTGCAGAGTTGATGTCGTAAACGGTGCGGCTGGGTTGCGGGTGCCGGGTGTCTTTGAGATGTTGCTAACAGTAAATGTGGCTGGCTTGAGGCTGTTCAAAAACTCGTGAGCGGCTGCTTCAGAATCAAATTTTTGGTTAAGCTCGGCTTTGAATTCTTGGTTGTCGTGGATGAATATGGCGGTCACCTTGAACTGTGAGCTGCCCTCAAATTTCATAATCTCTCGTTCACGCTCGACCAGTAATCGCACCGCTGGACTCTGAACACGTCCGGCTGACTTACCGCCTGGCACTTTTTGCCAGACCACTGGACTGAGCTCAAAACCAACCAGCCGATCAAGGATCTGCCGTGCCTGCTGCGCCTGCACCAGATTCATATCAACAGTGCGCGGGTTCTGGATGGCATTGGTTATGGCGTCCTTGGTGATCTCGTGAAAGACAATGCGCTTGGTCGTCTCGATCGGTAGATTCAGCACTTTACAGAGATGCCAGGCAATCGCCTCCCCTTCGCGGTCTTCATCGGTGGCTAGCCAGACGTTGTCTTTACCGACGGCCTTGACGTTTTTCTTTAGCTCGGTGATGACTTTCTTTTTCTCGGGATCAACTTCGTAGACGGCAAAAAAATCATTCGCCACATCAATTGGCGGTGTGCCGTCCTTGGTTTTTTTGACGATTGAGCGGATGTGCCCCACGCTTGATAAGACATGAAAATCCTTGCCTAAGTATTTCTCAATGGTTTTCGCTTTGGCTGGTGACTCGACGATGACGAGATTTTTCATAACTCTATATTATATCAAATCACCTCGCAACCACAACCGCCGAGGGTGTTTCTCGGTGGCTCTGGTTGCGAGGACAGAGAGATGGGTCTGTCCTCGCGGGGGTTAGGTCTGTGGGTGCTCCATAAGCACCCAGATCTCTTGCAGTAGGTTTTCGATTTTCTCGTCTACTTGAGCTTTTTTGGTTGCCATTTTCCTAGCTTTCTTTCGAAAATTGCTGAGACGCAGCCTTACGAGCTCGCAGTTTATGTCGAAAGCCGTCTCGCATTCAATACGAGCACGTTTCGTGTCAAGCTTCTTCCCGGCCAGGGCCATGATGGCCCTGGCGGTTGTTCTAGTTGGATCAAAGGCCTCCGCAAACCAGATGGCGAGCGCATACTTGCCAATCGACATTGCTGCATCTACCCCGGGACATGCGTTCACACGATTCAGACGCTTCTCTGTTATTCTTAGACTTGAGTTGATAGTCGCAGTACCATTGGAGAACTCCACGATCAGGCGAACCTCTTTAGGCATTCTAGAACCTTCTCTCTCTGTCCGAATTGTCAACACCCAGACTTTCTGGATGGACGAATCTTCGTTTTCTGAACGAAAATCTGATATATATATATCAATTATTGGATAAAAAGTCAAGCCTCTGGCGTATCATCATCACTATTACCACCAAAAATGGCTCGTTTGACATATGTGTATGAGGCATGAGCAGCAAGTGGTAACGAGGCGATAAATGCAGTGCGGCCAACTCTGCGGAGGGTTTCGGCCAGCTCTGATTTATCGTTATGTTCGGCGGTGTAGGCGCCCGCGTAGGCAAATAATGCCAGCGTCTCACCGGCCATGGCTAGTTTGCCGGATTTTGTCGGGCGCGTTTCACCCTTGTGTTTACTGCGGTAATTGGCGATGCCCGTTGCGATAGCGTTTATCGTGTTCAACACGGCGATGGCGCCGATAACTGATTTTGGCGCTGCGTCCTTTTTCAGCATTTCATAGAGCAGTTTCCCGGTGACTAGTTTGTCCGTAACGGCGTCAACGGCTGCGCCAACATCACTCGTTTGTCCTGTTGCGCGGGCGACCGCTCCGTCGGCAACATCGATTGATCGTCCGATAACTACCTGCACCAAGCCAGAAACCTCCTCAAGGTTTTCCGCACCGTCCCATGTCAACTTTCCACCCGCTAGACTCATCGCGTTAGGAATGGTCAAGGCGTCCCTAATCAAGGTGGTGATGTCACCGTCATTAACTGCCTCACTGCTGGGTACTGGTTTCCGGCCCTTTTTCATAGTTTGTAGCCTATCATCAATTTGTCAAATTGGCAACATTATCGCAATTACCGCAGTGTCCAATTATTCGCCCCAAGCGGCTTGATTACGCCGTTGATCTCTAGCATGGTCAGCGCGGTGGCGAAGTCGGCTGGGTTGAGACCGGATTGTTGCTGCAATTGGTCGCCGTCTCTGAGGCCGGCCCGGAGCAAGCCAATGATAGTGTTTTCGGCTGGCGTTTCACCGAGGGGGATGACGGCTTGGTCGGTGGCAGATTGAGTGGTTGACGGGGCGATGACATCGAGGATGTCCGTGGCAGTGGTGGCGACGAGAGCACCTTGTTTGAGTAGTGCGTTGCAACCGGCAGATAGCGGGCTGGTGATGTTGCCCGGTACAGCAAAGACGTCGCGGCCTTGGGATAAGGCGTGGGCGGCGGTGTTCAGCGTGCCGCTGCGCTCGGCAGCCTCGGTGATAATGACGGCGTCAGCTAGGCCGGAGACCAAGCGGTTGCGCTCCAAGAAGCTCCAGCGATTGACAACTTTACCGTCACCTTTTTCCACTCGGAGAGGATGGCGCCGCCGTTTTTTATGATATTCATGGCTAGTTTGTAATTGGTTTGCGGCGAGATGTCAGGCAGTTCATTGGGAATGACGCCGATGACCGTGCCGCCAGCCTTGAGGGCGGCCCTTTGGGCAATGCCGTCGATGCCGAGCGCCAGACCGCTAACGATGATGCAGCCGGCTGTTGCCAGGTCGCTCGCCAGCTGCTCGGTCACTTCCCGGCCGTACGCCGAGGGTTTGCGTGAGCCAACGATTGCCACGACCGGTGCACCGCTCGTCGGCAATGTTCCCATGAAACACAAGCTTTTCGGTGGATTGGCAATACTTGCCAACCTCTGGGTAAAATTATGCTCATCCGGACGGATTCTATTGATTTCCATGACTTTTGTGATAAAAAGTATTGACATGTTGTCAAATGCTTGCTATAATCAGGAGCGATTGGTTAGCCGAAGTGCTAATCAAAAGCACCTTATACCCCCTATTCTAACTAATATGTTAGGTTGCGCGCAATGGCATTAAGTATTCTTACCCTCCACTTTTTGCGATTCAACGTTACGCGCATACTAACCCCTTTAACTGCCCTTTTTTGAAGGCGACCTCTGTCAAGGTGAGCACTGGATGGTGTTGATATTATAATCAGGCGCGGACTTTTGGAGTTTTAGTCACGACGCTTCACTGAGACGGGAGCTCGGGTGGGTTGAAGGGTAACAAAGCGCCAGGTGATGCCCACCCTTACCTGGCGCTTTTTTAGTTGGGTTTTTGGCGTGATCTTGTAGTGTCTGAGTGAGGATTGGGTGCGAATTGGCATGGGACGGTTTGCTAGAAAGTGAAATTTTGGGTGGATATGCGTGAGCATAATATTGACTTTTTGTCTCTAAAATAGTATAGTGAATACATATGACGCAGATAATTGAGCACGATACCTTAGTCAAGTTAAGCCAAGAGCGCCCGTTGGTGTTCCGAGCCCAAGCGGCCGCCGTCTTGGCACGTGTGCCGCGGCGATTTCGACGAGACGCGCGGGTGCTGAATCGTAGCAAGCGCACAATGCGCGACATGTTGACGGCGTGGCGGGACGAATGTTTACCGAGGCTAGAGACGATCACCTTGGCGCATAATGCGACAATGTTGCAACAAGCCTTGCGGGAGGATTTGTTGGCTGAGATATCGTCGCAGCAACGGCTGATCGCCATGATGATACCGGTGCGGCTCGAGGAGGAGCGACTGGCCTTTGCGGGGTCGCAGTTTACGTCAAGGCGAGAGAAAAAGCCGTATCAGCGAACGCTGGCGTTTGCCCGGCAGCCAATTGAGGTCTGTCGGCAGCAGGTTGAAGATTTTATGCGGTACGAACTGTACCGGGCGGTGCTCTCTGAGGTCGGTGTGACTGTGGTGGATAAGCAGGCGCGGCCGCTGGTACGATGCTGGCAGCGACTGCGGGCCGGCCGTCAGGTCAAGAAACTACGGCGTGAGGTAACGCGGCGGTTGGCGGCAATTGAGCGAGAAATGGTGGCGATTGAGCAGGAGCGCGGCGGCTTGGCGGCGCGGCTGTTCGGGCTGAATATTGATTATGTGACGGTGTTGGCGGCGCGACAGGAGTACGAAAAGGCACTGGGCCGGCTGAGTAAAAAAGCGGCCGAGAGCCCGGCCAAGCGGCTGGCACTATACGAGAAAAAGACCGAAGCGATTCGCGAGGAATACCTCGACACAGTACCGGGCGTGGCGAATTTGTCAGAAGCGCAGCGGGCGGTCAAGGAAATTGATTCGGTGCTGCTCGCGATTTTTGACCTAGACGCGACCGCGCGCAACGAACTGATGAGCGCGTTTAAGCGCTACCGGACGCTGACGCGTGAGCGCGACATGCTACAGGCAAAGCTTGAGGTGTAGTTTGTAAGAGAGTATCGGGTCCCGTATGTTTGCTATTTTTGGGTGGCTGCTGCCCGGCGGTCGGCTAGGCTTGGCTCGTCGTTTTGGTCTTGGTTGAGCCGGGCTGTGTATTACCAGCTGCCATGCAGGCCTGGCACACTCCTTCGAGTTCAAAGTGGTGGCGCTCGACACGGAAGTAATGGCGCCGGCCGATCAAGGCAATGAGCCGTTCTAGCTCTGGTGTCTCCAGCGGTTCGGCGTTATGACAGCGTGTGCAGTAGAGGTGGTGATGATGTTTGATGAATGGCTCGGCGAGCTCATAACGGACTTTCCAACCGATGTGGATGGTGTTAATGACGTGGAGCTCGTGAAAGGTTTCGAGAATGCGATAGATGCTGGTGCGGTTAGTGTTCGGGCAGCGCTTGGCGATTTCGGCGATGGTCAGTGGCACGTCGATGGATTCGAGTGCCGTAAAGACTTCGCAGCGTGATTTGGTCAGGCGAAGATTGGCTTGGCGAAAGATGTCGCGTAAGGTATCCATGTCGCAATTGTAGCACTTATTGCGACAAAATTGCAATAAGCTACACAATACGCCATACTGATGAGTTATGGATAAATGTATTGAACGAGTGCTGAGCTTGCCGCAGCTCACACCTTCTGAGGAAGTTAATGCGGCGTTTACCAAATTAGTTGAGACGGTGGTGGCACACGGTAAAGAGCCACTGCTATGCGACGAGGATATTCGCCATCAGGTGCAGCAGCGCTGCGCGGTAGCCGAAGGAAAACTGGAGCGGTACTGGTCGAGGCGCATCACGGAGGCGGATAACCCGTGGGCAAAGCTGGAAGAGTTTCCGTATCATGAGAATTATAAAGAGTTGACGCGGCGTGAGATTGGGCTGCTGGGACGGACTGGGCTGCAGCTATGTGGTTGTTCGTCGGAAGTGGCGATGATTGGTAGTGGGCCGTTGCCGCTGACGGGATGGTGGCTACATCGGCTAACGGGAGCGCGGATTACGCATGTTGATGCGTCGGACGAGGCAATTGAGTTATCACGGGGTCTTGCGGCGTCGCTTGATTGGCTGGGCGAATTTGTGACCGGTCTGGGTCAGTCGGTGGCGCTGGATGAGGGGCGATATGATGCGATCTATGTGGCGGGGCTGGCCGGTGAGACGCTGGCGGAAAAGCAAGCAATTGTTGATCACGTACGACCAGCACTCAAACCAGACGGGCGACTACTTGCGCGCGGGGCGTATGGGGCGCGTACCCTGCTCTACCCAGGGTTTGACGCTGATGCTATGAAGGACGTGCAGCTGATGGAGGAATATCATCCGACCGATGAGGTGATTAATTCGGTCTTTGTGTACAAGCAGGCCGCTTAGGCGTGAGAGCGTTGAAAACTAATTGAGACATTGTCGCAATAATGATACATAGCTAGACGCCGAGGAATTCGTATGGATTGGCTGGTTCGGTGGTTGGGGTGATGGTAGGGTTGGTGAGCACATAGACGGCTTTGCCGCCGGATAGCTCACGCTTGATCTGCCCGCGTACTTGTAGCCATTGATTATCGCGGTAGCGCTCGGCGTCCGGGGATTTGACGAGGATACTGACCGGGGTGCTGTCGACAGCGCAGCAGCTGATGACGAAACGTGAGAGTTCAAAATGGCGGTTGTCGTAAAAGCCGCTCGGGTCGCGCGCCACGAAACCGGTGACGTCAATGGTTACGCCGTCAAAAAAGCTGTCATTCGGACAGTCGTCAAAGGCGCTACGCCAGCGGTTCATGGAAACAGGCTTACCGTCAAGTGGCTCTGGCTTATCACAGCGGCCGGTGGTGCTGGTCGGCCCGGACGTGGCGCGATTGACAGCGCTGGACGAGGACAACGGGCGCGGTGGCAGGATGATGGCCAGGATGAGGATACCAGCGGTGACGATTGAAAGTATGGGGATGGTGCGCCACGGCTTTGCTGGATGTTCCATGGTTGCCGCGCCCGCGGAGGCTCGCCGCTTCCCTGCTGGGTCATGGCGCAGCTCTAGAACGATATCGAGGATTAGTAACATGCCACCAGCCATGGTCGCCACAACAGCGAGCAGATGGTAGCGCGGATGAATATAAAAGCCGAGCTGGCCGCGGACAGCGATGAGAATGATGTAGCCACAGGCGAGTAGCCCGCCGCTAGCGCGTAACAAGGGGATGAACTTAGCGCGCATAGAGATTGACTCCGATCCCTACCGCGAGTGACAGGCTGAAAATAATGAGCATAACCAGCAGGATAAATCGCGGACGGAAGGTGCTTCGCATGAGGAGAATGAGCTTGATGTCGATCATCGGGCCGGTCAGCAGAAAGGCGAGGACGGAGCCGTTGGTGAATATACGGGCGTAAGCCAGCGCAAAAAACGCATCGACGCTGGAGCAGATAGAGACGACGAAACCGAGACCGATCATGGCAATGACCGACAGGATGAGGTCGCCGCCGACGGCATTGATGATGGAGCGCGGGACGAAGACTTGGGTGGCAGCAGCGATCATGGCGCCGAGGACCAGCATGGTGGTGAGCTGCCAAAATTCGTTGCGAGAATCAGCGAGGATGTGGCGAAAGGTCGTTGGATGACGGTCGGTGCAAGAGGCAGCAAATGACGGCTGAAGGACGTGTTTGGGGTGAATAAAGCTGACGATCAGGGCGGTGAGCTGGACGATTAGAAAGCCAAAGCCGATGCGCCACCATACCATGCGCGGCTCGAAGCTAAAGGCGGTCATGGTGGCGATGATGGTGATCGGATTGAGGATCGGCGCGGCCAAGAGGAAGCTGATAACGTCGGCGGGCTTGAGGCCGTGCGCTAGGAGGCTGCGGGCGACTGGCACATTGCCGCACTCGCAGACTGGCAGTGCGATGCCGACGAGCGAGAGGAGAATGCGGCGGATGAATGTATGCTTGGGTAGGATTTTAAGCAATCGGTCTGGCGGCAGGAAGCGGCGAATGAGAGCAGAAACGATGATACCGATAATGAGAAATGGTGTGGCCTCAACGATGACGCTACATGTTAGTGTCAGGAAATCTTGTGCTAGTGGTGCTAGCGTCTCGGCCCACGTGTGCGGCGGATGAGCGATCAGCCAGAGGTCAATTTGTAAACCATACTGCATCACAACGACCCCAAACACACCGACGATAGTCCATCGGATTGCATCGCTGTGGTTTTTGAACCAGGCGCCAGCGCGCTGATATATTGTCTGTAGTGACGGCATAGTTTCTATTATACTACTCCCCGTCTAGCATGCTATACTAAAACTCAGTATGAAACATTGGCTACACTCACATCATCCATTTCGGATTTTTTGGTTTTCGGCGCTGTTGACGCTGGTGCTAGGCGGGCTGATTTTCGGACATTTCGGCGCGAGCGGCTTGTGGTTGTTCGCGATTTTGGTGGTGCTCGAGGTCACCTTTAGTTTCGATAATGCGGTGATTAACAGCAAGGTGTTGGCCAGTATGAGCCAGGTTTGGCAGAAGGTGTTCTTGACGGTCGGTATTTTCGTGGCGGTGTTTGTGGTGCGGTTCGTGCTGCCGATTATCATTGTGATGGTGGCGAGCGGTCATGGCTTTATGGAAGTGGTTGATTTGGCGCTGAATAAGCCGGCGGAATACGGTCATATTTTGCACGAAGCCTCGCCGATGATTGATGCTTTTGGCGGCGCGTTTCTGA
>ERZ772973.153-NODE-153-length-41960-cov-4.71817_pt1 | contig 41960 bp, 63 predicted proteins | sample MGYA00580672_ERZ772973 | MGnify/ENA primary metagenome ERZ772973 (study PRJEB29015, sample SAMEA2737938) | human oral metagenome | biome: human oral; feature: human-associated habitat; material: dental | place: China | collected 2152 ...
CCGTGTGTTTTTCTTTCTTAATCAAACGGTATTTGATTGGTGAATCTGACATTTTTTACCTCCGAAGCTGGGAAAAACAGTCCCAGTTCATACTTTGTGCCCAAAGGCATACCGTATGATTTTATCAAAAAAAGCTGGAACTGTCACGAACTATGGTATAAGTGACAAATGTTTGCCAATACTTTCTGTTGCTTTTCAATAGTTGAGTTTTTGCTTATTTTTATTTAAAATAATTTCCGTTGATTTTCTTCATTTTTTTAAATCGTATTCATCTTCGTATTCATTTTCATACTAACCTTTGCCCGTATAGTTGAGAAGGCTGCAATTTAGTTTTAATAGTTTACAAAAGAATCAGTGAGTAATGTCACTGTTTTTTTCTTTGTCTTAAAAGGAGTACTACTTTCAAGAAGACACCTATTTTTTTTGAAAAAAAGTAAAAAAACTTTATCAAAACGCTTGACTTTCTCGGTGTACCGTGATATAATATAATCAAGATAAGGAAAGGAGGTGAGGAAAATGGACAAAGATGATTGGCTCAGATTGGTTGAAAAGCTAATTGATAACGGGCCAGCTTACATCACAGCTCTAACTGGTGCATATGCTACATATCACATTTGGAGCAAAGAAAAAAAGCGAAAACCTAGACCTCGCAAGTTTAAGTAATCGCCTTGGGAATAGGGGAGCTACCACTCCCCTCACTCCCTATTATACCATAAAATAGGAACAATAACATGGAAATTTTAATCATAAATATACTGATCGTTTTATTGAGTTATTTTTATTTAAGAGGGCAAAAAGATGAGAAAGCAAATAGAAAAAGTATTAAGAAGCCAAAAAAGCACAAGCGCAATCGCTAAAGGGGCAGATTTACCTTGGACAACAGTCTCAGACCTTAGAAGTGGAAAAACGAATTTGGACAAAATGTCTTTATTGACAGCAGAAAAATTACAAAACTATGCGAAGGAACTAGAAATGGAAAACGCAAAACAACTACTTGAAGAAATTAAAAATAACGATGTATCGTATGCTATTGTAAATGAAGATGGAGCAGTTTATTGCAATCTTGGGACAAGTAACATCATGGATATTTATGGTATTGATGGCGAAGATGGCCATTTCTACGGTGTTTATGGTGACGCAGTTGGTGGGCAGCTTGATAGTCGCAACGTCCCTGATGACGTTATTTTGAAAGCTATTAAACTAATGCTAGGGCTTGGCGAACCTGTAAAACGTTCAGAATTGTCTATGGGATCAGATTTCAAACAGACATTTGTAGATGGATATTTTGAGGTGGTTGAATTAATGAAACAGTCTGGTCTTCTGCAGGATCAAGAAGAAAATGAGAAAGTCAAGGAATGGATTGAGTCTCACAAAGACGTTGTAGGTTCAACAGTTAAACATCCAACATTTGGAATGGGTAAAGTAACAGAAATCAAAGACGGCACAATCACTATTGATTTTGAAGATTATGGAAGCAAATCTCTAGCTCTCAATGCTGTTGTTGAAAGTAACTTATTAGAGTTCTAAAATAATTTATAATGGGTAAAGCAGTGATTTCGGTCACTGCTTTTTCTATTTTGAACAAACAAAAAAACCGCAGGCAAATGCCTGCGGTTTTAGTGTAATCTATTTTGAAAGTCCTTTCTGTTTTATTTATTTTTCTTCTTTTGGTTTATCGACAACAGTGATAAGCCCATCTGGTTCTGTTTTGAATGCTGGGTCTGTGTGAAGTTCACCGTTTGCCTTCAAGTAATACCAGCCGTCGCCTGATTTTACGAATTGTTTAGATAGCATATAGCCGTCTTTTTCTTCCATGAAATACCAGGTTTCACGATATTTAACCCAACCAGTGGCCATACGACCGTCTGACTTGAAGAAATACCAGCGATGGTTAAGGAACATCCATCCTGTGACCATAGCACCACGTTTATCAAGATAGAACCAGTCTTTACCATCGTTGAACCAACGATTGATTAAGCAATAGCCACGTTCATCGAAGTAGAACCACTCTCCCTTGATTTGTTTCCAGCTGTTTTTTGGATAAGAGCCATCTGACTCCTCCCACCACCAACCTGTTTCATTGCGTTTCCAGCCAGCTTCAGATAAGCCACCTTCGATATCCTTTTTAAACTGCTCACGGCTGATGCCCCATTTTGCAAGGTAAGGATACGGATCAACGTGGTCAGAGTAATTGCGAGGTTGGTTGTATGTGCAATATTGATGAGTCTTGATGCCTGCAAGGCTATCAGAGTCAAGAGTTTTAGGGATGCCTGCTTCATCAGCGAGGTTCCGTAGAAGCTCAACATAGAGCTTGTAATCGCGCATGAATTCTTCCTTGGTTTCATGACTCTCAATCAGTTCTACCTGACCATAACCCTCTACGTTCCAGCCACCTCCTACGTCGTATGCCCCCATGTCTGTATACCAGGTCTGCATCACACGACCGTTACCTACAACGTGTGAGAAAAATCCTGAATCAACAGGACGGCGCATGTGGTAGTCTGCTTCATTTTGTGCCGTCGAGTTCGGGTTCCCTGTTGAATGAGCGTGAATCTGACGATAGGGTTGTTCTCCGACCTGTGGCAAATCAGTTCTTAATCTGCTTGTGTCAATATCCATTATTGTTCTCCTCTCCAAGCATCGTTCATCTGCTTAACTGCAGATTCAATGAATGTATTTAAGTCCTTGGTAGTCATATTGATATTGTACTTAGTAAGCTCGGAACGGATTTTAGTTTGCGCCTGTTCCAATTTCTCTTGGCCTTTATAGCCGGTCTGAGTTGATACTTGCTCCACGGCATTGACCGCATTTTTGGCCAAGATTTCGACAATCTTGATGGTCTTTTCTCCGCCTTTTTGAACCAGGTAGTCCTTGACAGCCTTGACTGCGATACCTAGTAAAATGACTAGGATACTGACTGCTCCGTTAAGTAAAATTTCATTGATTTGTTGCATTTGTGTTTTCCTCCGTAATTTCTAAATTTACAAATTTGTTAAATAGGGCATCAATTCGCCCATTGCCTCCGAGTTTCTTGTAACTTGAGTGCATTTTATGGATAATATCCGACTCGTGAACCGTTGTATAACCACGTTTAAGAGCAGCCGTGATGTCGCGCTCAAGTCGTAGATACATGGTCACTAGATGTGCTTCATCATGAACTATTAACTTTTCATTCACTTCAGTTATTTTTTGCTTATTATCCTCACCGATAGCATGAATAGTACTCAATTCACCTTTCAGCTCCTTGAACTGTTCTTGGTTGAGGTGACCTGCTTTACTGGCTCGCATGCCGAACCAACCAGTAGCAACAACTCCGATTGTGGGTGCAAGCTGAGTGATTGCATGTATCATTTTCTCTAATATTTCAGACCATGACATAAAATCCCCCTTACTCAATACGTGGCATTACAACAGTCAGCACACCTTGCTGAAGCATATCAGATAGTGACTGATCTTTCCAAGTGTAGCCCTCTGTGGCTTGCATTTGGAACTTGAAAATAGTCTTGGTTCCTTTTGGCCATTTCGGATTGGTGTCAAACGGATAAGCACCTGAGATGATGTCTCCGTTATTGTAACGTTTGTCCTTAGCAAGCGGTTTGATGAAATTTGCTACCTTTACATAGGCAAAGGTCGGCATACCTCCATTTTGAGATACAGCAAGAGCAATTAGTACCTCTGTGATAGATGCAACAGTGTTAAGATTTTCTTTAGTTTCTGTGACTGCTTGCTCAGCTTGAGCCGCTGCCTCTTTGTTCTTTTGCAGCTCTTGATCTACCTTGCTAAAGCGTTCATTTTCAGCACGCTGTGGGAAATTTTCCTGATAAAAAACTTCAAGAGCCATCTCAAAAAGTTCTGTATTTGACAAACCGATTTTGTCAGCTGGCAAAAAGACAGGTACATAAGCACCGTCTGAGTTAACCAGCGTGACTTTGGTGGTGGACGCTGTTCCGCTGGCGTCGTATTCTTGGGACTTCGTCCCGTAATTTAATTTCATAGAACCTCCTTTAAATTTTGAAAGATACATTATCAAAGTTAAGCCAAGTAGCGTCAACGTTCCCCTTTACGACTACGTTACCGCTCGGATAGATACCTAAAACAGCAGATCCATAGTCATTGTTTAAAGCGGTTTTGAATAGCGTTGTGGATGGTCTGAAATTTTCAGGCAAAGTAAAGATAATTGACTCACGGGTAGTCTTTCCGCCTTTACAAGTACCTTTTAAATAAACAATACCGTCAAATGTTTTTGAAAATTGGACATTTCCATAATCTCTATGATGGATCCACCCATTTTGTAAATTGGCATTTTGCCAAGGTGTTCCTTGAGTGTATTTTTGCATATCATTTTTAGATACGTATTCTATCCAATTCTCCCAGTCATCAACCGTCTTAGACCATCTATGATGTCTGAAATAGACCTGTCCATTATTCCCATAGAATAGCTGAATGGCCTCTTTATAGTCGCCATCATTTTTTCCGTAGTTACTGTAATGAAAAAGATTGCCCCACTGCCCATTTGGATTTCCTCTGGCTGTTCTATCAATGTAATACTGACCAGGCCGATCTAGTAGATTGACATTGGTCACGTTAGGCCTGCCATCAAACCACAGAGGGCCTCCATTGTTATTCGTCAGCTGATATTGCTGAATAGGCTGGTCATTGGCGTATATATCACCTTTCACATCCAAGGCTCCACGCTCACGAATTTTATTGACCCCAACCCCTGACCTGTCATAAGACAAGACTACGCTCTCTGTGGCCACGTTTACCATGAAATCAGACCGTGTGAATTTGTCCTCAAGCGTGCCAATAACGACCCAGGACTGATTAGCTAGATAATTGCCTGCTAGATTAGCCTGAGAATTGACTAGATTTGAGATACTTGTCCAGGATCCAGTGGCTGGTCCTGTGTCTACTTGAAAGTTAGTAGTCCCAAGCCTTGCAACTTTGAAAGTCAAGGTCATTGAGTTCTTTTGACTTCCTGCCACCGTCAGAGGGGCGATTTTGGCATTTCTCGTAGCTGTCAATGTGCTAGAGGTTGAGCCTGTTCTGGCTATGCTAAAGCTAAGAGCAGGAGCAAAATACTCAAGTACGGTTACAGACACCTCTCTGGTATCAGACCAGCGTCCACGGCTATCAGAGACGCTCGCTCTGATTTTGATTGTGCCGTGGTAATTCATAATGCCTAGACTTCCACCGTTTGAGCTTGTGGACTGGTTTTTGCCGATTATTTCAGCATAGTATCCAGTAATGGATGAGCCGTAAGAGCCGACTGCACCATTAAAAGCTACCTTGATGTTAGAGATTACCTGGATGAACGTATCAGACTTAGGGATGAGGTTTTGAGCCGCACCATTTAGGTCCGACAGGGAAACTCCTGTAAATGTGGGTTTTACATTTGCTGGCACGCTTGCCGTGAATGTAGTGGACTGTGTTCCTGTCTTGGTAGATCCTGAGAAAGTATCGACAAAGATAGTCCCTGTACCGCTTGCTGAGCTCGGGATGTCGTTTGCAAAGTCAAGAGGGATCGTCCAGCTGGTGGATGTGTCTACATTCGTCGCAATCGTCCCTGACTTGCCAGCCCAGGAATAGCGCACCGTGTGCTTAAAACTTGAGTTTTGACGGTTAATGGTGATAGTTACTGAACTACCAATAACTCCAGCGCTCACGCTTACAGAGCTAGAGCGTGGTATAGTCGTCAGGCTAAGACTTGCTGATACTGTGATAGTCCCATGCAGGCCATTATTCGGATTGAACGTGCATGATATAGGTAAGGTCTTAGTCCCATCCGCATTGTGGCTGATTGTACTTGACCCACTAGCAAGAGTGTACTCCTCGCCTGATGTTTCCCACGTTGGGTAGCTGTAATGCACGTTTCGGCCGTCTAAATTGAGAGACAAAGTACTGTCTCCTTGATGGTTATGAGTGTAATAGGCGCCTGTACGACTGACTGTCATCCTCCAGTTGACGGTTGATGTGTTAGCTGTGATACTCTGAGAGCCTTGGTCTACATAAACATTGAGATACAAGCTCCCACTTGAGTTACTAAATTTAGCCATTTTACTCCTTTCTATCCTACATAACGAATGACGTTCATGTCAGGGTTGATATGATATTGTTCCTCTCTAAAACGTCCAATCTGGATTGTTTTAGAGAAAATACCATTCTCGATATGAATGACCCCTTGACTGATATACATAACCTCTACACCAGCGCTAAACATTGAAATTCGTCCGGTAGGGTTGAACATCATGCTAGAGCTACCGTCATTCTTACCAATCACAAGCCCCTCATTTGAGGAACTCATATAGGTATCGATGAAATTCCAACGATCAGACAATTCTCCCAAATCTTTGGCAATGTTTGAAACACGCTGACTAGCTGAAATCAAATCTTTCTCAGCTTGTGCCCTCGCTGTCTCGTTAGACTGGACAAAGTCCTTGTAAGCCTTTATCCAATTATCAAGTGTGTCAGCGCTAGCCTTGGCCTCAAGCTCTGCTTGGATGATACCTGCTTTTTCGTTGAGCGCATTGATTTGCTCCTGAGTCAATGCTTGATCAGCTTTAGAGTTGATAGTCTCTTGCACGTCTTCGTCTGATAATCTAAAATCAGTCATTACATTGCCGATTTCAACCTGAGCGTCCGTAACATACAAATTAACAATCTTGTCATATCCGACATAGAGCATGACTGTTATTGAGTCAAAAGGTATATTGTGCTTTGCTGATAGAGAAAAGCGTTGGTACTTGTCTGTGATTTTTGAAGCAGGTATATCAATCCATGATTGTCTGGCGATGACTCCATCTTTCATGAAATGAAGTCCGATATGGGCTTCTTGAGGCGCTCCATCTTTCGCAAACAATGCTGAAACAGTGACTGGAGTGTCTGCTGGTTGAGACAATGGAATTTTTTGATATATCCCTTTCCAGCGAGGAATAACAGTGTTATTCTCGCTAAACATATGTAAGCCTGGTCTGCCTTTATTAGACATAGAGTGAGCGAAATTATAAGCTAGTCCATTTACAGAGGCTCTGCTCCACTTGTTCTCCCCAGAAAGAAATGAGGCGTTTCTGATATAGTTTTTAGCTCCAATACTCACATTATCAAAAAGAGCTGTCCACTTGTACCTTGCAGGATCCTGACTGTCAGCCTCGTTAAAATCCGTCAGCGTACCTAAATAGCGCTTATTTGTGCTATCTGTTGTACTAAAACCATCACGACCATCAGCAGAGTTAGCCCACGCCCTGTGAAAATAAGGTGTACGCCCATCTGCTCCAGGCTTACCTGGAATACCTTGAGGGCCGTCCTTGCCGTTTTCTCCTTTTGGACCTTGCCATTTACTCCAGCGATAGTCAGCAGGATTTTTACTATCGGTTGCATTAAAATCAATATAGACTCCCACATAGGCCTTGTCAGTGTTGGTTTGGCTAAACCCTCCACCAGCAACGTTATCAGCATAAGCCATATGCGTGTACTGTGTACGACCGTCTGCCCCTTTTACTCCAGGAATGCCTTGGTCACCTTTTGGACCTTGCAAACCTTGAAGTCCTTGGAGTCCACGTTCCCCACGCTCGCCTTTTTCTCCTCTATCACCTTTAGGGCCTATTGCTCCCTGTGGTCCAGGGTCACCTTTAGCACCTTTTTGACCAGTTTCCCCCATTTTTGAAACAGAAAAACCTGTCTCTGAGGTGTTATCTGTATAGCTCCATGTGGTTCTTGTCCAAAGGTATTGGCCAGCTGGAACGCTAGGGATTTGAGATAACCACCCACTAGTTGGTGGAACAGTCCCCGATGTGGAGCTAGCATAAACTACGGTTGTTGCACGGATACCAACGCCATCCTTACCAGCAACACCGTCCCTACCAGTATTTCCGTCTCTACCAATCCTAGCCACTGAGTAACCAGTTTCAGAGGTGCTGTCTGTATAATTCCAGGTTGTTTTAGTCCAGAGATATTGCCCAGCTGGAATAATTGGGACAGAGTTTCCCCATCCAGAATCAGGGGCGTTAGCCCCTGATGTAGACGATGCGTAAGCGATGACAGTAGATTTTAAACCCACTCCATTCTTACCAGCGATCCCATCCCTACCTGGGTCTCCCTTGTCGCCCTTTTGGCCATTCTGACCATCGGATACATTTACTAGTGAGATTTCGTCAACTGCGACTTCTTCATTGTCTATGTAAGCTGCAACAGTCAATGTGATTACGCCAGAAATATCTCTACCTCTAGCGGTGTATGTCTGACCAGTTGTTACAATCCCATTTAGAGACCACCTCCATGAAACTCCAGCTATCAACTTACTGCCCTTGTAAAGTGTAGGAGTGATAATGCTTTCTCCAGTTTGATTTTTAAAAATGATACCATTGCTAGTAGATAGCTTGATGATGTAAGGTTTAGACTGCTCAAATAAGCGTTCAAGAGCCTCTTGTATTCCGTCCGATAACTGATTTTCAAAGGCTTTAAAGTTTGAAAAGATTGTTTTGTTACTTGCTGGATTTGAAAAGCTGATTTTCTGTTCAGTAACTCGCGCTTGAACTACCAGCAAGGGATTGAAACCATCATCATGAATTTTAACTGTATCTCCGATCTCAACATCTACAAAACCATCAACTTCATAAGTAATTGCTGGATAACAATGTTTTTTCAGTTCATTGTATGCTAAACGCCTTAATTCTTTAGGATTATCGGTATCATAGCTAAAATCTTTTCTTGTCCATTGATCATCAGCTGTACCGTGTGAGAATGTTGATGGATAGAGTTGCATTGAGATAGGTGCATAAAGGGACTCGTTGCGCTGGTAAAACTCACAAATACCGTCTTTGTTATACTTTTTCCAATCATCAAGGCCTCGGATAGTTACCACTTCCTCAACCTCTTCACCAGCTCCATTTTTAACACGTCTTTTACCTGTTGGACGGATTGTATTGAAAATGCCAGTCTTATCAACTTTTCTATTGATAGAATTGATGTTTTTGCCATATTTTAACTGTATATCATTTCTGATACGGCCTACACCTTGATGTGTATCATCGTTTTCATGATAGACATTGATAGCAAATTTCTTAATTGTACTGTCAGCGTTTAACTGTGTATCAAATTCAATCTCAGCATCAAAGCGTTTGGCTAGGCTTAATAGACGGGCTAGTTTGGTTTCTTTCCCCTCCCATTCAAGAGTACGTTTGTAATCTGAAATTTCATTAATGCCAATGGCAAGGTGAGTATAGTTTAATAGGTCCATGGCCTCACAATACTCAGCAAAGTTCATCTCCTTTGTAGCTTTATACGGATTGGCTACTTCGTTGATTAATTCAAGATTGAGATTTTCGCAATAACATTTGATTGTTTGCTCGTTTTCTTCAACCTGCATAACGTTGAAAATAAAGCTCTTGCCATGATATTTGAACGACACCCACGCTCTTTCATTAAGATGAGAATATGCTTTTTGTGTTGGAGTGTCTGACTTAATAGCCTTTTTAAATACAGTGAATTCAAAAGTGGATGATCCTGTTTGTAAACTTCTAGTCCAAATATCGTTGTAAAAATTAAGTGTGCTTTGCTTGCTGTTATCGACAAAAGCAACTTTTTGCAAATTTGCATCATGAATCGTTAATAGCATTATAGCCACCTCTCTTCAAATTCAATCGTTACCGTCGGATGTTTTTTGATGAAGCTAGAGAAATACATTTCTAATTTTGAATTACCTGGAGGGATAGATAGCCATTGTGAACCATCAACAACCTCCCCAGCTTTAGCGATGCCATCAATATAGACCGTATCATCTTCACTGTTGATTACAACATTTGAACCCATAGGATAACGATTTGGGATGTCACCCGTCATAGGTACAAAATCCTTACGGAACATCAACTCGTCTATATACATGTGTGATACCATAGGCTTGTCGTAATAAGCTCCTAGAGTGACATGAATTTTAGCTGATTTTTTGCCCTTAATTTCAGGGATAACAAAGTTGTAATTTGAGCCATTGTAATAAACCTGTACTGTGCTATCATTACGCTTAATCTCAAATTGCCCTCTATCTTTACTAAACGGATTTGAGACATTATCGGATGTACCTGTGAAATTTAGAAGTTTTAGAAAGTTATATTTACCTTTACCATCTGAACCAAAGATATTAAACTCGCATTCTTGTCCTTTAGAGCGCTTAAATGTCTCAACGCCATACAAGAATTGACCGCTTGTATCTGATACAGTTATTTTGATAAAGCCATATTGAGTTGCTGACTCTGCTTGAAAAACTTGCTTACAGAATAGATAGTCATTGAGTGAGCCGCTTTCACCTGCTGTATCTACTGGAATATCCCATGATAATCCTGTTGCATAGTTCCCGTAGCGACCTTGAATAGTTTGATCTCGTAGTCTGATGTGCTTCTTGTCCCACAATGTAGTCAATTCAGATGCCCCAGTCACTGTCTCACCGTTATCATTTGTGATAGCCCTATTTTTAACCGCTCGATTAAACGCATCTGAAATCCTATCACCTCTAAAATCCAGCAAAACCTCGGATTTTTTAACAATGCCAGCGTCAGTTTCCTCTCGATTTCCAACTTCAAAAGCTGAATTGTTATTGACAACTCCAATATATCCATTCTCAGCATTATGCTTAACTCGGATAATTGGAAAAGCCTCAACGGTTCCGTTGTTTACTAGGTCAAAAACCATTTTATCGGTTGCGCTCTGTGCATTTGCATCGCTATTGAAATTCTTATAAGCTGAGCTATGGGCTACACCGTCTGGAACAATGAATTTTATAGAACCAGTTGACCGTCGCCCGCTCGTCTCCTGCATCGAAATACTTTCAATCGGCATAGCCAGATAGTATTTGTCAGGCTCATCTGAGAAGATAAGTTTTTTAGCGCCGTCAACATTAAAAATACCCGCAAGCTTATGCTTGAGGGTATTTCTGTCTTTAGACCAGATGGAAAAGTCCACCTTGATATATTTTGCATCAATGTTTTGTTGCTGAATATTGACTCCGATTCTTGGTGCATAGTCGATAGAGATAGAGCGATTGTTCCCGATATCTCGTTGGATGTCATGAATTTCAATAAGATCTCGAAAATCAGTTTTATTGAAACGCATTGTCACTTCACTCATTCAAGTACTCCCTTCATTCTTAGTGTCATTCTTTCTCGCTCTTTCTGCTTCTTGGTTATAATATCCGTCACTATAGTGCTATCCATATAATTATTCGTGTCTTTGTTAAGGATAGCAGTAAGGATTTTTTCTAAACTTGCTCTCAGAATCCTCATCTCAGACACGACTTTATCTGTATCTTGCCCATTTTGGACGCTAGTAGTCTGAATTGTGATATTACGTTGCGCTTCTTCCATTTCACGGAGGAATTTCGCATCGCTCGGAATCCCGATACCAGAAGCGTATTTCGGAACACCCATCTCACGCATCAAACGTCTAGTCTTATCAGCTCGCAAGACCTTAGAACCTTTTGGAAGAGGGAGCAAGACATCTCTACCTTGAGGGATGAAACTACGACCATTTGGCAGAGTGACCATTTCCTTATAGTTGCTGTTCCGTTGGTCATTGACGATAGCAAGTCCACCCGGGTGATAGTTAGTCCCGTGGGCATGCTTGCTCGCAAAGATATTCGTAAAGAAATTACCAGTCACACTATCAATCCAGCTCTTAATACCTGAAAGAACACCAGAAGCATTGTCTCGAGCACTAATAGTAACGGTTTTGTCCTGAATGCCATTCACACCCGTTTTAACCTCACTAACAGTGCTATTAGTACCATTCTTAGCAAGGATATTCACTGGATCGTACTGCTTGATAGCATTGATAGCACCGCTCGTCTCGTTTCGCACACCTCCCGTTTGATCAGCAGCAAACAGGTTGATAGGAGCTTCTTGTTTTGGTGAATTAACACTCAAAATAGCACTTCCAACAGCTGCGCTCGTATTATCTACAGCATCCAAAGATTTTGTTTCGGCTGATGCAAAATTCCATGCTGTAATCTTATCGATAGATAACTGGCCATTATTCAAAACATTCGTAGGATCTGCCTTCAAATCTTTTGTGAACGGAGTTGTAGCATTCCAGGTTGTCAAAGTATCAGTTGAGCGAGCGACTGCTTTTCGGACGCTTTCATCATTAGCCAGCAACTCCTTCTGTTTTGGTTTCAGAGCTTCATAATTAGACAGAGCCTTTGAGGCTTCCTCCGCCTTGTTCATGATGTCTGTATTCTTCATGAGGAGTTCTTTGACTTCGGCTGGCATACTGTTCCATGTTTTAAGATGGGTTTCACTATCAAAGATGGCTTGTAACCCAGCTTGGTTCTTGACGATTACTTGTTTCTCTTCGAGGGTCATGTCTTTCCATTTACCAGATTCGACAAGAGCCTCAGCGATAGTCACACGAGCGTTTGAGTTGATATCCGCAGTTTTAGCAATGAACTGCAATTGTTCCCAACCTTCCGCAGATTTAGCAGCCTCTCCGATGACTTCCTTAACATTGGATTTTACTTGGAAATTCCCATTCTTATCAATGTTACCGACCAACAACGACCAGGCATCGTTAGCCTCTTTCACTTCCTTGCTCATCTCACTAGTATAGTTAGCAAGAATACTATGCGAATTACCTACCTTTTGAGAAGCTTCAGCAGCTTTCTTCCCGATTTCTTCATAGGAAAGGCCGTATTCTTCCAGAACTTTCTTGGCTTCTTCCCAATAGTTCCAACTTTGGCCAGTTCGAGCTTTCACCTTATCATCAAGATTTCGCATGACTTGATAATACTTACTTCCCAAAGCTTCCATCGTTTGAGTGTGGTTTGCTTCTAGAGTTTGCATTTTCTTGTTGTAAGTTTCTTGATCGATAGCTTTTCCATCAAGCAACTCTTTCAACTCACTCTTTGAGTTCTCGTAGAGTTTCTTTTCCTCATCAAGCGCTTGTTTCAAAACATCTTTAGTATGCTTCAATTGCGTTTCATTCAGACTTCTGACATCGCCATTCAAAGCTTGTAAAGCTGCCTTCTGTTGCTCAGCTGACAAGTCCATCATCGAGAGTTTTGCCTTAATCATCTCATTCTGATTGTTCAGGATGATTTCTTTCTCCTCTTGAGAGAACTTGCTTGCATCACCATTATGTCGCTGATAAATCTCATTAATTTGATTCATCATAGCCTCAGTGTTAGATACTACTTGGCCATTTCTTTCCTTGGCTTTTGCAATATCGTCCTCACTAAGACCCCACTTAGCCCCCAACTCTTCCATTCGTTTGTTGGTTTTATCCGCAGCAGCAGCAATCTCTTCATATAGCTTTTTAAAGGCTCCAGAGACTTTCTCAGCACTTCCTGCTGTACTTCCAAAGTTTGCGACGGCTATGCTGGTTTCATCGACCGTTTTTTGGAAGTTTCGCAATTCTTCACGCTGAACATCATCTAATGTAGAGCCAAATTCCTCCGCTTTGATACGAGCCTTGTCTTTCTCGTTAGCTAGATAGGCTAGACCACCAGCCAGCAGAACCGTACCTCCGACTAAAAGCCCAACAGGACTCGTTAATCCAGCCAAAGCTGTCTTGAGTAGCCCAGTTTTCCCTGCAGTCTCAGCTACCTGAGTTCCTAGCTCAGCCGCTTCCGTACCCGCTTTTCCAAGACTTAACCCCTTAGAAAACAGACTCGCAACCTTACTACCACCTTTAAAGAGATAGCCTAATCCTGTTGATGCATTCCCCAACATATTCAGCAATGGATACCCCAAAGCTAAGAAACCACCAAAACCAAGTACTAACTTCTGTGTACTTTCGGGTGCCTTATCTAGCCATTCAATAAACTCATTTGCCTTTTCAAGTAGAGGCGTGAGTAGAGGCAAGAGTTTCTGACCGATATTGATTTGAAGCACTTCCAGACTGGACTTGAATCGCTCTACTCCATTTTTAGATGATTTAGATAACTCATCCGCCAATTTCTTAGTATATCCACGAGCGTTTTCAGTTTCTTTAGTAAGTTTACGTAGCGCATCTCCTCCTTGGTTGATAAGGGCATTCATCCCAGTTTGAGCTTCAACACCAAAGGCACGAGCAATAGCAGACGATTTCTCAGCATCTGTCCACCCTTTTGTTGATTCCTTGATGCGATCAATGATATCTGGCAACTTCAATGCACCGGACTGGAATTCTTCCACAGTAAAACCAAGCTCTTTCATTGCTGCAGCATTGGATTTAGAAGGCTTGAGCAATTTAGAAAGCGCACCACGTAAAGCTGTACCAGCCTTTTCCCCAGCGATACCATTATCAGAAAGAAGACCGATAGCTGCAGACGTTTCTTCGATAGACATCCCTAAAGAGTGAGCTACAGGACCTATATACTCCATAGCTAGCCCCATATCTGAAAAGCCCGCCGATGTCTTATTGGCCACATAAGTCAAGCTATCTGTAACACGGTTCGTATCTTTAGCCTCTAGCCCAAACTGACGCAAGATGTTAGTCGAAGCATTCATTACCACGTTAAAATCATCCCCCGATGCCTTAGCAGCATCTAATATAGCAGGCATAGCAGCAATAGTCTGATTAGCATCAAACCCTTTTTTGATGATTTCCTGCATCCCCTCATTGATCGAGGATGTTGAAATACCATACTGCTTCGCCCAACCTTTCGAACTCTCACCCAATTTTTGTGTAGTACTATTCAGTTCATCCGCAGTTGGGATGGTATCTGCTAGGAGCGACTTGGTCGTATTCATTTGACTTTCAAAGTCTATAGCTTTCTTGGTTGACAAAGCAAAGCCAGCAGTAAGAGCTGTCGATACAGGCTTCATAGCATCTCCCATTTCACGGAGTTTTTCGCCACCCCTCTTAAAGGTATCTCCTAGCTTGTCCATTTTCCCAGCCCAGCTATTTTCGCGACCAACATCTTTCAAAGCTTTTTCAACTCCACGTAGCTGGTTTTCCATTGCTGCCAACTTAGCATTCTCACGCTGAATATCAGCAGCAGCTTTATCAAAGTTAGCTGTTCCAGGGTCGAGTTTATCAAAACTTTTCTTCATCTCATCCAAAACTTTACGTTGTGAATCAATAGCCTGCCCTAAAGTCTTGTATTTAGCTTGAAGTAAGCTAGCATTTTTTTCATTTCCTTTTAAAGTACTATCCAAAGAACGGACATTGCTTTGAAAGTACTTTACAGCGTTTTTTGCACCATTCAGAGTAGGGTTGAACTTTGACACGTCCAGCCCTAGCTCGATATACATCTGACCTAACGGCGTACCGCTTGCCATATTGTTCTCCTTCCTAACTTCTCAGGTAAAAGAAAAAAGCCCTTGCGGACTTTTCTTATTTTTATTTCTTATAATCATTAAAAGCCATAGACATCATTGCCCATATAAAAACACCTAGGAGGCCATATCCATATAAAGGCAAAGAAGCGATGATGAATGGCGACAATAATATCTGCCCAATCGTATTTCCAAAGTTCGTACAAACACAGTAAATACCAAAACAGATGTATATTACAAAAGTCAATGTCCAAAATAGACATCGTCTGCGATTTCGTTCTACCATCTTCATCCCACTCACCTCCTTACCCTTATTATATGCCTATTGAAGTGTTTTGTAAAGCCTTTGCATCAGATAAGCTGGAGAAAGTCAGCAAGATCCATGACTTCCTCAGTTTTAGCAGATTCAGTTTCACCAAGAACGCCCATCAGGTCCTCCCAACTCGTATCCATAACATCACGGATACTCATACCATAGGGACCCTCAGTAGCTTGCTTGACAAACCCATAAAACCGTTTCAGTGCTTCACTTGGCTTTATTTTTTCTCCTTTGGGTCAACATCACCCACCAGATGAGAGTAGATGTCTGCAAATACTGCAAAAATATCTGCCATGTCCGTGAATTTCAAAAGCTCTTCCACTTCCAAATCTTCAAACAGTGAAGCGATAAATTCTAATTGCTTGTCTAATTTCTCTACCTCTGACGTATCAGATGATAGTGCTTCATTAAGGATCAGATAGTCACGATAGTCCTTAGTAGTGATTTCCTTACTAGTTTTTTGAACATCTTGACCTTTTTCATTTTTAATTAAAAATTTAACCTTAGCCATTTACTTTCCTTTCTAGAAAAAAGATAAAAAGAGAGCTTGCGCCCTCTCCCTACACTGCAGCAACCATTTTAAGTTGACCTTTGAATTTCTTGAGCTTGGTTTCATCCTTACCAATATATTTCACATAGTAAAGACCATTTGTTTCAGTATTGTCGCTTGCGATAGCAGCAAAGCTCAAGCTGTCATCTGGAAGTTCTTCTTGCTTATCTTTAAGCGTTTCAAGCTCTTCAGCATCCATTGAAAACTGACCTTTAAAGAACCCGACTTGTGCTTGAGTCCCATTTGCAGTCTTAGATTCAAGCATAACAGCGCAGAATGGAGCAACTGTGTCTGCACCAATACCAATGATTTCATCTTTGACTTGGTGTCCGAGAATTTTAGCGAGTACTGTCGAAGGAATATCAACCGCAGTCATTTCCATCTTCACATCTCCAACGCCACGATTGGATACGTGATAAGCAATATCGCTCCCATACGTTTTAACTGGATCACTTGCAAGACCAGAAATTTTAGCAGTACGAGTTGCACCTTCTCCCGTCTTACCTTCGATTACGAAAAGGTTTTGTCCGAGCGTTGGAGTAGCATTACCATCCAACACACGAATTGTCATACGTTTAAAACCAACTAATGCCATTTATAGCACCTCTTTCTTTAATTTAGTATTCTTCGTATAGAGAGCTCTGACCCTTGTAGGTCCGAGCATCTACATAGCGCTTGATGTCAGGAATCCATTGTTCCAGACCACCTTCAGTCTGATAAAATCCCTGATTTTCCATTATTTTTTCAATTCTTCCTTGGAGTTTCTTACACTCCACTCGATCAGTAGACTCTACATTGATTTGATAGAGAAAAGTCTTAGCCAGACTAGTATTGCTCCCATGAGCCGTCTGCATCGGAGGACCGACAGGGATAATGACAATACTTGTTTCATCATCTCCCAAGGTCTCAGGACGTTCAAATGACTTGATACTAATACCAGATAAAGACTCATCTTCTTCCAAAGCGTTGTAGAGTTCAGTTAATTTGTCCTTAATCATTACAAAAACTCCTGTTTTAATTTCATGCCGACTTTAGATTTGAAGACTGGTTTGCTGCCTTCAAAAAAGCGACGCATAATACCGAAACCACGAGGATGTCCATTCTTTGCGTATCCAAATTCATTTAAGTGAATAAGAGTCCAACGAGGACTTTTGAAACCTAATTTAACCATTGGAACACCACTAGCAGTACCTGTCACATTTCCATGAACAACCGCACCAACCGTCTTCCCAGTGTCAGCGTACATCGCCATAGCCCGTTTGAAAGTAGGCTCAAACTCCTCAACCGTCTCCTTCAAAGTCTTGTTGACCTTTCTACGAACCACTGGCTCACCTAAACGAGCCTCGATATTCCTCAAAACATCATCAAATCCTTTTAGATTAGCTCCACTAGACATCACGACCACCTCCGATAATAACTATCAAAAAGTCCCGATTATGATAATCGGGACGTACATCGATGATTTGCCATTTTTTACCTTTTAGGCGCAAATCCTCAACTTCGACAAAGTGGCGATTGTCAGGTTGGTAATCATCCAAAGGATCACGAATTTTCAAAGTCATCTTAGCTTTCAATGCTTTTCCAGTCGCAATCTCAATATCTTTGAAACTAGGTGAGTAAACTTGGCCCATCGTATAAAAAGCCTTCTTGTAACTCACATCACGGCCATCAACCCCCTCTTTAACTTTAGAAGTATAGAAAGTCAGGGGAGTCCTCAAGTCTCCGTTTTGAGACTCAGGCTTCTTGTAACGATAGCTAGGACGATTAGTATAATGAGACATCAGGCGTTGTTACTTCTGTAGTTTTTTCTTCCCATTCAACAAAGTCAGGCAGCGCTTCGTTGATTTCATCAAAGCGCTCTTTTGACGCTTCAAATTCTTGACCAATGGAACGAAATACCCCTTCTTTGAGGTCGTAAAAGCCTTTTAAAACCTTAATCATGTTTTTCCTCCGGTTTGTAATTTTCTAGTGACAATGCCATCAAATCCCCTTGAAAGTTCCCATAGAAAAATTCAACTTGGTCATTGTAGGCATATCGAGCACGTTCTAAAATAAGCTCCCTCACTCGTGGATCAGTAGTGTCCTTACTACCGACCAGATTGAGGATGGCTGACTCAGAACTTTCCAACATACGGGAGAGGTTATTATCCTCTCCAGTATGAAAAATCCTCATCCGCTCCTTGAAAGATTTAAGGAGTGGATGAAGTTGTTCTTCTGGAGTCATGGTTCAACTCCTAGATTAGGCTTGAGGAAGTTGTAGAGTCCAGACTGCTGCAGTCTTTTCATCGTGAGCCTTACCATAAGCAAATTGCTTAGCAGTGTAGAGGTTCAAATCTTCCAAAGCATAGGTTTCTGTGTAGCGACCGAATGAAATACCGCCACCGACAAAGGCATCATAACGACCTTTGACAAATGTAGTGACTTTACCAGCAGTCTGCGCCACGGATTCAACCAAGATAAGGTTAAATGGCATCGCAGTGATATAAACTCCTTGAGCATTCAACGAAGTGTATTGTTTCTTTACATCCCAAGCATCGGCTGGGTTAACAACCATCACAAGATTTCCTTCTACTGCAACTGGAGTTTTTCCGTCCGATTTCACAGAGTGATGTTTGTAAACCTTTGTCAATTCTTTAACTACGGTAGCCGAGTCAGCAAAAGTCAACTTAGTTGTTTCAGCTGTTTTTTCAGCATAAGTTGTCTTTTCGTCTGCAACAGTACCTGTAAGAGTACGAGAGAGGCCGATAGGTTTATTGTCGCCGTCACCGTTCAAGTAAGCAGCTTCCAATGCAGCTGCAAATGCCTCGGTAATCTGAGCGGAAACGAATTTCTGTAACCAAGCAGGACCGAACTTTTCAGAGTCTTTTGGAATTACAACAAAAGCAGTCAACTTAGACTGAATAGCTTCTTCATCGCTGAATTCTTGTTTAAGTTGTCCTTGGATTTCGGCATTGATTTTACCCCAAACCGCTTGACCAGTTTGAGTTGATTTAAGGAATTTCAAACGGATGCCTGCATTACGCAAGCCGATATGTTGAAGGAGTGGACGTGCCATAACCATATCTTCAAAGATACGGTCAATTGTTTCTTGAGGGAAGAGTTTTTCAATCCCTTTAGGTGCAGTTTTTTCAATGTTATTGAAGAACTCACGAGCTTCAGCAGTCAGCTTAGCATCGTATGGATTCAAAGCTGAAACTTCTTCACGAGCAGCATTACGAGCTTGAGCCATCATTTCATTGCTCATAGATTCAAGCATTTCGTTGTATAGCTTCGCTTGTTCTTCTTGAGGTGCACCATTTGCAACGGCATCCATAAATGCCTGACGTTGTTTTTCAAATTGATTAGATAATGTCATTGTCATTCTGTTTTTTCCTTTCTTAAAACATAAAAAGACCGAACCCTTTTGGGACAGTCTTGTCTGTATTTTCAGTTTGTTTTTCTGGTAGTTTAGCTTCTAGCTTTTCAGCCACCAACTCTGCGATTTTATCAATGTCAGGGGTCATGGCCGACCTCATCTTCTCAATAAAATCACTTGGAATCATAGGAGTTTCACTCGCAACCAAAGTCGGAGCGACATCGTTTGTAAACATAATCTTGTCTACAAATCCATGATTCAAAGCTGATTCAGCATCAAACCAAGTAGTCTTGTTCATCAATCCAAGCAAATCATCAAGAGCCTTACCAGTCTTATGGACATAAGCGCTAGCAATAGACTTGTTAAACCCTTCTAGTACCCCAACCTCATGAAGTAGGGTGTTATGGTCTCCATTTACTTGCGTTGAAACATTGTGGATCATGATTTGGGCAGTCGGACTGATTTCAACCGTATCTCCTGCCATTGCAATCACGCTTGCTGCGCTTGCAGCAATACCGACAATCTTCACGGTCACATCACCAGGATACGAGCGTAGAGCAGTATAGATTTCACTACCAGCATAAACATCACCTCCACCAGAATTGATATGAACCTCAATCGGTTCACCACTATCAGGAAGGACGATATCTTTCGGAGCGGTTGCGTCCCACTCAAGCCAATCGTAAAGCCATCTGTCATTATTTGATACAATCGTACCCTTAATCGGAATTACTTTCATCTTCTTTCTTACCTCCTTTCTCTATTTGCTCACCAATTTGATAGTTTTTGGTGATGAGAGGTTTATCCCCCCATGGAACGGCTTCTAAACCAAGCTCAGCACGAACTTCATTAATCAACATTGAGCCAGACGAAATAAGTTTATCAATGCTCTCAGCAAGTGCAAATTTATCTCTTTGACCTTCTCCTACGATGACAAAGCGGCTTAAATCGTCATATCTTCTTCTTGTTAGCAATGAAAAATTTAAACCATCACTCATCTTCTTAACAAGAGACTGAAAACAATAACTATTGAACATTTTTTGACTATTCTCTAGATTAGCCATGTCACCATGTAGCAAAGCTGTTGGAATACCCAATATATCAGCAACTTCATCATCAAACTGTCTTCTGAGTTTTTTTAATTCTTCAACAGATATATTTGAAGTTCCTGTAGTGTTGGTTAACTCGCTGTATTCCATTCCGTCCTGAGATGGAACAATCGCAATCGTTTTGGTGCTAAATGACTTAAAAAGTCCATCAGCATAGGCTTGAAGTTTTTCACGCATTTTATCATTGAAACTCCCGTTTGTTCTCGTACTAAGAGTTCCCCTGATTTGATTCGTTCTCGCCAAAGCTTCGACTAAACGAGTATGAAGTTTCTCATAGTCTGAAAATAAATCAGATACATACTCTTGCAATCGATTATTGTTATATTGCAAGAAAATCACTTCACTCATCCTAAACCTTTTTTCAAAAGTATAGCCCCTACAAGATACATACTCAAATACATCGTCATAAACAGCATATTTAGTTCGTGTAAAAGCATCTGCCACAAGCAATTGATCATCATCTGTGAGAAAAATTAGAACTTCGTTCCTAGTAATCAAACGATAAACAACTTTTTGCCAAAATTCAGAAGCTGACTCGTTTTTATTTGGTCTAACATTTAACAAGTAATCCCAGTCAGATTTTTTTGTCTTTCCCTTTTCAAGATACTTAAACTCTGACCTAGAAAAAATCCGAGCAACAAACTCTGCCGACTTATCGACAGCCAGACTTTTTAACTGTAGATTCCCAAATATTCGCTCCAGCTCTTCAAATTCAAAGCTAGCAATTGGTGTTTCACGTTTAAATAAATTCAGCAATCCCAAGGTTCGTCCTCCTTTCTTTTAATTTTTGCCGACCACCCACCCAAAATTAAAAGCACCCTTTCGAGTGCTTATATTAGGCTACTTCTGCTAATAGTTTTTCCATGAAATAGACTTGACCTTTTCCAGTAATTTTTGTGGTTTTACTGATACGAATCGTTCCATTAGGTTCATGGTGTGTTCGTTCTTTAATTTCAAACAATCCCCTATCCATACTACGCTGAGTTGGCATATTCCAAGAGTCTCCTTTTCGGTTAATTAGAAATCCATTTTCACGTAGCCAAATGAATAAACGATTCTGACCAATTTCCAGACCATTCTGACGGAGCAACTTAGCAAAGTCACCAATCAAAATAGATGTCTGACTAGCCGACACGGCATTGGCAAAGAGGACTTTTGGCTTGTCTGCTTCCACCTGAGCTTCCAGTTTATGGATTTTATTATCCGCAATCTTCAAAGCACGAGCCATAATCTTTTCAGGACTATTAAAGTCTTTCTCGACTTGAATAAAGTACTCACGTACCTCATATCCTTTTGGAGTTTTAGACATCATAGCAAGATGTTCAGCCATCCGTAATGTCACCGCATAATCTTGAATTTCTTTAAGGCCACCATATTGATTTTGCTGTGTAGTTGTAACTACGCAGCTAAAATCCTCTCCTTCCTGAAACATTTTGAAATTTTGTTCCACCCACTGACTAAAGCGAGTTTTAACTTCTAGTGTTTTGTGTAACTGTCTTGCAGAAACCACTGCATTATCATCTTTTAACTCAATTGTAATAAGTTGATTCATTTTATTTCTCCTTTAATATAATTATCAATAATAGTACGATGCTCATCTTTAAGACTATCTAGCCTGTACATGATAAGGTTCAATACAGCGAATTGTGAACTATGTTGAGCAATAAAATCATATAATTCACACTGACTATCCCAATCTGGCTCTTTCGCTAGCCAATTATGAATCAAATCCATACTCTCACGGATTTCTTCAACATAGTTTAGTAAATCTTCGTAACTGTCTAAAAGTTCAATTTTTGCCATTATAAAAACTCCTTTGCGGTATGACAAAGAAGCTCTTTTCTGATATAATGATTTCAGAAAGAGTTTCTTTCGAGCGATAACGTATAGTCACAACTTTGGCGAGGAGGGACTATACGTTATTTATTTTTTTCAAGACCTAAAACTAATTTTATGCCTTTTCTAACCACTTCTGTACGAGTGGTCTTTTTTTGTAAGCAATAGTCTTCCAAATGTTTATTCAACTCTGAGTCAATTCTTGCTTTAACTTCGACATTCAACGGTTTTTCGCTTTTCGGTCTTCCGGTTCGTGGACTCATTTCATCACCTACTTTCTGTGCCACAAAAATATATTACAACTTGTGCCACAAAAAGTCAAGAGGTTTTTTGAAAAAAATTAAAAATAAGAAAAGCACTTAGATTGCTCTAGGTGCTTAAGACTACTATCTAGTGTAGATTTTAGGAACAACTGCATATTTTATTTCTTTACCTCGTTTTAGGCTTACCTTAGATATTCTTACATACCCCTCTGTTCTATACTTAGACGGTTCCATATAATGGATAAGTTGATTTGCTAACTCCCTAGGTACATAACCAACAAAATAACCTTCAACTATTACTTTTATCGCATTACCATGATAAGGATTATCTGGTTCTGGTTTAAATTGAAAATTATTTGTTTTAACCGTTTCTAAATGATCTAAATCTTTTTGCAACTTATAAAAAGGAATTTCTCCAGAATCTCGATAAAAAGTTCCTACAACAGTAAATCTTCGTTTCCAAACAAGACCGCTATCAATTTCTTTATCCGTAAACTCTTGATGATTATCATTTTTTTTACCTGAATCAGATTTTTGTTTTTTATCTTCCTCTGACCACTTTTGTTTCGTTTTCTCTACTTCACATGCCAAGTCTGTACAACGTTGTTCCAACCAACTAACTCTCTCGCTTTTTTGATTAGAAGCACCAATTATTCCTAAGATGGACAGAAAAGCTAATATAAAACCAAAGAATTTAACAAAAAAACCAGAAAGTATAAAAATCATAAAAATACTTATAAAAAGAAAAATCACTGAAATCATCTGACCAGGAGTCATACCTGATTTTAAATTATCAATTTCCTTATTTGCTTTAGCTATTTCATTCTCCAATTCAAGTAATTGTTCTTGTCTGTTCATGAGTCCATATCCTAATCCTATTAGCAAAATAATATTGCACTTAATATGAGAATTAGTATATCAAAAAACAGAGCTACATTCAATTACAATAATGTCATTGCCTAAAACTCCCAATCCTCTAGCATGTCTAGGAATTCCCCGACATTAGACTCTTGCACCAGCTCACGCTTGTAGAGAGCAGCTATCAAAGCATGGAACCCATCTGTCTTTCTTCTGACGGGCTCTTTCTTCAAGAAACGCTTATTGCCATCCTTATCCTCTTTGACGTAGGTATTATCCGTATACCAAATCATAGAGTTGTCATTTTCAAAGATAAATCGCTCATTAGCAAATCCGTCTTCGATAATTGGCGCAACCTTCGATTGAATTGCCCCAGGATTGCGCAAGAACTCATATTCAAAGCCAGCCTCTTCTAAAAGAGGTTTCAACAAGTCCATTCTGAAACCATCGGCACAGACTAGCTCTATTTGATATTCTCGACTCCATTCATTCAATTTTTCAACCAATAAACGAGGGTCAATACTAGGACCGTCCACAATCGTAAACAGACCTCTTTCTGCCCATTCCTGGATAGGAGCTTTTAGTTTGAAAGCTTTCAAAAATGCTTTACGAGCAAATGAATGTTGCTTCCAGATAAATTCATCCCCATTCTTAAATAGCAATCCCACACTCGCAAAGTCTCGAATACTAGCATAGTCAAAACCTGCAACACATGAGCGCCCCTTTAAGTCGATACCAGGAGACCGTAGACAAGCTAGTAACTTATCCCGAGAGGTGACATCTTTCTCAAGGTCAACTTCAGGAAGATTCATCCGTTTTGTCATGAACTCCTGACGGCCAGACGGCTCCAACTCAAGGTCATCATAGTCAGCCTTGGTTCTTGCAAGCAACCTCTTAGCGTAAGGAGTGCTTTCATCCAACATCGGATTTGCCTTTGGCCAGTTCTTCATATCATCCACCTCATCCGCACTGTCTAGCTTGCAGATGAAAGGAAAGAGCCTGAAATCATCAACCTCTCCATTCAAGATTTGCATAGCCTTCTCTATCAACTTGTCATAAAATCCCTCACGCACATATCCATTCGTCCCGTTGTAGAATGTTCTAGCATGAGCAATCTTACCAAGGCCAGACCGTTGGACCTTCACTGCCTTATCATCTTCAAACTGGTGAATCTCATCAAACTCAAGACAGCCATCTCGAGCAGAGTCCATAGTCTTCGGATTATTTGTGCGAAAAGAAAAGACCGAGTTGTTCGCTCGACCTGTAATAGACATTTTAGTTAGATAGAAATGGTCCTCAAGACCTCGCCTTTGAATAGTCTCATAGACCTCCTCAAACGAAACCTTACCTTGTTTCTCAGAGTTAGCGGTGATAGTCACGTCATAATCTCTGATAGGGTAGATGGGACTGATAAAGAACGAGGATCTAGCAGACATGAAACCATTCTTACCACCTCCACGAGAAAGAGTGTATAGATACTCGTCAAAGTGTGGCTCCCCGTCCTCTTTCCTAAAAAGAAAAATAAACGGAATTAAGAAAAGCTGGTACTTCGCCAAAGGGAAAAAATTCTTTTCCGCAAAACGAATGAACTTGTCAATTAAGTCATTATCAAAATACAAATCATCACGAGGATAGATTTTCTCCTTGATGATTTTAAACAGTAGCTTTCTTTCTTTGTTGACGACGATTTCTCCACTCTCGGCCATTTTGATGTAGTCATCAATCAGCGGATGAGAAATCATAACAGGTCACTTCCAGACGTCGGTTTCTCAACAGGCGAGTTTTCCACCTCAAAATCAAACGACCGCTCAATCGCCAAAAGCTGATTGCTTGTTGTGTTGATTTCCTTGATGAGAGAATTCGCTTTTTGGAATCTTTGTTGCCCGTTGTGAACTGTGATGACCAATCCGTCTTCATGAAGTTTAGCTTTCAGCTCATACAGCAATCTGACAAGATAAAGATATCGATTCACTTTTTCGTACTGGATCGCATCCTTTTTTCTAGGACTAAAGTAGCCGATTTTAGAAAGTAGCTGATTTTCTAATTCTTTTATATTTTTTTCTGAGTATTCTTCCATTACCCCCCACCCCCTTTAATTTTTTGTTAAAAATTTGGACAGTCGAGTGCAGACCGCTTACCGACATATTTGAAAATTTCCGATTTTTTTGACCGGGGGTATTTAAGATTTGTTCACCTAACCCCACCATTCATCTTTTCTGAAATTTCTGTCATTCTTATCAAAGCGATCATGTCTCTTATTATGACATGCTTTGCACAATGTTCGTAGATTATCAATATCAAGTGCAAACTCTGGATAGAACTCTAGCTCCTTGATGTGGTCAACCTCTAGGTTCTCTCTCGTGACTTTGCCTTCGTCTTTGCACCAAACGCATTCGTTGTGATCACGTTCAAGTACTAACTTACGAAGCGCTCTCCATTCACTGGAATTGTAAAACTGGTTGCGCTCTTCTCGAGTTGAAACTTCGATCATTCGATTATTGATGTCGATGCTTTGAGCTCGAATTTATTTAGCTTGTCAATGCAATTGTTCAAGTGTTCGATTGCTTCACAACATTCTTGAGTCAATTCTTTTAATTCTGAGCAATTTTCAATTTCGACTCCAACTACAATCTTTCCTAATGGTTTTTGGTTGGTTGTTCCTTTATTAGATAGTCTTTTAAAAGTGCCTTTCATAACTATGTAAACTCCTTTGTTTTTACCCTATCAATTCATTGTTTTACATATTCTAATGAATTCGCTACATGAGTTTTAACTCAGATTTATCAAGCGTTTATCTTGCATGCTTGAAATGAAATCATCATAACCTCAAAATAATGAATTGATGTTAAAATAAAAAAATTAAAAGCCTTGAAACTTCGTCATGGCTCTGTCTTGTGAATCTTGGTTTTTGCCGATATATCGTAGTGAAATACTCTGGCTTGAATGGTTCAGTAGATCCATTATCAGAGCAACATCCTTTGTTTGCTCATACATGAATAAACCAAAGGTCTTTCTCATTGAGTGAGTCGCTATATTTTCCAGACCAACTTCTTCAGCAGCTCTTTTGATAATCTTGTAAGCTGTGTTAGGTTTGATATGCTGATGTTTTCCGTTCCTGCTTGGAAAGAGGAAATCTTCATCTTTTTTGTCTTTGATGTACTGCCTCATTGCATTCTTGAATTTCTTCGGCATCTTTCGTTTAGTTGGCTTGTCTGTCTTTTCATCGACGATTTGGACATGCCAGCCTTTAACGTGCTTTACTTTCAGTTTAACAATATCACCAATACGAAAACCCAGATTAACACCAGACAAGAAGAGCATGAGGTTGCGTTGTCTATCTGACTCTTTGACTGCGCTATGCAACGTCAGCCATTCAATCATAAGCTGAACATCATCTCTATTTCTGATTGGTTCAACAACTACCACATATCCTCACCTCCTTTTTAGTGCACAAAAAAAGCAGAGGTTTCCTCTCTGCTATTCTTCATGATACTAATTTAGCACATTAAAATTATCATTTGCTATCATTCTTATCATACATTTTAGATAATTTTAGTAACGCTTTATGTTTTGCTCGCTGGATAGTTGCAGGGCTACAATTTAGTTTAATTTGAACCTCTTTCCAAGACAATCCGTCAATATACAATAATCGCATCACGATGTTTTCCACTGGATCATCGAGCGACTCAATCGCTTGAACGAGTTCGTCACGTTCGTGGTACATTTGTTTGATTTCTTCATATAGCTGATCTGACTTATCAATGATCAACACATTCAATTCTTCAGTTTGATTCTTGTTGCTTTTTGATTTCGGCATTCTATCGAACTGCTGCCCTCGTAAAATGCCTGACTTCAAGCTGATGATTTCCTGATGCTTTGACTTCGCTTTGATATCGATATAAGGCAGAGCCTTCAATCTTTTTTTGATGTCTATTGCCAAACCTTACCTCCTGATGTATTTTTACGCAATTGATAATATTTTACTCATGATTAGTAATCACGCTGCCTGCGCCATTGACAGTAACCCAACCATGCTTTTCTCTGGCTTCTGCTTCCTTCATGCGGATAAGGTTATCTGTGATTGAGTCTGACTTCGCTTTGTTAGCTTTGGCTTCACCCTCTGCTTTGATGATACCGGCATCCGCTTCAGCTTGAGCTTGAACTTTCTTGGTGTCGGCTTCAACCTTAGCTTTTTCTTGTTCTTGTTTAGCTGTATCAATCTCCTTCTGTTTTACAGACTCATTTTTAATCGCCTGCTCGATCTCATCTCCTGCATCCTGATCGGTTATCGTAAAGGAAACGAACTCCAAGTCATAAGACTCAAATTTCTCTTTTAATGCTTTATCAATAGCCTCATAGACTTCTGTCCTCTTATTTCCAAGAATATCGTAGATATCATAATTACCTGTAACAGACTCAATCGCTCGCTGGACTGCTGGAGATACTACACTATCATTGACTGTTTCCAATGTAGTGTAGTTAGAGAATACCGTCATGGCTTTTTCCTTGTTGACACGATATTTTACGTCAATGTTAGTATTCAGCCATTGCCCATCTTTTGTCTGAGTTGTAATTTTCTCCATTGTTTTTGTTTGAACTGATGTTGATAGAGTATACACCGTGTCAATGAAAGGCATTTTCAGATGATAGCCTGTTTGCAAGGTGCTTTCTTGTACTCCTCCAATTGCACTAACCTTTACACCGACTGTGTTAGCTGGGATGCGCTTCAAAGCAGTCACCCGAAAAATCCCAAGCGAGGCAATAGCTGCAATTGTAATGATTCCACCTTTTGCAAGTTTCGTAAGTTTAGTTTTTCCTGTCTCGTGATTGTATTGTGTAAACATTGTTTTTACTCCTTTTTTTAAATAATTTTCCCTTCAAATATCAGAGTGATTGTCCCTGTTCCGTCTTTATTCTTAGATACCAGAGCGCTACAATCTGAACCAAACTCAACTCCTTCAATTGTGACGCTGCGCTTCACTCTGTCAACATTGATTATAGAGTCATTTGATGTTTTGATTCTCATGTTCCATCTCCTCGTTGAATTTCCAAGCTTCATACATTATCAAATCTAATTCATTTTCATGAATATTTCCTATAATTTGACATTTCTCCCAAAGAAATTCTTCGAAAGGTGAGTATGTTGCAGGTGAGACATTGAGATATGATAAATAGAATCCAACCTCTGTGGCCTCTGTATCAGCATCTTCAAAATAAGTATATTTCCCGAAAGATACAATACTTGCATGAGCATTTGTAATTAGAATATCTCCTTCGAATATCTCATTTCCTGCTTTATCTTCAATACCTGTTGATAACATTAACTCAAGATTTTCATCGTCAAAGTGTTCGAAAGTGAATTCCGATTTAATCTTTTCCCATGCAATCATGTTTTTTTCCGTCTTATTCCACGCTCTGTATCTTTGTTTCATTCTTTCACCTCCAAAAGTTCTGGATTTTCGTAGATGTTGCCTTGAAGATATACGTCACAGTTTTCAATACAGTCAAATAGATTATCCCAGACCTCTTTTTCTGTGCGTATATCTAACAACTTAAACATACCTTTATCAAAGATAACTTTTGCTCTACCGCTATCTTCAAATTCGTCCCAATAGGTCCAGAGGATAACATCTCCTTCAAAAATTTCCTTGTCAAAATCATCTTTGAGCCCTGTTGATTGCATGATAATTACGTTATCAAAACCAACAAATCTTACTCTGTTATCATCTATGTAGTGTATTTTCTTATTGTCGCAATAAATCCCATTGACAACATGTAATTTTGATGTCGTTTTATCCCACGCTCTAAACTGTATCATCCCAAATCCTCCTTAAATAAACAAACTAGCCAACCAAATTAAAAATGCACATGTAATGATTTTCGAAATACTGCTTTTTACAGCATACGAATAATCCTCTTCAGATTTTTTTTTGCTAGACAATACAGGCCAGATAAAAGACAGTAGGGCATCCATCCCTAGTGCTTGCCAGACTGTAATTTTACCAACTGGAACAATCGTTGTGATAATTTCATTCCATCCATACTGGACAACGAACGGAGATACAACGATTACAAATACAGAACCTAAAACAATACCTAGTTTTTTCATTTTACAAATCCTCCTTTCACGAAACTTCCGTCAATCCAGCGACCTTTTCGGTCTTTGATTTCTTGATAGGCTAGTTCAAAACATTCTTCAAAGCTATAACCGAGTGCATAGCTGATTGATTTCAGGTAGCCTATTGAACACATTAAACTATATTGACACATTTTCTCGTATCTTGAATTCTGATACGATTGAAAATTACTAATGTTAGTATTCAGCCATTTGAAACATTCCATCACATCTCCGGTTTTTACAAAGCACGATTCCTCAAAAATCTTATGCACATCAGTTTTAACCAGCAAGGCTAAACCGACAATCACGACTGCACAATCTCCGATACTATCCTTGGTCAGCTTCTCATTCTTCTTGAGATAGCCAGCGCATAACTCACCGAACTCTTCACTTAATTTAAGCGACTGCTTATCTAGTCGTCCACCGTTTTCAAGGTCACGGTCAATAAACCATTGTTTGACATTTTCTAGTGTGTTCATAATAACTCCTTTGCTATTGCAGCGATAACATTGACTGTCACGCTATTGCCTGCTTGCTTGTATAATTGACTGTTAGAGTTGACCTCTTGAGCCTTGTCAAACGCCCAGTCTGGAAAACCTTGTAATCTCCAACACTCACGAGGTGTTAGCTTGCGAATACGATAGCCAAAAGATAAATGGTTATTTTCGTGATAGCTATTACTTGTCAGTGTAGGAGCTATTTCATGCACTCCACCCTGATTATAACCATGACCACGCTGAATAATTTTAGGTTCAAGTCCTCCACCTTGATATGCTCTGATAGTTGGTGCGATACCGTCTGTTTCGTAAATCACTCCACATTGATTAAAATTGGGTTGCAATACCCCAAATTGTTTTATAGTATTGCTTTTTATGGCTATCTTCTGCCCTTCTCCCTTGTTCGTTGTGAGTGTAGGGGCTAGGCCGTCAGCTTGATAGACTTCCCCATTCATTCCGTTCCCAGATGGATTTACATTACCAATTTTTATGACTGATTGGCTACTAGTTGACTGGTTTTCTCCGCTGATAGGAAAAACTCTTCTGGTACGTTCTCCTCTAAGATGTCCGATAATGAACACACGTTCCCGATTTTGGGGGACTCCGAAATTCTTGCTGTTAAGCACTTGCCATTCAGCGTCATACCCCAATTCGTCCAAGGTTCGGATGATGGTTTCAAATGTAGCCCATCTGTCATGGTTGAGGAGTCCTCTGACGTTCTCAAGGAATAGATATTTAGGTCTGAGAATAGATGCGAACCTAGCAATCTCAAAGAACAAAGTTCCTCGTGTATCTTCAAAACCTCGTCTGTTTCCTGCAATGCTGAAAGCTTGGCACGGAAATCCTCCACAGATAGCGTCCACACGTCCGATTCTTCGAATAGACTCATCTGTGACTCTTGTAATGTCATGTAATTCAATTTCTCCCTTCGTGTCATGTATAGCTTTGTAACTGGCTCTTGCAAACTTGTCTATTTCGCAAAAACCTATACATTCATGCCCGGCCGACTCCATTCCGAGCCTGAAACCTCCAATGCCAGCGAATAAATCCAAAAATTTCAAATTGTTACCTCATTTATTGATTCTTGGTAAAATTTCATTCACAATGAATATATAATTCTGAGCAAGTATTATTTTCAAAACAACTGCCGTAATAAAAGTCACACAACTTGCGCTCGAAGTGATGCAACTGGATTTTAAAAGCGGTTTAAATATCCTTTTTTTATTTTCAATCTGTTCCAACCTAAAATCTTCTTTAGTTTTCCCGTTAGGAACATCCCAACTACTAATATTCCCTGCGTCATAAAAATGACAAAAATAAATTGAAATAATTAAAGTTATCAAAGAAACAATAAGTGTCACGAGTGAAATATTTTCAAAAAAACCAAACACATCGTAAAACATCTTTTCTTTCAAAAGTGCTTCATAAATCTTTGGTGCATTCCCCTTGAAAATTGTTAACAAAGAACTTACTTCATCCGTTGTCATATTCAGCATTTTTGCAAGTGCTTGTAAAACATCATCCATTAGATTTTCACCTCATCCCCAACTTTCACTTTCTCATACACTTCCTTCGTGACTACGAAAATGCCGTAATCACGAATCGTAATTGTGTACAACTTGCCATGTCGCCTTTTCTCGACGACCTTAGCAAATATCTCAGCGCCTTGATTATCCGCCTTATAGACGACAATCGGACGCTTTTGTTCTAGTTCTGCAATCCTGCCCATCTGCCAGATGTTCAATCCAGCAGAGACAAAAATCCAGATTGCGATGAATCGTTTCATGTGCCCCCTCCTGAAAAATTGTTTGCAAAATTCTGCTGTTCTGTGTTAATTAGTTTATATTTATAATTTATCAAAGGGTTCGTGGTATCATTTACCAAATCGAGTTTCAAAATAATTCCATCTACTTTTGAAGCCCTACTATCCCTTATTTTAATTTTTAAATCATGCCCGTTCGCAATATGTTCAAGATCGTTCTTAGATAAGAATATTTCAAGCATGCTCATCACTCCACCTCCTCATCGTATGGTATATCTCCATTTGATAAGTATTTAGATTCAATCATTAAGAAATCGTTGACACATTGCTGACTACAGAAGCAATTTTCAACATCGTTAAATAACGCAAGAATAACATGATTCTCTTGCACTGCCAGAAATTCATCTTCGATTTCTTTGCAACAATTCGAACACTCATAACTCATCACTCCACCTCATTTCTCAATTCAAAACCAATTCCATACAAGAGCAAATCATTTTGAAAGTCAACGAATGCTTCAATCGTCTCAGCTTCTTGAAAGTCGTGTTCCTCAACCGTGCTTAAGAAATCATCAATATCATTTCTTTGTACACTTCCGTACTCTGTCTTTGTGTGTTCCATGGCTTGTTCATAGCCATCTACATCAATTGTGTAGCAGATTCTGCCACTTGAATAATCATATTTGTAATTCTTGATAATCACTATTTCATCTCCTTTCTCTTAATTTCTCTAGTGAGTCTATTTTTTAAAACATGACTTGTAAAATAAATACCGTCTGCATATGTATAATAATCAGAGGTTTCTTCAACCCACTGACTTCGTGTGTAAGGGTATCTGTTTGGTCGCTTCAATTTACCACCTCACATATAAGTATTTTGTATCGATATCTTGTCCTAAAATACAATCTCTCAATGATCTTAAATCTTCTAACGCACTGCTGACTGTCCCCCATTTGTTCTCAGGCTCATACTGCACATACTTTTCAGGATACTGTTCCAGTTCTGAGATACCACGTTGAATGTTTTCAAAAATCTGAGCAACATTGTAGATAGTACCTTGTTTGAAATTCCAATCCATAGCAACCCTAAACATTTTCCCAAGATTATAAGTTGGAGAACTATTTTCAGGTTCATCTATGCAAATATAATCTCCGCTTTCTATTTTTCCTAAGATTTCCAAATCATAACTCATCTACCTGCCTCCTCTGCAGCATACTGCAACCATACTAAGCACTCGTATAGATCCCTTGCTTGCCTTTTGATGTTGCTTAATGATTGACTGCTCAATTTATCGTCATTTTGCAAGACTTCTATCTTGAGATTTAAAATAGCAGAAATCAATTCTTTTTCTTTTTTTAAACTTTCACTACATGACATCACTCAACCTCTTGAATTTCCATACCAGGGCAATCAAACACCCAACTCATGCCATTTTCTTCTAGATCGGTTTTAGTATGATATTCTGAATAGAATACTCCATCATAGCTAGAGAAAATATAATCCTCATCTTCAGTGTGATAGTACAACTTTTGTCCACTTGATTTCAGAGTTACAATATACCGCTTCTCTTTCTCGACCTCATAGCCTAGAATCCAAGCAAGACAGAATTTTTCGATATTGCCTTCGTAAAACCACTCAGGGACTCTCTTATCGTAATGATCTTCAATCACTCTCATCGCCCCATAAACATGAAAATTGTTTGCCTTTTTAAATTCTATATAATCCGCCACAAACTGCGGGATTGTGACTTTCTGCGGTTCGTCTAGTTTAGAAACAAGTTCTATTACCGCGTCTATCTCAATACATTCTACTTTGTTGCCAAAAAGATTTTTTAAGCCTTCTATCCGTTCAATCAATTCCTGTTTATTCATCTTCCAAGTCCTCTATTTCTACTCCTAATTCAACAAGTTCTTGCTTTAGCATTTCGATTCGATTCTGGATAGTTTCTGTGATTAGACCAGACAATCTTATTTTCTAAAAATCCAGCTCTTGCCTCTCATGGCTCAAAGACACAAGAGCTAGCAAATTCTTTATACGCCATTCGTCCAAGTCTGACGCATATTCTAGCTCGCTTTTAACGTGGTTCGCGGCACGTTGATTTTGTCGCTAAGTAATAGCAATCTATCGCACCATAATCAAACCTCACATCGTCTTTTCCGATGTGTTTCTTGAATTTTGGTCTGGTGATACCTGAAAATGCCCATTGATGGTCTTTCATCCGTTCAATAAGTTCATCCACATTGTTAAAACTCCCAAGGTAAAACTTGCAGTGCCCGTTGTAGACAAAATAGAGATTTAATAACAAGGTGTCCCACCTCCCTAAAAGTAATCTTTCCTTTTATTTTTCAAGTCATTAAATACCATCAGATGATCATTGTCTACACCCTTCATCAACCGACTCATAAACGGCCGACCATATCGCTTCTGAATTTCTTGCGCTGTCAGATTGGTTGTTATAACCGTATTGGCCCTTTTATTGAGAATGTTGTAAAGAATACTGAAAGACCACTCACTATCCTTCTCCATCCCAAGATCATCCAAGACCAAAAACTTTGCACTAGCAATTTTATTGACCAGGAACTCTTCCTGACTAAAGTCCGCCTTGATTTTCATTAACAAATCAGTGACATTGATAAAGATAGCAATTTCCTTTGTTGCATCGGATAACTTTTTCATCATCGCAAAGGCAAGATGGCTTTTACCAGTTCCAGCTTCTCCTTGAAAAACAACATTGTTTCTGGCACCTTCAGACCACTCTCGACAAATTCTCTTTGCAAAAGCTAGCTTTTCCGCTTCTTTTTCAGTAGGTGTGTCGAAGTTATCAAGAGTAGCATTTTTCAGCACATCATCATAGAGAGAGAATTTCTCAAGATAGAACTTTCGCTCTCGTTCATGTTCAGCATCAGCCAACTCATTGACCTTTATTTGATTCTCTGCATGGATCCGTTCCGATTCACACAAACGACAGACAATATCATTTGTCCGGAGAATTTTAATTAATGGAATGCAGTGCTTGTCGCAAATTTCATCTTGCTGTTCAGTATTCCTGAGATAAGATAAAGCCGTTTCTTCAAGTGCATTAGTTACCATGATACCTTACCTCCACAAGTCTGCCAGCTGGCCATATCTGACAAGCAGGCTATGACAGTAGAGAGAGGTTGTTTTATAAGCAGTGACTTCTTTTCTTCGCTAATAGGATAAAATTCATCTTCAAATTGCTTGATAACTTCTAAAATCCCCATTCATCTTTTACCTCCTGTCCTGATTTTTTCTCCTTGTGTTGCTTTTCCGATTGTCGAACTTGTTCAACTGTCGTAACCTGGTTCATCTGCCAATTTCTTAAAATGCCACCAATATATTTGATGTTTGGTTTACCTAAATTAATAGCTGTCTTCAATGCTTCTTTAACTAGCTCAGCATCATTTTCCTTTAGCAGATGATCGATTTCCTCAATCTCAAAACCTGATAGTAATCTACGAAACTCAGATTGGAATAATTCAAGGATGTTTTCGCTACTACTAGTAGTAGTTATATTCTTATCTTTATCTAATCTATTCTTAATCTTAGTCTTATCTCCTTCTGCTTCTTCTTCTAGTGCGTTACCGTCCGTTACTGTAACGTTACATGTAACGTTACCTAGTGCAAGACTTTTCTGTTTTTCACGGTGTCTTGCTACACGATTCCGTGTTTGTTCCTTGATTCTTTCCATGCCATCAATATTTTGGTGCTTCTCCCAGTTTGGTAATGTGATGACTCCGTCGATAATCTCAATCATTCCAAACTGTTCAAAGACTCCTAGAGCCATTCTTACACTATTTAGAGGTCTTTGAAAAATTGTAGCAAGCATCTCATCAGTGTAATGAACTTTATCTGACATCATCAAAAGTCCGTTGCGATTATGTTTGCCAGCAAGAGCTAGAATTTTAAACCAAATAACCAAAATTGCATCATGATCTGGTAGTGCATCAATAAGACGTATCTTTTCATCATCAAAAATATCCGTCGTAATCTTAATCCATTTGATTTCACTCATGCGCTATTCCCCCAATATTTTTCTAAATCCACATTCATCACTGCAGCAAGGTTCTTTTGCTCGGTCAAGATTTGTCTGCGATAAGGCGCAAGCCCAGCTTGTCGCTCCTCCTCACTTCGTGGCAAGTAGTATCCGTTGGGCTTCATCTTCTTAGCTACGATAGGATGCCTAAAATTCACACGCAAGCTTTCGATAATCTCTTCCAGCTTACGCTTCGACAGTCCGGTTTCTAAGCGAATTTCACTTGCTTGAATGGGCAAATCGAAAGTAGCGCAATTCATGATCATGTTTAACACACGTATTTCCATCACGCTCATATCACGACTAACAGTCATGTCTTTGCCCTCCATTTTCTAGGATTCTGACGAAAATCCATAGTCATTTCCTTGTAGAGTAATCGCCCATTTTCTTCTAAGAGATTGGCATTTTGACTTCTTAGAAGATCATTATTTCTTGCTTCTTCCTGGTAGTCGTTAGCCAGTCTGTCATAATCTTCGATGCATGCTCTAAAAACTTGTGGTACGTCCTCGATCGATGAAGCAAGTCCTACAGGCGGCTGAGTGTCATAGGTAAATCTTCTATCGCTATTTTTCAAGTTTCTTCGGGCAACTTCTCCGAAATCTTCTGTTTTTTCAATAATGACTACTACATTTTGTTCATCCGATTTTTCATTTTTAGCAGTCAGTAGCATCAGGATAAAGATCCCGATAAAGATAGCCGCTAAGCCAAGCAATTGACTTGATAAAGTTGGTTCTGTCATTTTGTTCTCCTTACGCTCTTAATTTTCGTACTTGTTTTTCTAACTCTAAAATCTCATAAACATCATTGACATCGTACATAATATCTTTCCCTTGCTTACGAAATCTTAATCCTTTACGTTCTAACTTCTTAATATAGCCATGAGTAAAGCCAAACTTCTTCATCAAAGCCTGTTGATTGATTGGCATACGATCATTCTCTAACTGCTCCTTGACCTGCTTTTCAGCAAAGGCCAATAATTGATTCGTGAACAATTCAGCACTTTCGCCGTTCAATCGTAATTGTAACGTTATTCCTTCCATTTTCTACATCCTCTCAACTATGCGGGCAAGCATTTTTGTGATATAATGGTTTAAATTGTTTAAGTAAGTACCTGATTTCCGTCAGGTGCTTTTTTGCATCTATTGTTTAATTTGTTAAACTTTTGTTTTAAAAAAAATCTTTTACTTGCTTATTAAAAACTACTGCTAATTTTTGAAGTGTTCTAATTTTTACTGTTGACGACTGACCTGATTCAATTAGATGTATTGTTGTTCGAGAAACATTTGACTTCTCTGCGAGTTCCTCTTGAGACATTTTCTCTGTCTCACGCCATTTTTTTAAACGTTCTCCTTGCACGTTCCTACCTCCTTATCTTAATTTATCTATGCTGATTTCCAACGCATCAGCGATTTTCTTGACCGTGTCAAAATATAAATCTTTCACCTCTCCATCTCTTAAAAGTCTCACTAGTAAGTCTATCGACTCTCCGATAGACTTTTTTCTTTTCCCACTATACGGATATCGTTTTGGTCTCATTCCCTCACCCCCTTTCAAATATGGTATAATCAAAATAAAACGATTGGAGAAATCTTATGGATTCTAGTAAACTATTCTGCTTGTTTTGCGGTTGCTCTATTCCAAATCACGACGATACTTTTCGAGAAGATGAGCACTACTTTTTGATTCGTCGTCCACATTTTGCCAGCGAAGAAAATTTGAGTGACAAAATAACAATACAAACAATGAATTGTCCAAACTGCCATAAAGTTTCAATCGACATCGTGGGCGTAGGAAGTCAATTTCCAAATCGCATTATGCACTTCAATCCAATTTCACTTGCTAAAGTTTACCCGGAATATATTCCACAGACTATCAGAAGTGATTATGAAGAAGCTCACGCTATCCTAAATCTCAGCCCCAAAGCTTCTGCTACCCTCTCTAGACGTTGTCTACAAGGAATGATTAGAGATTTTTGGGGAATTTCTAAAGCAAGGTTAGTAGATGAGATAGATACTTTAAAAGAGTCTGTTGACTCAAGCACTAAAAATGTACTCGATGCTCTACGAAAACTTGGAAACATTGGCGCCCATCCAGAAAAAGATATAAATCTTATAGTGGATATCGAACCGAATGAGGCTCACAAGTTGCTGAAGTTTATAGAACTACTTATGCAAAAATGGTATATTGAACGCCATGATAACGAGCAATTACTACAAGATATTTTAGATTTGGACAAAGATAAACAAAATCAACGCAAACCTAAAAATTCTTGATAATGCGGAGAGCAAGGATCTAATTCAAATATTAGATTGCCGTCCATGTTATAATACTGTTCTACAACCCTAATGCCATCCGTCTCGGTTCCTTCGCCTCTCAAAATTGAAAGGTGGATAACTTTTTCAACCTTCAATTCATCAGGTCTACCACGTCTATCGTGGTATTTTTCTTTTTGCCCTGACATCTTTTTCCTCCTTTCTCCTTTTTTCGCTCTATGAGCAACAGCCTGCCAGGGAGTCGAACCCTAGTGCTACCAATCAGGCTACATTCATTTTGTCCATCATTCCTGCGAATGCTGCATCGAAACGAATGTCATCGATTTCGTCTTGAGTGAAACCAGCATCAAGAAGGTAACGCTCTTGGCGTTCAATCTCTTCCGCCAACTCTGTCCATCCGAAAGCGAACTGACGGCAGTTGTTCCAGAATGATTCAAGTTGACCATAGAGGAAGCCTTCCTCGTATGTGTTTTGAAGTAAAGTTTCTGCAACCACTGCTTTGAAGATGTTGATGGCTTTCTCGTTTAATGTGTTCATGGTGTTTCCCTCCGATTTGTTTTTCGTTATTTCCTTAAGCTTGATTATAGTTTAACACGTTAAACATAAAATGTCAAGCGTATTAAACAAAAAAATTTACTTTTTTTATTTAAAGATGTATAATAGATTAAACAGTATATAGAAAGGAGTTTTTTTATGAAGTTAGGAGAATTACTAAAATCGTATAGAACAGAGCACAAGTTATCAATGGATGCTTTTTGCGAATTATCCGATTTAACAAAGGGATACATTTCTATGCTTGAAAAGAATGAACATCCGAAATCAAAAAAGCCCATTATTCCATCTTATGAAACGATAGAAAAAATTGCAAAAGGCATGCGAATTTCTGTAGAATCTTTAATTGATATGCTTGATGATGATCAAGAAATTCAAATCAATTCTACTCCTCCTCAACTAAAATCCATAACTATGAGCACTACCCTCCCAGATACTCCAGATTTGCTCACACAGCAGATAACGGATAAGGTGGTACAATTAACCACCCCGAATAAAAGAATCGTGCTACGGACATCTGAGGAGCTTCTGGAGAGTCAGGAAAGAGAGGTCAACGAAGAACGCTTCGAATATCACGTTTTTGAAAAGCTATCCGCAGGGACAGGATACGGCTACGCAGAAGACCGCAACTATGATACTGTCTATTTTGAAAAGGACATAACCCACGATCTCGCCAGCTGGGTTTATGGTGATTCCATGGAGCCAGACTTCGCAGACGGATCCGTCGCTCTCATCAAGGATACGGGCTGGGACTATGACGGTGCCATTTATGCCGTAGATTGGGACGGCCAGAGCTATATCAAGAAAGTCTACAAAGAAAAAGATGGACTCCGCCTCGTCTCTCTAAATGATAAATATGATGACAAGTTCGCCCGCTGGGAAGAAGACCCACGCATCATTGGAAAAGTCGTCGGAAACTTCATGCCATCTGAAAATTAAAGTCAAGGTGATCACATGTTATATTTCTCTACTAATCTTACTGAAGAGGAAATCAAAGTACTCATAGACGAACGCAGAAAAACAATTAGTAAACTGGAAAACCAAAGGTCTTTAATAGCCTTTTTGGTTTTGTTGACTTTAATTTCTGTTTTTTTGCTTGGCATCGTTGGAAATATACTACTAACAATTTTCTCTTTTATTATCGGTAGTTTAGTTCTTCTCTTTTTGATTGGTGTTTTTCCTAGGCAATCTAATACTGATCATCTAGAGGATGAAATTGAAGAACTGAATAAACTATTATCTATTCGAGTAGAAAATAGATTAAAACAAGAAGAAATTGATAAGAGAACTATTTATGATGTTATTCTGAAAGTGAAAGGAATATCTTATCGCCAAGAAGCTTTCTCAGATTTATGTCAAGAGCTTATAAGAGAATCAGATGATATCCCTTATTTAGGATACACTTCAAAAGAAATTAAAGAGGAATTAATTTTTGGAGGAAGATTTTATAAATACTTGCCTTTTGAAATTCCAGATGTAGAGTTTATCCCTGAATCTGATAATGAATTTGACCCTAATGCAGTTAAAATTTTGGTTCGAGGTTATCACTTAGGCTATGTCACCAAGTCAAAAAATAGAAAAGTATTAAGATTAACAACAGATTCAAATAATGAAGTTGTGAAAATTGCTAAAATTTATGGTGGTGATTACAAAGATATTGATCCAGAAAGTGATAAACTTCGTACTGTCAAGGATTCATTCAAGATACAAATTAACTTGAAAGTCTTAAAAAAATAAAAAATCCCCACACTCTCCGACGGCCATCTTTGAGTGTGAGGTTTCAACCTTCCATGTGACAAGCAATGGAAAGAATGATAAAAAAATACAATTATAGTTTATCATAAGTTCTACACCTTTTCAACTATGCGGGCAAGCAATCGAAAAGAAAGGACTTTTTATGATAAAAAAATACATTACAAAAAAAGGAGAGACTAGATATCTCTTTCAAACATACCTGGGCATAGACCCTGCAACTGGAAAAGAAAAACGCACAACAAGACGTGGTTTTAAAACCATTAAAGAGGCAAAGGCTGCCGAACGTGACCTTCTCTTAGACGTTGAAGAGAATGGTTTTTCAAACAATGAAGATTTCCAGAACCCTACTTTTGCTGAAGTCGCTGAGTTATGGCTTGATAGCTATAAAAGCACTGTAAAACCAACAACCTATCAGAATGTTAAGAAAAAACTTAATGTTATGATTGACTCATATTTTACAGATATGAAGATTAAGCAGATCAGTGTCGCTTATTGTCAGAAGATTGCTATAAAGTTAAGTAACCGCTATGTCCTCTATGCCAATTACTACTCTGTTATTAGCCGTATTTTCAAGTATGCCGCTTCTCTTGACATCATTAAGTCAAATCCCTTAGACAAGATTATCAAGCCTAAAAATAAACCCTTAAAGGGCAAAGAAAACTACTATACAAAACAGGAACTAACGGAGTTCCTTAAAGTTTACAAAGCAAATTGTAAGCCTGTAGACTACACTTTTTTCCACTTACTCGCTTTTTCTGGATTGAGAACTGGAGAAGCAATCGGCCTAATGTGGTCAGATGTTGACTTTGAAAATAAACGGTTAAGCATTTCTCGCACGGCTGTCGTGATTGACAAAAAACAAACTGTCCAGGATCCTAAAACCAAAAGGAGTAAGAGGGTTATCACCTTAGATGATAAAACTCTGAATGTTTTGAAACTCTGGAAACGACAGCAAATAAAAGAATATTTCCAGGCTGGTGTGCCTTACAAACATGATTCGAATTATATCTTTACGAATGACATAGGGGGATGGCTTTTAGCCGCAACTATGAAAGTGAAACTTAGCAGATTCTTTCGTAAACACAATAATCTTAAAAAAATTTCACCTCACGGTTTTAGGCATACACACGCTTCTCTCCTTTTTGAAGCTGGTGTTGCAGCAAAAATCATTTCAGATAGACTCGGTCACAATAATGTTCAAATCACCCTTGATATGTATACCCACATCAATGATAATCAACGTGTTGAAGTCATTGACCAGTTCATGGATTTCATCCGCTCCAGCTAAAAGTAAAGTCGTATTCAATCTCGTATTCACTTTTGCTTAACACGCTAGAAGTCCACTGGTTTCAAAGGATTAGCAAGCTATGTACTATTTATGGTATAATGAGAGAATGAAATACTCAAAAATTGATTTA